>Ga0335069_10005539_pt1 | contig 18542 bp, 16 predicted proteins | sample Lox_Sample_11_FD_206714 | JGI IMG/M metagenome (GOLD analysis project Ga0335069, IMG submission 206714) | Soil microbial communities from Loxahatchee National Wildlife Refuge, Florida, United States - Lox_Sample_1.1 | ecosystem: Environmental > Terrestrial > Soil > Wetlands | place: USA... | reverse complement strand
AGCTTGCCGCTCTTCTCGGCAGCCTTGGTCTCGGCCTTGACTTCGGCGCGAGAGGGGGACGAAGCCTGGGCGAACGCGCCCTGGGCGAAGAGCGCAACCGCGGCGGCCGCGACGACGGTGAGGACGTTCTTGGACATATCGATCTCCTGTTCGGGTGAGAAGGGCGTGACGGCAAGTCCGCAATCGATACACCGTCGAAGGCGAGACTTGCCGGTGACAACGCGCCAACGCCAAGACGCGTTGACCGCGCGGGTCGAGCGGCCGCACCGGCCACAGCCCGCGAGTGTATCCGCTCGTGACCTGCTCGCGCCAACCGGATGAAGGCCTGCGTGGCGCGCACGCGCCAGCCGGCGATAATCGATGCGTGAAGCGGGCCAGGCCGCCGCCGGTGCAGGTCCCGAAAGGGCGCACGGGAGGAAGGTCCGGACTGCACAGGGCAGCGCAGCAGCTAACGGCTGTCCGCCGCGAGGCGAGGATCAGAGCAACAGAGACGAGTCGCACGCCGGGTCGCAGCGCGCAAGCGCTGTCCGGTGGGCGGGTGAAACGGGCAATCTCTGCGCGCAGCAATACCGAATAGGCCGACGTAGCGGCACGGCTCGCCGTGCCGCCGGAGCGTGGTCCCGCGCGAGTCGGCGGGTGGGTAGCACCGAGCCGGGCAGCGATGTCTGGCCCAGATGAATGGCGGTCACGGCGCCGCGCCGCAAGGCGCGCGCCGCACAGAATCCGGCCTATCGGCCCGCTTCACCTTTTGCACCGGTCCGCGCGCACGCGATGAATCCCGACGCCCATACGCTGTGGCGCGCGCCACGCTGGGCGCTGGCGGCCCTGCTCGCGTGCATGGGCATGCTCGGGCCATTCTCGATCGACACCTACCTGCCGGCCTTCACGGGCATCGCGCAGGCGATCGGCGCGAATGCCGTCGAGATGCAGCAGACGCTCTCGGCCTATCTGTTCGGCTTCGCGGTGATGAACCTCTTCCACGGCGCGCTCTCGGACAGCTTCGGGCGCCGACCGGTCGTGCTGTGGGGCCTCGTCGTGTTCACGCTGGCCTCGGCCGGGTGCGCGCTCTCGCAGCACATCGGCGCGCTGGTCTTCTTCCGGGCCCTGCAGGGCATTTCCGCGGGATCGGGGATCGTCGTGTCGCGCGCGGTGATCCGCGACATGTTCCCGCCCGCCGATGCGCAACGCGTGATGTCGCAGGTCACCATCTGGTTCGGCGTGGCGCCGGCCGTCGCGCCCATGGTCGGCGGATTCCTGTTCGTGCACGTCGGATGGCACGCGGTCTTCTGGTTCCTCACGGCGGTCGGCGTGGTGCTGTTCTGCGCGAACTGGAAGGCGCTGCCCGAAACGCTGCATGCGTCGCAGCGCCAGCCCTTCGAGGTGAGGCATCTCCTGCGCGGGTACTGGGCGCTCGGCGGCAGCCCCCGATTCCTCATGCTGGCGCTCGCGAGCGGCATTCCGTTCAACGGCATGTTCCTCTACGTCCTGTCGGCCCCCGTCTTCCTGGGCGACCACCTGCACCTGCCGCCCGGCCAGTTCTTCTGGTTCTTCCTGCTCACGATTGCCGGGATCATGGGCGGCGCTTTCCTCTCGGGTCGCCTCGCCGGCCGGATCAAGCCGAAGCACCAGATCCGCCACGGCTTCCTGATCATGCTCGTGAGCTCGGTCGTGAACCTCGCCGCCAACCTCCTCTTCACGCCCGAGCCCTGGTGGGCTTTGCTCCCCCTCGGCCTGTATGCGTTCGGCTGGGCCCTGATGGTGCCGGTCGTGACGCTGCTCGTCCTCGACCTCGTGCCGGAACGGCGCGGCATGGCGTCGTCGTTCCAGGCATTCGTCGGCAGCATGGCGAACGGCTTCGTGGCCGGGGCGATCGCACCGCTCGTCATGCACTCCACCCGCGCTCTCGCGGCGGCATCGCTGGCGCTCATGAGCATCGGAATCCTCGCGTGGATCTGGGTCAAGCCGCGCGTGACCTGAAGCAGCGCCGCGGTCAAGTTCCGCTCCGGGCGGCCGATACCGGTGAGACCGGCGACCGTCATGAGCACCCGTTTCACGACCATCGTTCCCGCCTCGACGGGCCTGCGCCTGGCAGGATCCGCCGCCGTGCTCCTGTGCATCGCGGCCGCCATCGCCGCCGCGCCTCGCTGCGCGAGCGCTTCGGAGCCGAACGAGAGGGCTGCGCCGACAGCCCCGGCCGCATCGGCCGGATCGACGCTGCGCGTTCGCGAGGAGGTCCCGATCGATCCCATGGAGCGCTTGCGCGAGCGGCTCTCGCAGCGTCTCGGCGTGCGCACCGCAGCCGGAACGCTCGGCGGTGCGCCGTTGCGCGTGGTCGCGCACACGTCCGACGAGATGCGGCCCGTGCCGAAGGCGCTGCCGCCCGTGCGGCACGCTGCGCATGCGGCGCTGCCCGCGCACTGGTCCTATGACGGCCCGGGCGGCCCCGACGCGTGGGCGAAGCTGGCGCCGGAGTTCGCGTCCTGCGGCAAGGGGACGCGACAGAGTCCGATCGACATCCAGGGCGGCATTCGCGTCCAGCTCGACCCCATCGTCTTCGACTACAAGGCCGGTCCCTACCGCGTGCTCGACAACGGCCACACCATCCAGGTCAACGTGGCGCCCGGCAGCACGCTCGAGGTGAACGGCCGCCGCTACGAGCTCGAGCAGTTCCATTTCCATCGCCCGTCCGAGGAGCGCATCGACGGCAAGCGGTATGAGATGAGCGTCCATCTCGTGCACCGCGACGCCACGGGCCGGATCGCGGTGGTCGCGGTGCTGCTCGAGCCCGGCGCCGCCCAAGGCGTCGTGCAGGCGGTATGGAACCACTTGCCGCTCGAGAAGGGCGACGAGGTCGTCGTGCCCGCGCCGCTCGATCCGGCTGCTCTGCTGCCCGAGGAGCGTGGTTACTACACCTACATGGGCTCGCTCACGACGCCGCCCTGCAGCGAAGGCGTGCTGTGGATGGTGATGAAGAAGCCGGTGACGTTGTCGGCCGAGCAGAGCGCGATCTTCGGCCGGCTCTACCCGATGAACGCGAGACCTGTCCAGGCCGCGTCGGGCCGCCTCATCAAGGAATCCGAGTAGCGCGACCCGCGGTATAACGCTCCCGTTTGCGCAACGGGAGGCGCATGGGCATCTTTCTCGTCGGTCTGGTGCTGTTCCTGGGTGTGCATTCGGTGTCCATCGTCGCGCCGCGATGGCGAGAAGCGCAGGTGGCCCGGCTCGGCGAAGGCGCATGGAAGGGGCTCTACTCCGGTCTCGCTGCCGTCGGCCTCGGCGTGCTGATCTACGGCTACGGCGTCGCGCGCCGCACGCCGGTCGTGCTGTACACGCCCCCGCGCGCGGTGCACGACCTCGCGCTGCTGCTGATGGTCGCGTTCTTCCCGCTGCTGCTCGCGGCCTATCTGCCCGGCCGCATCCAGCGCGCGGCGGTTCATCCGATGCTGCTCTCGGTGAAGGTCTGGGCGACCGCGCATCTGCTCGCCAACGGCACCCTCGCCGATGTGCTCCTGTTCGGCGCCTTCCTCGCGTGGGCAGTGCTCGATCGCATCTCGCTCAAGCGCCGACCGGCGCGCGCGATCCCGGGCGCCCCGGCGAGGCCATGGAACGACGCCGTCGTCGTCGTGTTGGGCCTGGCCCTCTACGCGTTCTTCCTGCTGCGCGGGCACCGTTGGCTGGTCGGCGTGTCGCCGCTCGTTTCGCTACAGTAGGCCGACTCCCTGCTCGGGGTGCCGACCGCCGCGGCGGCCGACGGCGCTCCACCGCGCCTCGATGCCGCTGTCCGCCGTCGTCTTCGACACACCGCCGTTTCGCTACTCCGGGCGCGTGTACGGGGTGCTGCACAACGATCGCGCCGCCTTGGCTGCCCTCGGGTCGGCTGTCGACGCGCCGCCGTACAAGGGCGCGCCGCGTGCGCCCGTGCTGTACGTGAAGCCGCGCAACACCTGGCTCGAGCCCGGTGCGCCCGTGCCCGTTCCGGCCGGCGGCGAACTCGAGATCGGCGCGGGCGTCGGCCTGGTGATCGGTCGCGCGGCGTGCGCGTTGGGCGCCGAGGGCGCGCTGGCCCTTGTCTCCGGTGCCGTCATCGTCGTGGACCTGAGCGTGCCGCATGATCAGTGGTATCGGCCGCAGATCCCGGCCAAGGCGCGGGACGCATCGTGCGTGGTGGGCAGCCACGTCGTGCCGCGCGAGGCCGCCGGCGAGATCGCGTCGCTGGACGTGCGCGTGTTCGTCGACGGCGAACTGCGGCACGCGCACGGGCCCGTCGACTGGGTGCGTCCTCCGGCGCGGCTGCTCGCCGACGTCACGGACTTCATGACGCTCGAGCCGGGCGACCTGCTCATCGCGGGCATCGCGCACGGCGCGCCGCGCGTCGGCGCCGGGCGGCGCGTGGTGGTCGAGGTCGAACGCCTCGGGCGTGTCGAGTTTCAGACGATGGCGTCGCGCGAGGGTGCAGCGTGAAGCAAGGGCGCGTCGCGTACGCCGGTGCGATCCACACCGCGGTGCCTGTCGACGAGAGCGCGAGACCGATGCACGTGCGGCTCGCCGACGGACGAGGCTGCATGGAACACGACGTCGTGTGGCTGCCGCCCTTCGAAGCGGGCACCATCGTCGCCTTGGGTCTCAACTACGCCGATCATGCCAGGGAGCTCTCGTTCAAGAGCCAGGACGAACCGCTGGTGTTCCTGAAGGGCGCCAACTCGCTGCTCGGCCATCGTGGCTACACGCGCCGGCCCTCCGACGCCACGTTCATGCACTACGAGTGCGAGCTGGCGGTCGTGGTCGGTCGTCCGGCGAGACGCGTCAAGCGCGCGGACGCGCGCGCGCACGTGGCGGGCTACACGGTCGCGAACGACTACGCGATACGCGACTATCTCGAGAACTGGTACCGGCCCAACCTGCGCGTGAAGAGCCGCGATGGCGGCACCGTGATCGGGCCATGGCTCGTCGATGCGGACGACGTGCCGTGGCCCCCCCGGCTGGACCTCAGGACGCGCGTGAACGGTGTCGTCGTGCAGCAGGGCAACACCGGCGACCTCGTGTTCGACATCCCGTTCCTGATCGAGTACCTCAGTGCCTTCATGACCTTGCTGCCCGGCGACGTCATCCTCACCGGCACGCCCGAGGGCGTCGTCGACGTCAAGGCGGGCGATGCCGTCGAGTGCGAGATCGACGGCATCGGCCGACTCCTCAACACCATCGCCGACGACGCCGCGTTCGGTCGCGGCGGATCAGCCCGAGACGCATGCGCATCCAGCACCTGATCGACGGACGCCCGGTCGCGAGCGACCGTGTGTTCGAGACTCTCAACCCGGCAAACCAGGAAGTCCTCGCCGAAGTCGCGCGCGGCGGGGCCGCCGAGATCGATGCGGCCGTCATGGCGGCGAAGGCCGCCTTCCCGCGCTGGGCCGGGACGCCGGCGACGGAGCGCGCACGCATCATGCAGCGGCTCGCCGACCTCATCACCCAGCACGTCCCGGAGCTCGCCGATGCCGAGACGCGCGATACCGGGCAGCCGATCGCACAGACGGGCAAGCAACTGGTGCCACGCGCGGCCGACAACTTTCGCTACTTCGCCGAGATGTGCGTGCGCGTCGACGGCCATACCTATCCGACACCGACGCACCTCAACTACACGCTGTTCCACCCCGTGGGGGTTTGCGCGTTGATCAGCCCCTGGAACGTGCCGTTCATGACGGCGACGTGGAAGACCGCACCGGCGCTCGCCTTCGGCAACACGGCGGTGCTGAAGATGAGCGAGCTCTCGCCGCTCACGGCGGCGCGCCTCGGCGAGCTGGCCCTCGAGGCCGGCGTTCCCGAGGGCGTGCTCAACGTCGTGCACGGCTATGGCGCCGAAGCCGGCGAAGCGCTGGTCGCGCATCCCGACGTCCGTGCGATCTCGTTCACGGGGTCGACGGCGACGGGCAACCGCATCGTCAAGACCGCGGGACTGAAGAAGTTCTCGATGGAGCTCGGCGGCAAGAGCCCGTTCGTCGTGTTCGACGACGCCGACTTCGAGCGAGCGCTCGACGCCGCGGTCTTCATGATCTTCTCGAACAACGGCGAACGCTGCACCGCCGGCTCGCGGATCCTCGTGCAGCGTCCGATCTATGCGCGCTTCGTCGAACGCTTCGTGGAGCGCGCCAGACGCATCCGCGTCGGCGATCCCCTGGATGAGAAGACGATCGTCGGGCCGATGATCAGCCCGGCGCACCTCGAGAAGGTGCGCCGCTACATCGACCTCGGACCCCGGGAAGGTGCGACCTTGCTGTGCGGCGGCGTCGACGCACCCGCTCTCCCCGGCGCGTTCGCGAAGGGCAACTTCGTCGCGCCGACCGTGTTCGCCGACGTCGACAACCGGATGCGCATCGCGCAGGACGAGATCTTCGGTCCGGTGGCCTGCCTGATCCCGTTCGCCGACGAGGCCGAGGCCGTCAAGCTCGCGAACGACACGACGTATGGGCTCTCGAGCTACGTGTGGAGCGAGAACCTCGGTCGGGCGCATCGCGTCGCAGCCGCCATCGAGGCGGGCATGTGCTTCGTCAACAGCCAGAACGTGCGCGACCTGCGCCAGCCGTTCGGGGGCACCAAGGCATCGGGCACCGGGCGCGAGGGCGGCACGTGGAGCTACGAGGTGTTCCTCGAACCGAAGAACGTGTGCGTGAGCCTCGGCAGCCATCACATCCCGCACTGGGGCGCCGCCTGATGCGAGTGGCATTCTTCCTGCTGCCCTGGAGCGCATCGACATCGGAGCCGCCATGCCGCACCTGACGCTCGATCATTCCGCGAACCTCGGTCCCGACGCCGACCTTCCGGGGCTCTGTCGCAAGCTCGCGGAGTGCCTGATCGCGCAGCGCGCGGAAGGGCAGCCGGTGTACCCCATCGGCGGCGTGAGGGTCCGATCGTTTGCGGCCGACGCCTGGTGCATCGCCGACGGCGCGCACGACGCGGCTTACGTGCACGCGTCGCTGAAGGTCGGCGCGGGCCGCAAGGCGGAGACGCTGCGCGCGACGGGCGATGCCGTGTTCGACATCATGAAGACCCACTTCGCCGCCCTCTACGCCCGAAGCGGGCTCGCGCTGTCGCTCGACCTCGAGGAATTCGGCGAGGCCGGCACGTGGAAGCACAACAACCTGCACGCGCGCTACCGCAAGTCTTGAGATGCCACCTGCCACGACGACGCGCATGCTGCCCGAGCCGACCGTCGCCGCGCTGGCGCGTCGCCTCTACGAGGCGCGCAAGACGCGCACCTCGCTGCGCCACTTCTCGCAGGCTCATCCGGAGATGACCATCGCGGACGGCTACGCGGTCCAGCGCGCGTGGGTGCAGCTCGAGCTCGCCGACGGGCACACGATACGCGGCCGCAAGATCGGGCTGACGTCGCGCGCGATGCAGCAGGCTTCGCAGATCACCGAGCCCGACTACGCGCCGCTCATGAGCGACATGTTCTTCGAGGCAGGCAGCGACATCCCGCTGGAGCGCTTCATCGCACCGCGCGTCGAGGTCGAGCTCGCGTTCGTGCTGGGCAAGCCGCTGAAGGGCCCGGGCGTGACGCTCTTCGATGTGCTCAGCGCCACCGAGTACGTGACGCCGGCCGTCGAGATCATCGACGCGCGGATCGAGCAGTTCGATCGCGACACGCGCGTGATGCGCAAGGTCACCGACACGATCTCCGACTTCGCCGCGAACGCCGGCATCGTCACCGGCGGCCGGCCGGTGAGGCCGATGGATGTGGACCTGCGCTGGTCCGGTGCGATGCTGCTGCGCAATGGCGTCATCGAAGAGACCGGGCTCGCCGCCGCCGTGCTGAACCATCCGGCGACCGGCGTCGCATGGCTGGCCAACAAGCTGGCGCCCCATGGCGAGGACCTGAGGGCCGGCGACATCGTTCTGGCCGGTTCGTTCACGCGGCCGGTGAATGCCATGGCCGGTGACGCGTTCCACGTCGATTACGGCCGGCTCGGATCCATCGCGTTTCGGTTTGCCTGAGCGCGAGCCAGCCTCGCGCTCGACGGTCGGTCGCATTCGTGCGCTTTTTTGCGTTGGCTCGGCGCCCATGGGCCCGGCTGCATCGGTGTTTGTGCGGATGACGGCGCGAAGCGCTCTTCACGTGCCGCTTTCAGTGCAGCGCGCAAGTCTTTCATTATCAAGAACATTTTCTTGCAAGCGATCGTGTCAAAACGCTCGCTAAGTGCTTGATTCCATTGATTTTTTGACCGCACCACCGATTGACCCCCCTGCCGTCCGTCGGCTACAGTGGCGGAAAGTGCATTTCGGTGGGGTTTTGTGGCTGGCTTCGTTTTCCAAGGCCCTGCGGCTTTGACGCTCGACGGCAAGGGGAGAATTGCCATGCCTGCGCGGCATCGCGAGCTCCTCGCGGCCATGGGCGTGAACCAGCTGACCGTCACGAAGCATCCGGAGGGCGCGCTCATGATCTTCCCGCGGCCCGCCTGGGAAGCGTTTCGGGACCGGGTCGCGGGCCTGCCCATGGAAGCGGCCGGTTGGAAGCGCGTGTTCCTCGGCAATGCGATGGACGTGGAGATCGATGGCCAGTCGCGCGTGCTCATCGCGCCCGAGTTGCGTGCGTCGGCAGGCTTGGTGCGGGACGTGATGCTGCTCGGCATGGGCAGTCACTTCGAGCTCTGGGACGCTCAGCGCCACGCGGAGCACGAGGCAGCGGTGATGCAGTCGCCGATGCCCGATTCGCTCAAGCAGTTCAGCTTCTGACGCCCATGCCCGCCGCCGCCCTGCAGCACGCGCCGGTGCTGCCGCACGAGGCCATCGAGGCGCTCGTCGTGCGACCCGAAGGCACCTACGTCGACGGGACTTTCGGGCGCGGCGGACACGCGCGGCTGCTGCTGCGGCGTCTCGCGCCATCCGGCCGGCTCGTGGCGCTCGACCGCGACCCCGAGGCGATCGCCGCGGCCCGTGCCGATGCGGGCCTGAGGGACGACCCGCGCTTCTCCATCCATCACACCACGTTCGCCGGCATGCGCGAGGTGCTTGCCTCGCTGGGCATCGCGCGCGTCGACGGCGTGCTGCTCGACCTCGGCGTGTCGTCGCCGCAGCTCGACGACCCGGCCCGCGGCTTCTCGTTCCGAGCCGACGGGCCGCTCGACATGCGGATGGATCCCACGCGCGGGGAGAGCGCGGAGGCGTTCCTCGCGCGTGCCGATGCACGTTCCATCGCGAGCGTGATCCGCGACTACGGCGAGGAGCGCTTCGCCGCACAGGTCGCCCGGGCGCTCGTCGCTCGACGCGAGGAGGGCCGACCGGTGCGCACCACCCGCGAGCTGGCCGACGTCGTCGCGCGGGCGGTCAAGACCCGCGAGGCCGGCCAGGACCCCGCCACGCGCACGTTCCAGGCGCTGCGCATCTTCGTCAACGCCGAGCTCGATGAGCTCGAGCGCGGCCTCGAGGCGGCACTCGACGTGCTCGCGCCGGGTGGGCGGCTCGTCGTGATCAGCTTCCATTCGCTCGAAGACCGGCGCGTCAAAGCATTCGTCGTGCGCGAGAGCCGCACCCCGTTCGATCGGCGCGCCCCCTTCGCGCCGACGCCGGCCCCGCGCCTCAAGTCGATCGCGCGCGTGCGCGCCGTCGAAGCCGAGGTTCGAGCGAATCCGCGTGCGCGCTCCGCGGTCATGCGCGTCGCGGAGCGCACCGACGCACCGTCGATCATGGGACGCTCGGCATGATGCGTCTCAACGCGCTGCTGCTGGTGGCGTTGCTGGCGAGCGCCATGTGGCTCGTGCGGGTCGCACACGACGGGCGCGCGTTGTTCGCCGCGCTCGATCGCGCGCAGAGCGAGGAGCGCCTCCTCGACAGCGAGCACGAGCGGCTGAAGGCGGAGAAGCAGGCGCAGGCCACGCCGCTGCGCGTCGAGAAGGCGGCGCGCGACAAGCTCGCCATGCGGACCGCCACGCCCGCGGTCACGCAGTACGTCGCATGGGATCGCGCGGCGTCCGCCGCGGAGGGGCGCACACCGTGAGGGCCGCCGACGCACTGCATCAGGCACGCCAGCCGGCGAAGGCGCCGAAGCCTTCGGCCAACGTGCGCAGCGTTCGCTATTCGACGAGTCCGCTCCTCGCGTCGAAGACGCCGCCCTGGCGCTCGAAGTTCCTCGTCGCCCTCGTCGGCCTCTCGTTCTGCGTGCTGCTGGGGCGCGCGGCCTACATCCAGATCGTCGGATCCGCCTTCTTCCTCAAGCAGGGCGAGATCCGGTATGCACGCACGCTCGAGCTGCCCGCGAGCCGCGGCCGCATCGTGGACCGCAACGGCCTCATCCTCGCGTCGAGCGTGCCGGCGCCGTCGATCTGGGCGATCCCGAAGGACTTCGAGGCCGACAAATCCCAGAAGGCGCGCCTCGCCCGGCTGCTCGAGATGACGCCCAGCGAGCTCGGCGCGCGCCTCGACGACAACCCGAACTTCGTGTGGCTGCGCCGCCAGGCGGACGACGCGGTCGCGCAGCAGATCCTCGCCCTCGGCGTGAAGGGCGTGCACCAGGTGCGCGAATACAAGCGCAAGTACCCGGAGGGCGAGGCGGCCGCACACGTGGTCGGCTTCACCAACGTCGAGGACAAGGGCCAGGAAGGCGTCGAGCTCGCGTTCCAGAAGGACCTGGCGGGCCGCGACGGCACGCGGCGCGTGATCAAGGACCGGCTCGGCCGCGTCGTGGAGGACATCGGGGAGAGCGTCGCGCCGATCGATGGCCGCGACATCGAGCTCACCGTCGACTCGAAGGTGCAGTTCTTCGCGTACCAGCGCATCCGCGATGCGGTCGCCGAGAACAAGGCCAAGGCGGGCAGCGTCGTTGTCCTCGATGCGCAAACCGGCGAGGTGCTCGCGATGGCGAACGTGCCGAGCTATTCGCCCGCCGATCGCCGCAACCTGAGCGGCGCGCAATTGCGCAACCGCGCGATCACGGACACGTTCGAGCCCGGGTCCACGATGAAGCCGTTCATCGCCGGCTGGGCCCTCGAGACCGGCCGCGTCACGCCGAGCACGGTGATCCAGACGTCGCCCGGGCGCATGACGCTCACCGGCTCGACCATCAGCGACTCGCACCCGCACGGCGACCTGACGGTGTCGGAGGTGATCCAGAAGTCGAGCAACGTCGGCGCCGTGCGCATGGCGATGACGTTCCAGCCGCGCGAGATGTGGGAGCTGTACAGCGCGGTGGGCTTCGGCCAGAAGCCGCAGCTCGGCTTCCCCGGCGCGGTGACAGGCCGGCTGCGTCCGTGGAAGACATGGCGCCCGATCGAGCAGGCGACGATGAGCTACGGCTATGGCCTCTCGGCGTCGCTGTTCCAGATCGCGCATGCGTACACCGTGTTCGCGCACGACGGTGAGCTGATCCCGGTGTCGATGACGAAGAACCCGAACCTGCCTGCCGGTGCGCCGGTGAGCGGCGTGCGCGTGCTCTCGGCAAAGACCGCCGCCACCGTGCGCGACATGCTGCGCCTCGTGACGCTCCCCGGCGGGACGGCGCCGAAGGCGCAGGTCGTCGGCTACTCGGTGGGCGGCAAGAGCGGCACCGCGTACAAGCAGGAAGGCAAGGGCTACGCGCAGAAGAAGTACCGCGCGTGGTTCGTGGGCATGGCGCCGATCGCGCAGCCGCGCATCATCGTCGCGGTCATGGTCGACGAACCGAGCAACGGCAAGTGGTTCGGCGGCGACGTCGCCGCGCCGGTGTTCAGCCAGGTCGTGCAGCAGACGCTGCGCATGATGGGCGTCCCGCCCGATCTCGACGTGAAGCCCCAGATCGTGACCAAGGACATCCCGGCCGAGGAGGAGAGCTTCTGATGGCGCTGCTGCGCCTCGACTCGATCCCGGCGGCGGCGGACTGGCTGCGCGCGCGCGGCGCTCGTGTGCTCGTCACCGACAGCCGGCGCGTCGGCGCGGGCGCCGCCTTTCTCGCGTGGCCCGGGCGCAGCCACGATGCGCGCCGCTACGCGCGCAGCGCGCTCGACGCGGGCGCGAGCGCCTGCCTGCTCGAAGCCGACGGCCTCGCGGCCCTGGCGCTGCCCGACGACGTGCGCATCGCCGCGATCGCCAGGCTCAAGGCCGTCGCCGGCCCGATCGCGAGCCGTTTCCAGGGCGAGCCGAGCGCCCGGCTCGACGTGGTCGCGTGCACCGGCACCAACGGCAAGACGTCCACCGCGTGGTGGACGGCGCAGGCCCTGAGTCATCTGGGCACGCGCTGCGGTGTGATCGGCACGCTCGGCACCGGCGAGCCGCCGCGAACGCCGGATGAGCCGGCCGCGCTGAGCGAGGAAGGTCTCACCACGCCCGACGCCGTCGCGCTGCAGGAAATCCTGCGCGGCTTTGCGGACTCGGGGTTCCGCGCGGCAGCGATGGAGGCGTCCTCGATCGGCATCGCCGAGCATCGGCTCGACGGCACGCGCATCGACGTCGCGGTCTTCACCAACTTCACGCAGGACCATCTCGACTACCACGGCGACATGGCGTCGTACTGGGAGGCGAAGTCCCGGTTGTTCCGCTGGCCCGGGTTGCGTGCGGCGGTGGTCAATCTCGACGACCTGCGCGGCATCCATTTGATCGAGTCGCTCGCCGACTCGCCGGTGGAGCTCTGGACGTGCTCGACCCAGCACGAGGCGCGTCTGCGCGCGCAGGACGTGACGCACGGCCCCGCCGGCCTCGCCTTCACCGTCGTGGAGCACGAGTCGCGCGCGACCGTGTCCACATCGCTCGTCGGCGACTACAACGTCTGCAACGTGCTCGGCGTGATCGGCGTGCTGCGCGCGCGCGGGCACTCGCTCGTCGATGCCGCCGCGGTGTGCGCGCTCCTCACGCCGGTGCCCGGGCGCATGCAGCGGGTGGGCGATGGCGTCGGAATGCCGCAGGTGATCGTCGACTACGCGCACACCCCCGATGCGCTCGACAAGACCCTTGCGGCGCTCAAGCCGCTTGCGGCGCGGCGCGGCGGTGCGCTCTGGTGCGTGTTCGGGTGCGGCGGCGACCGCGACCCGGGCAAGCGCCCGCTGATGGGAGCCATCGCCTGCCGGCTGGCGGATCGCGTCGTCGTCACCAGCGACAACCCGCGTCGCGAATCGCCGGACTTCATCATTTCGCAGATCCTCGCCGGCACCGTCGGGCACGACGAGGTGCGGGTGATCGAGAACCGTGCCGATGCGGTGCGACATGCGATCGGCGACGCCGATCCCCGCGACGTTCTGCTCATCGCCGGCAAGGGCCATGAGGACTACCAGGATGTCGGCGGCGTGAAGCATCCGTTTTCCGATGTCGCCCACGCCGAGGCGGCCTTGCGCGCGCGAAAGGGCACGTCGTGAGCGCCACGCCGACGCGCGAGGCCGAGGTGACCGCCGCGGCTCCGATGGCCACGCTCGCGGAGCTGGCGAGCCTGGTGCCGGGCGCGCACCTCGTCGGCGACGCCGACGTGTCCGTGCGACGCGTCCACAGCGACACGCGGACCCTGGAACCCGGGGATCTCTTCGTCGTGCTCAAGGGCGAGCGGTTCGATGCGCACGCATTCCTTCCCGATGCGAAGGCGCGCGGCGCGGTGGCGGCGCTCGCCGAACGCGGCGTGGCCGAGGCCGGCCTCGCCGGCATCGAGGTCGACGACAGCCTCGCCGCGCTGGGAACGCTCGCTGCGGCCTGGCGCCTCCGCCATACGCTGCCCGTCGCGGTCGTGGCAGGAAGCAACGGCAAGACGACCGTGACGCAGATGATCGGCGTGATCCTGCGGGCCTGGGTCGGTGACGACGCGCTCGTCACGCGCGGGAACTTCAACAACCACATCGGCGTTCCGCTCACGCTGCTGCGCCTTCGACCCTCGCATCGGGCCGCCGTGCTCGAGCTCGGCATGAACCACCCGGGCGAGATCGCTGCACTCGCGCGCATGGCCGCGCCCACCGTTGCGCTCGTGAACAACGCGCAGCGCGAGCACCAGGAGTTCATGGCGGGCGTGGACGCGGTGGCGCGCGAGAACGGAGCGGCGATCGAGGCGCTGGCTGAAGACGGCATCGCCGTGTTCCCCGCGGACGACGCGCATGCATCCGTCTGGCGTGAGCAGGCCGGGGCGCGGCGCATCGTGACGTTCGCGTCCGATCGTTCGGGCGATGTCGGCGGACGGGCCGAGTGGCAAGGCGACCGCTGGGCCGTCGAGCTGGAGACACCGGCCGGCCGCACCACATTCGCGCTGCATGCCGCGGGCCTGCACAACGTGCGCAATGCGAGCGCCGCCGCGGCGGCTGCACTCGCGGCGGGCGCGCCGCTCCAGGCGGTGGCGCGCGGCCTCGAGGCGTTCCGCCCCGTGGCCGGGCGCTCGCAGCTCACGTCGTTCGTCCGCGCAGGGCGTCGCATCGCGCTCGTCGACGACACCTACAACGCGAATCCCGACTCGGTGCGCGCCGCCATCGACGTACTCGCATCGATGCCCGCGCCGCGCTGGCTCGTGCTCGGCGACATGGGCGAAGTCGGTCGCCAGGGCGTCCCCTTCCACGCCGAGGTCGGCGCGTATGCCAAGACGCGCGGCATCGAGTCGCTGTGGACGGCCGGCGCGCTGAGCACGCATGCCGCCGCCGCGTTCGGGCCGGCACGCCATTTCGGCGACGTCGCGAGCCTCGCCGCGGCGCTGGGCGACGCGCCGGCGGCCTCCTCCGTGCTCGTCAAGGGCTCGCGCTTCATGCGCATGGAGCAGGTCGTCGCGGCCCTGCTCGCCGGCGGGAAGGGCGCTTGATGCTGCTGAGCCTCGCCCAGTGGCTGCAGACGCTTTCGCCCGAATTCGGCTTCTTCCGTGTGTTCCAGTACATCACCTTCCGCGCCGTGATGGCGGCAATGACGGCGTTGCTCATCGGCCTGGCGTTCGGGCCGTGGGTCATCAAGCGGCTGACCTCGCTCAAGATCGGTCAGCCGATCCGCGACTACGGCGTCGCCGCGCACCTCGTGAAGAGCGGGACGCCGACGATGGGCGGCGTCCTGATCCTGATCGGCATCGGCGTCTCCACACTGCTCTGGTTCGACTGGAGCAACCGCTTCGTCTGGATCGTGATGGTGGTGACCGTCGGGTTCGGTGCAATCGGGTGGTCCGACGACTGGCGCAAGGTCGTGCACAAGAACCCGGAGGGCATGCCGTCGCGCGAGAAGTACTTCTGGCAGTCGGTGATCGGCATCGTCGCGGCGCTCTACCTCGCGTTCTCGGTGTCCGAGACCTCCAACCTGCGCGTGCTCGAGCTCTTCATCCGCTGGGTGCAGAGCGGCTTCTCGAACGACCTGCCTCCGAAGGCGGACCTGATCGTGCCGTTCTTCAAGACGATCAGCTACCCGCTCGGCGTGTTCGGCTTCATCGCGCTCACGTACTTCGTGATCGTGGGCGCGAGCAATGCGGTCAATCTCACCGACGGCCTCGACGGGCTCGCGATCATGCCCGTCGTCATGGTCGGCTCCGCGCTCGGCGTGTTCGCGTACATCACGGGCAGCTCGGTCTATTCGCGCTACCTGCTGTTTCCGTACATCCCCGGCGCGGGCGAGCTGCTGATCTTCTGCTCGGCGATGGCCGGGGCCGGGCTTGCGTTCCTCTGGTTCAACACGCATCCCGCGCAGGTCTTCATGGGCGACGTCGGCGCGCTCGCGCTCGGCGGCGCGCTCGGCACGATCGCGGTCATCACGCGCCAGGAGATCGTGCTCGGGATCATGGGCGGCGTGTTCGTCGCCGAGGCGCTCTCGGTGATGGCGCAGGTGATGTGGTTCAAGTACACGAGGCGCCGCTACGGCGAAGGGCGGCGCATCCTGAAGATGGCGCCGCTGCACCACCACTTCGAGAAGTCGGGCTGGACCGAGACCCAGGTCGTCGTGCGGTTCTGGATCATCACGATGCTGCTGTGCCTCGTGGGCCTCGCGAGCCTCAAGCTGCGGTGACGGCGATGGCGACCGTGCACCTCTGCGCCCACACGCCCGTGCTCGTGCTCGGGCTCGGCGCGTCGGGACTCGCGATGGCGCGCTGGGCGGCTCGCGCCGGCGCACCGGTGCGCGTGTGGGACTCGCGCGTCGACCCGCCGCAGGCGGCGGCTCTCGCCGAGCAGGTGCCGCAGGCCGAGCGGCTCGTCGGCCCGCTCGACGAGCGCGTCGACGATGCGGCCGTCGTGCTGAAGAGCCCTGGTCTTGCGCCGCACGATCCGCGCATCGCACCCGTGCTCGAGCGTGCGCGCGCACGCGGCGCCCGGGTCGCGGGTGAGCTCGACCTGTTCGCCGCCGCGCTCGTCGATCTGCATGCGACGCGCGACTACGCGCCCAAGGTGGTGGCGGTGACCGGCACGAACGGCAAGACGACGACCACGGCGATGGTCGCGCAGCTCGTCGCGCGCGCCGGCAAGCGCGTGGCCGCGGCCGGCAACATCGGGCCGACGATGCTGCAGACGCTGGCCGATGCGCTCGATGCCGGTGAGCTGCCCGAGGTCTGGGTGCTAGAGCTCTCGAGCTTCCAGCTCGACGGCGTCGAGGACTTCGAGCCGACCGCCGCGGCGCTGCTCAACGTCACCGAAGACCACCTCGACTGGCACGGCTCGATGTCCGCATACGCGGCGGCGAAGGCGCGGGTGTGGGGCGCGCGTGCCACGCTCGTCGTGAACGCCGACGATCCCGTCGCAGAGCGGCTCGCCGCGGAGGCGGCGGCGGCCGCGCTCGCGCCTCCGAAGCCCGCGCGGGCGGCCAAGGGCGAAGGCACGAAGGCGAGGGTGCGCGGCAAACCCGTTCCGCGCCGCATCGTGCGCTTCGGGCTGGGTGCGCCGCGTGCGGCTGGCGACTTCGGCCTCGTCGTCGAGCACGGCATGGCGTGGCTCGCGCTTGCGGTGCCGGCCGACGACGCGCTGCGCCGCGACGCAGCGGGTGCGGCCGGCGAGGTGATCGTGCGCCACCTGATGCCGGCTGACGCGCTGCGCGTGCGCGGCCGGCACAACGCGGCGAACGCGCTCGCCGCGCTCGCGCTCGCCAGCGCCATCGGCTGCCCGCTCGCACCCATGCTGCACGGGCTGCGCGAATACGCGGGCGAGCCGCATCGCGTGGCCTTCGTCGCCACCGTGGACGGCATCGACGCGTTCGACGACAGCAAGGGCACGAATGTCGGCGCGACGGTCGCCGCATTGCTGGGCCTGGGTGAAGACCGCGCCCCGGCGCGGCTCGCGGTGATCCTGGGCGGCGACGGCAAGGGCCAGGACTTCGCGCCGCTCGCCGCACCCCTGAGACGGCATGCACGTGCCGTGGCGACGATCGGGCGCGACGCTCCCGCCGTCGAGGCGGCCATCGGCGAGACGCTGCGCGACGCCGGCATTCCGCTCGAACGCCACGCGACGCTCGAGGCGGCCACGCGCTGGTGCTACGCACAGGCGCTCGCCGGCGACGCCGTGCTGCTGAGCCCTGCTTGCGCGAGCCTCGACATGTTTCGCGACTACGCGCATCGCGCCGAGACCTTCGTGGGCGAAGTGCACGCGATCGCGGCCGACCGGGGAGTGCTCGCATGAAGCTCGCGCTCGCCTGGCCTTTCGCGCGGCGCGGCGCCGCAGCCGACGCGGTGCGCGCCGAGCCGATCCCGATCCGCGACTGGATCCGCCTCGATGCCGGCCAGCCCGCGCGGCTGCTGTCATTCGATCGCACGCTCGTGTGGGTCGTCCTCGCGATGCTCGCGCTCGGGCTGGTGATGGTCTACAGCGCCTCGGTCGCGCTGCCCGACAACCCGCGCTTCGCTCGGTATTCGCAGACGTGGTTCCTGACCCGCCACGTCGCGTCCATCGGCCTCGCGTGCCTCGCCGCCCTCGTCGTCGTCCAGGTGCCGGTTGCGTTCTGGGAGCGCGCGTCGCCGTGGATCTTCGTCGGCGCGCTGCTGCTGCTCGTGATCGTGCTGCTGCCCTTCGTGAGCAAGCCCGTGAACGGGGCACGGCGCTGGATCCCGCTGCCGCTCCTGAACTTCCAGCCGTCCGAGCTCGCGAAGGTCGCGATCGCGATGTACGCGGCCGGCTACATGGTGCGGCGCATGGACATGAAGGAGAACTTCTTCCGCGCCGTGGCGCCGATGGCGGTCGCCGTGGCGGTCGTCGGCCTCCTGCTGCTCGCCGAGCCCGACATGGGGGCGTTCATGGTCATCGCCGCGATCGCGATGGGCATCCTCTTCCTCGGCGGCGTGAACGGCCGGATGTTCCTGCTGATCACGTGCGTGCTCGTCGGTGCCTTCGTGCTGATGATCTCCCTCAGCGAATGGCGGCGCGAGCGCATCTTCGCGTACCTCAACCCGTGGGACGAGAAGTACACGCTCGGCAAGGCGTACCAGCTCTCGCACTCGCTGATCGCCTTCGGCCGCGGCGAGATCTTCGGACAGGGGCTGGGCTCGTCGGTCGAGAAGCTGCACTACCTGCCCGAGGCCCACACCGACTTCCTGCTCGCGGTGATCGGCGAGGAACTCGGCTTCGTCGGCGTGGCCTGCGTGATCGCCGCGTTCTTCTGGCTCGCGAGGCGCCTCTTCCACATCGGCCGGCAGGCGGTCGCGCTCGACCGGGTGTTCGCCGGGCTCTACG
>Ga0335069_10005537_pt1 | contig 18543 bp, 16 predicted proteins | sample Lox_Sample_11_FD_206714 | JGI IMG/M metagenome (GOLD analysis project Ga0335069, IMG submission 206714) | Soil microbial communities from Loxahatchee National Wildlife Refuge, Florida, United States - Lox_Sample_1.1 | ecosystem: Environmental > Terrestrial > Soil > Wetlands | place: USA... | reverse complement strand
AGCGACGCGTTGGCCGGATCCGGATCGACGCCGATGATCACCTCGGCCCAGTTCGCGTCGCGGTAGCCGAACGGGGTGTCGGAGTTGGCGACGTCGTGGACGGCGCCGTCGATCGGGTACATGTGCATCGCCGAGTGGAGCGTCGGCAGCTTCTCGCCGAACTCGGCGTGCTGCTCGATCGCCGCGTCCGGGAACTCCTTGACGAAGTCGGCGCGCCAGTACCACTGGAGCCCCGGGCTGTAGAGGCCGTCGAACAGGCTCTGGAGCGCGGGGAACGGCACGGGGCCGACGCCGTGGAGGAGCGGCGTGCCGACCTGCTGCGGCTCCGCGAGGACGTCCGCGGCCTTGTCCTCGTCGCCGCAGTAGCACCACATCACGCCGCAGACCTTGCGGAAGTGCAGCTCCGCGGGCAGGAAGTCGGCCGGCGGGACGGTCATCGTCGTGAAGAAGCCGTTCAGCTCGCGCGGGGCCTGGCGGATGAAGTCGCTCCACCAGCGCATCACCTCGGCCGTCTGCTCGAGCGGCCAGAAGGTCGGCCCGGCCTGCACGATCGAGACCGGATGCGCGCGGAACGTGAACGAGGTGACGACGCCGAAGTTGCCGCCGCCGCCGCGGATCGCCCAGAAGAGGTCAGGGTTCTCGTCCGCGCTCGCGCGCGCCTCGGTGCCGTCGGCGAGGATCACGTCCGCCTCGAGCAGGTTGTCGATCGTGAGCCCGTACTTGCGGCTCAGGTGCCCGATCCCGCCGCCGAGCGTGAGGCCGCCGACGCCGGTCGAGGAGATGATCCCCGAGGGGGTTGTGAGCCCGTGCGGATGGGCGGCCGCGTCGACCATGTTCCAGGTCGCGCCGCCGCCGGCGCGGATCGTGCGGTTGGCGGGGTCGACCTCGACCGAGCTCAGGCCGGAGAGGTCGAGCACGACGCCGTCGTCGACGACGCCGAGCCCGCCGCCGTTGTGGCCTCCGCCCCGCACTGCCAGGAGCAGGTCGTGCTCGCGGGCGAACGCGATCGTCGCCTTGACGTCGGCGGTGCTGCCGCAGCGTGCGATCAGCGACGGACGCCGGTCGATCATCGCGTTGAACACCGCGCGTGCCTCGTCGTAGCCGGAGTCCTCGGGCCCGACCAGGGTGCCCGAGAACTGCGGGCCGAGTTCCTGTCTCGCCGCGTCCGCGGCGGTCGTCTGCGTGCTCATCTTGATCCCTCCTGCTGGACTTCAGTGGTGCGAGGGTACGGCGCGGCGCCGCCGCCGTCATGACCTGGACTGACCGAGTTTTCGACCGGCCTCGTAAAGCGGCAATAATCAGATCTGACTACTGCCGTGCCCGAGCCTGTCTTCCTCGTCGCTTCGTCCCCGTTCGTCGGCCGCTCCCGCGAGCTCCTGACGCTGCGCGCGCTCGTGCCGCACGCCGAGAGCGAGGGGCGCCGGATCGCGCTCGTGGGCGGCGAGGCCGGGTCGGGCAAGAGCCGGCTCGTGCGCGAGTTCGCGAGCGAGGTGGCGGAGGACGGCGTGCTCGTCCTCACGGGGGCGTGCGACGCGATGGTGCGGACGCCGTACCGGCCGTTCGTGGAGGCGCTCGACCAGCTCGTCCGGACCACCGACCCGGACGTGCTCCGAGGCGAGCTCGGCAGCGCGGGCGGCGAGCTGACCCGGATCTTCCCCGACCTCTCGGCACGGCTCGGCGGGCTGCCGGAGCCCGTCGGAGCCGACCCCGACACCGAGCGCCACCGGCTCCACACGGCGGTGAGCGACCTGCTCGCGGGCGCCTGCCGCCGCAGGCCGCTCGTGCTCGTGATCGAGGACGGCCACTGGGCCGACGGGCCGACCCTCCAGCTCCTCCGCCACCTCGCCCGCTCGGTGCCGGACGCCCGCCTGCTCGTCCTCGCGACCTTCCGCGACACCGACGCCGACGTGCCCGCCGAGCTCGCCGATGCGCTGGCCGACCTGCGCCGCTCCGACGACGTCGTCCGCCTCCGCCTCGCCGGCCTCACCGACGACGACGTCACCGAGTACCTGCGGCGCTCCGCCGGCGCGGACGCCGATCCTGCACTGGCGGAGCTCGCGCACGCGATCCAGGCGCTCACGCAGGGGAACGCGTTCCTCCTGTCCGAGCTCTGGCGGACGCTTGTCGAGACGGACGCGATCGTCGTGACAGACGGCGCGCTCCGCCTGACCCGGCCGCTCGAGGAGATCGCGACCCCGCAGAGCGTGCGCGAGGTCGTGAGCCAGCGGCTCTCCCGGCTCGACGCGACGGTCCGCGACCTGCTCGAGCTGGCCGCGGTCGCGGGCGCCGAGTTCGAGCTCGACCTGCTGCGCCGCGCGGCGCCGGCGGAGCTGACGCGCCTCGACGCGCTCGAGCCCGCGGTGCGGAGCGGGATGATCGAGGAGCTGCCGGCCCCGAGGCTCGCGTACCGGTTCACGCACGAGCTCGTTCGCCGCGCGCTGTACGACCGGCTGAGCGGGCTCAGGCGCGCCGAGCTGCACCTGCGCGTCGGCGAGGCGCTCGAGGAGCTCGCGCCCTCCCCCGACGCCCGCGCGCTGGCCGGCCTCGCCTACCACTTCGCGGCGGCCTCGCCGATCGGCGGCCCCGAGCGCGCGGTCGAGTACAGCCTCCGCGCGGCGCGCACCGCAGCCGGCGCGCTCGCATACGAGGAGGCCGCCGCGCACCTGCAGACCGCGCTCCGGATCGGGATCGCCGACGACCGCCGGCGCGCCGAGACCCAGCTCGAGCTCGGCACCGCGGAGTTCCGTGCAGGCACCTCGCTCGACGCGCTCCAGGCGTTCCGCGAGGCCGCCGAGATCGCGCGCGACCTCGGCGACGGCGAGCTGCTCGCGCGCGCGGCGATCGGTTTCGAGGACGCATGCTGGCGACCGGCGATGCACGAGCAGGGCGCGCGGGCGCTGCTCGAGGAGGCCTCCGCGGCGCTCTCGGACGAGGACTCCAAGCTCAGGGTCGGGCTGCTCTCGGGCCTCGCGCGCACGCTCGAGTTCGAGGGCGCGTCCGCTCGGGGCAAGGTGGTCCGCGACGAGGCGATCGCGATGGCGAGGCGTCTCGACGACCGGCGGGGCCTCGCGGCGGTGCTCATGCGCGCGTACTGGGCGAGAGGCACGCTGGGGCTGCGCGAGATCCTTGCGATGCTGGACGAGGCGTGCGAGCTCGCCGAGCAGATCGGCGACATCGAGATCCGGGCCGAGGCGATGGAGTGGCGGGTCGCCACCCTTCTGGCGCTCGGCGAGGTCGAGGCGGCCCGTGACGCGATCGCCGTCGTGCTCGAGATGGCCCAGCAGATGCGCCAGCCGTTCATCCTCCACGTCGCCGAGCACTACCGGTCGTCGCTCGAGCTGTTCGAGGGGCACATCGCCGAGGCGGAGCGGGCTGCCGAGCGCTCGCGCGAGTGGGGGCAGCTGCTGACGGGCCGCGACGCGTCCGGGATCTACGGGATCCAGATGTTCGGGATCCGGCGGGAGCAGGGCCGCCTCGCCGAGCTTGCGCCGCTGATCCGCATCCTCGCCACCGACGACCGCGGGGGCAGCGCGTGGCGGCCCGGCCTGGCGGCGCTGCTCGCAGAGCTCGGCATGGACGACGACGTGAGGCGCGAGCTCGGCCGCGTGCTGGAGAGCGGCCTCGACGCGTTCCGGGCCGGCCTGTGGGTCGCGTCGCTCACCTACCTCGCCGACGCGGCCGCCGCCGTCGGCGACGGCGACATCGCCGAGCTGGTCTATCCGGAGCTCGAGCCGCTGACGGGCCTCAACGTGATGATCGGCCACGGCGTCGCCTCCTACGGCTCGGGCGACCGCTACCTCGGGATGCTCGCGGCGACCGTCGGCGACTCCGCCCGCGCCGAGCGGCACTTCGAGGCCGCGATCGAGCTGAACCGGCGCATGGGGGCGATGACGTGGCTCGCGCACACCCACTTCGAGTACGGACGCATGCTGCTCCGCGATGGGGAGCCGGAGCGGGCCGCCGCGCAACTGGCCGAGGCGGGCGCCCTCGCCGACCGCTTCGGCCTGACCACGCTTCGGGCTCGCTTGACGAGCCTCGGCCCGACCGCTCCCAACCCCTCCGGGCTCTCGGACCGCGAGCTCGAGATCCTCAGGCTGGTCGCGCGCGGCCTCTCCAACCGCGAGATCGGCGCCGAGCTCTACATCAGCGAGCACACGGCGGCGAACCACATCCGCAGCATCCTGCGCAAGACGCAGAGCGCCAACCGCACCGAGGCGACGGCGTTCGCCTACGAGCACGGGTTGGTGGACGCGTGACGGCCGCGGTACGATCCGCCGCATGCCGACCTATGTGATCGAACGGACCTTCGCCGACCAGCTCGACCTCGGCGACGAGGACGTCAAGCTGATCGAGGAGGCCAACTCGGAGGAAGGCGTCCGCTGGCTGTTCTCGTTCCTCAGTGCCGACCGTAGGCGCTCCTACTGCCTCTACGAGGCGCCGTCGGCCGAGGCGATCCTGGCCGCCGCCCGCCGCGCGGGCGTCCCGGTCGACGAGATAGTCGAGGTCAGCCAGATCTACGGGCAGCAGACGTACGCCTAGGGCGGTCCCGGCTTCGCGCCGAGCACTTTCTGGGCGGTCTCGAGATCGTCCGAATTCACCAGGATCGCGACCCGGCCGCCGCCGAGGCCCTCGAACGCCGAGTCCTCCTCCCCGGTCACGCGGAAGCCGCACTCGAGCCCGGCCGAGCGGAGCAGGCCGCACACGACGTCGGCCTCGAGCTCGTCTGCAACTGTGGTGACGGGAACGGGCTCGCCCATGGGCGTAGCCTAGCCGGTCCGGGAATCGATCAGGCGCAGCAGCGCTTCTGCGATCTCGTCTGGCGTCGGCGGGCAGCCCGGAATGCGCAGGTCGACCGGGACGACGGCCTCGACGGGACCGACGAGATCCGCCGCGGTGCCAAGGAGGTTGCATCCGAGCGCGCAGTCGCCGAGCGCCGCGACACGGCGCGGCTCGGGCATCGCGTCGTAGGCGACGAGGAGCGCCTCGCGCATGCGGCTCGTGACGGCGCCCGTGACCAGGAGCACGTCCGCGTGCCGCGGCGAGGCGACGATGCCGAGCCCGAAGCGCTGAAGGTCGTAGTACGGGCTCGACGCGAGCGTGAGCTCGTGCTCGCAGCCGTTGCACGAGCCGGCGTCGACGTGGCGGATCGCCAGGCTCCGCCCGCGGTCCGGCTGCGCAAGACGCTCCTCGCGGCGCAGACGGCGAAGATCCTTGAGCATCGTCAGCATCAGCGGTCCGCGCAGGCGTAGCAGAGCTCGAAGCTCTTGTTGACGAGGGGGAAGTCGGGCAGGAGGTTGTCGGCGGCGGCGAAGGCGACGACGGGCCAGTTGGCGTACGAGCCGGTTCGCAGGCGGAGCCGCTCGATCCGGTCGCCGCTCCGCTCGACCACGCAGCTCGTCGCGCCGCGCGGGCTTTCGACGCGGCCGACCCCGATCTTCCGCTCGCGGCCGGTCGGCGCCGCCGCCGCCGGGGCAACCGGGGCAGCGAGGAGGCCGTCCAGCAGCTCGAACGACTGCCAGAGCTCGATCGCCCGCTGGTCGAGCCTGGCCTGCACGTCGCCCGCGGGCCGCTCCGGCACGACCGCCTCGAACCTGTCGTAGGTCAGCCGGGGCGAAACGGAGCGCACGTCCTCGGCGATGCCGGCCGCGCGCGCGGCGGGCCCGACCGCGCCCAGACGGGTTGCATCCGCCGCGCCGACGACGCCGATGTCCGGAAGGCGGTCCTGGAACGAGGAGTTGAACGTGAGCTCTCGCCAGCCGCTCGCCGCCTGGCGGCGCAGCGACTCGAGCTCGCCGCGAGCAGCCGAAACGTCCTTGGCGCCGAGCTCGAGCGCGCTCCCGCCGATGCGGACAGTGCCGAAGAGGAATCTGTGGCCGGTCAGCTCTCGGTTGAGCCGGCGCGCGCGCTCGGTGAGCGCCGCGAAGAGGTTATTGCCGGCCGCGAGGCCCACGCCGGCGCAGACGGCGGCGACATCGTTCAGGTGGCTCCAGATGCGCTCCAGCTCGAGCAGGATCGTGCGCGCCCGCGCCAGCTCGGCCGTCGGCTCGAGCCCGAGCGCGTCCTCGCAGGCGTGGGCGTAGGCGACGCCGTTTGCGACCGAGCACGCGGCACAGGCGCGCGCGACGAACGCCGTGCCGCCCTCGAGCGACCTGCCCTCCGCGGTCTGCTCGAGGCCGCGGCGCTTGTAGAAGAGGCGCGCGTCGAGCTGGAGGATGCGGTCGCCGACGACGTGGAAGCGAAAGTGGCCGGACTCGATAACCCCCGCGTGGATCGGGCCGACGGCGATCTCGTACGCGTCGTCGCCCGTGACCCTGACCGTCCAGCGGTCAGTCGCAGCGCCGTGGTCGATGAGCGGGCGCAACGGCTCGTGGCCGTCGAAGACGAGGCCGTGGAGATCGGCCGCCTCCCGCTCGTCCCAGTCCGCCGCCGGAGCGAGATCGACGATCGACGGCACCGCGCGTCCCTCGACGTCAACGTCCTCCAGCCGTAGCGAGCCGTCAGGGGCGGCGAGCAGCACCCGTACGACAGAGCCGCCCTCGGAAGCATGAAGGCCCGCGAAGCGCCAGCCCCCCTCGAGCGCGGTTCGGACCCGCTTGCGGTAGTCCGTCACGAGATCCCCTGCCGGAGCGCGTCGACGAGCGCCGTGTCCGGAAGCCAGAAGCCGGCCGCGGCCAGCACGAGCAGCAGGACGAGCGAGACGGCCGCGAGGACGCCGACCCCGCGGAGGCCGGGAAGCCGACCGGCCTCGCGGCGGTGGGCCTTGCCAACGGTCGTCTCGAGCAGCGCGTGGGCGAGGCCGAGGAAGCCGAGCGAGAGGAGGACGGCGGCGCCGGCGGCGGCCCACGAGCGCCCCGCCTCGAAGCCGCCCGCGACGATCAACACCTCGCTCACGAAGAGGGGCGATGGGGGCAGGCCGGAGAGCGCGCCGAGCGAGAGGCCCATCGACGCGCCGAGCGCCGGGCGCGTCCGGCCGATGCCGGTGACCTCGTGCCCGCCCGCGCGCGGGTCGTGCGCCAGCAGCGGGGTAGCGGCGTAGAAGCCGAGGGCCTTGGCGATCGCGTGCCCGACCACGTGGATCACCACGCCCGCGATCGCGAGCGGCGTCGCGAAGCCGATCCCCAGCGCGAGCACTCCCATGTGCTCCAGGCTCGAGTAGGCGAGCAGGCGCTTCCACGCCATCGCCTGCCAGAGGAACGGGACTGCGACGAGCAGCGAGACCAGGCCGAAGGCGATCAGGGCCGACTCCGCGGTTCTCACGCCGATCACCGGCGCGAGCGCCCGCTCACACCGCCAGACGACGACGAGCACGGCCGGGAGCAGGGCCGCCGAGAGGAGCGCCGAGACGGGCGGCGGCGCCTCGGCATGCGCGTCCGGGAGCCAGTTGTGCACCGGCGCGAAACCGATCTTGGCCGCCAGGCCTGCCAGCAGGAGGAGGTAGGCGACGAGCGCGCCGCTCTCCGCCGCGGAGTACGTCGTGAGCGCGTGCCAGGAGAGCGCACCGAGCCCTCCGCCGGGAACTCCGGCGGCGAGGAGCACGACTCCGAGCAGCGCCACGCCGAGGCCGAGCGAGGTCAGGATCAGGTACTTCCAGCCCGCCTCGAGCGCGCGGGCCTTGCCGCTGAAGCCGACGAGCAGAGCCGAAGCCGCCGTGGTCGCCTCGACCAGCAGCCACGCCGCGCCGAGGTTCCCGGCGAGCGGCACCGCGAGCAGGATCGCCCAGAAGCAGTAGAGGAGGACGAAGTAGAGGGGCTCGCTGCGGCTTGCCGGGACGAGCGAGCTCCGCGCCGACGACAGGTAGGCGGGCGAGACGAGCACGCTGGCGAGCCCGACGAGGCCGATCACGCCGACCAGAAGCCCGGCGGCGGGATCGACGACGATCCAGGTGCCGACGACCAACCCGTTCGGGTCGCCGAGCGCGACCGCTGCGAGCGCGAAGGCGAGCCCGCCCGTGACGAGCGCGCCAGCGAGCGCGACCCGCGTCACGAGGCCGCGGGGGACGAGAGCCACGAGGACCGCAGTCAGGGCCGGCGCGAGCAGGAGCGCGACCGCGAGCAGCTCCCGGCTAGTCACGCAACGTCCTCAGGGCGGCGCTGTCGCCGGAGCCGAACTCCGCGAAGATCCGCTCGTGGAAGACCGCGGCGACGAGCACGACGAGCGTCAGGTCGAGGGCGACGCCGATCTCGATCGCGAGCGACGAGACCCCGGGTAGCTCGAGCGCAGCCAGCGCGAGGCCGTTCTCGACCAGGACGACGCCCATGATCTGGAAGAGCGTCGCCCGCCGCACGGCAACGGCGACCATGCCGAACGCGACGAGCGCGATCACCCCGCGCTCCGCGTTGCGGGACGCGAGCCCGATCGTCGGCACGAGCCAGGTCAGGACGAGCGCGAGCGTGACCGCGGCGCCGGCGCGGGCGAGCGGCGCGACGCTTGCACGGACGGGCCGGGACTCGCGCGTCCGCGCGACGAGCGTGTAGAAGAGAGCCGCCAGCGCGATCGCCCTGGCGGCCAGCACGACCGCCGCGACAACGTCGGCGCCGCTCGTCGCCTGATGGAGCGCGACGCCGACGAGGACGAGCGCCTGCGCCGTGAGGAATCCGACCGCCATCGAGCGGCGACGCACGGTCACGACGACGAGCCCCATCGCGACGAGTGTCCAGATCACGGCGCCGTTCACACGGTCCCCACGAGCCAGGTCGCGATTCCGAGCAGGGCGACCACCGCGCCAACTGCGAGCAGGCGCGGCACGAGCAGGACGCGCATCTTCGCCACGAGCGTCTCGGTGAGCGCGAGCCCTGCGCAGAGCGCCACGAGCACGAGCGGCAGCAGAGCGAGCTGCCACCAGACGCCCTGCGCGTGCGGGAGGAAGACCTGCGCGCCGATCACGAGCACGATCCAGTGCCGGGCGGCCGAAGCCCACTGCAGGTAGGCGAGGTCGCGCCCGGCGTACTCGAGCAGCGGGCCCTCGTGGATCATCGTCAGCTCGAGGTGCGTGTCGGGATTGTCGATCGGCTGGCGGCCCGTCTCGGCCAGCACGACGAGCGCGAACGCGACCGCCCCGAGCGCGAGGGCCGGGCTCGACCAGACGGCCGTCCCCGCGGTTCCCGCGATCACGTTGGGAAGATCGGTGGTGCCGGCAACCAAAGCGGCGATCGCGACGGAGAGGACGAGAGTCACCTCGACGAAGACGGCGAGGGTCAAGTCGCGGCTCGCGCCCATCAGGGAGAAGCCGTTGGACACGTCCCACGACGCTACGGCGACGGCGAAGCGCGCCAGCGCAAGGAACCCCGCCAGCGCGAGCAGGTCGTGCCCGACCCCCCAGTTCGGCGCCAGCGCCGCCGCGGGGACGAGCAGGACGGCGGCGGCGATGCTCGCCGCGACCACGGCCGGCGCGAGCCGGTACACGATGCTCGCGCCCTCGACGGTGACGACGCTCTTGCCCCAGAGGCGGCGCAGCTCACGGTACGGCTGGAGCGGCGAGGGGCCCCGGCGGCCCTGCAAACGCGCCTTCCAGTGCTGGACGAGGCCGGGGAGCAGCGGCGCGAGCAGGATCCCACCGACGATCTGCGCGGCGCCGGCGGCGAGCGTGGCCGTGCTCATCCGATCAACCCGAACCGGGCGGCTGCGAGCAGGACGACGACGAGCCCGATCAGGTAGACGACGTACATCCCGAGGCTGCCGCTCTGCAGCCGCCGCGCGTGGGTGGCGCCGCCGAGCGCCGCCCTGATCGCCGGGCGGTAGACGCGGTCGTCGATCAGCTGCGGCACGTTACCTCGGTAGGTAACCTCCTGCACGACACCGCCCTCGGTACGGACGGTGATCTCACGCTGCGGCCGGAGCACCGCCTCGAGCACGAGCCGAAGCGGCTTGGTGAAGCCGGCGCTCGTCCAGTTCAGGCGGCTCTCGACGAGCTGGCCGCTCACCCAGGTCGGCGCAGGCGCGGCGCTGCGTCGGCCGCGAAGGAGCACGAGGCTCCCGCTCAGGCCGGTGAGGACGAGCGCGATCCCGAGGGTCGGCAGCGAGCCCGTCCCCGCCAGCCGGAGCCCGACGTGCGTGGGCGCGGCGGCCGGCCACGGCGCGAGCCCCGCGAGGAGCCCGAACAGGAGCCCGGGAGCAAGGCCCAGCGCGACGCAGGCGAGCGCGAGGAAGACGATCGCGCCCCACATCAGCCGCGGGGCCTCCGGCGCCGCGGCCACGGCATCGCGGCGCGGCCGGCCGAGCAGCACGAGCCCGACGACCTTCACGAAGCAGAACACCGCGAGGCCCACGGTCGCCCCGAGCGCAGCGAGCGCGACGGCGCCCGCCATCCCGTCGCCGAGGTTCCCGTACGCCGAGACGTGCAGCAGCGACTGCAGCGTCAGCCACTCTGACGAGAAGCCGTTCAGCGGCGGCAGCCCCGCGATCGCCATCGAGCCGACGAAGAATGCGCCGCCGGTCCAGGGCATCCGCCGGAGCAAGCCCCCGAGGCGGTCGAGCTCGAGCGAACCCACCGCCTTCTCGAACGCGCCGGCGCCGAGGAAGAGCAGCGACTTGAAGACGGCGTGGTTCAGCGTGTGCAGGAGCGCGGCGCCGAGCGCGAACGCGGCCCAGGTGTCCGCGCCGCGCGCCCGCAGCACGAGGCAGGCGCCGAGGCCGAGCACGATGATCCCGACGTTCTCGATCGAGTGCAGCGCCAGCAGCCGCTTCAGGTCGTGCTGGAAGATCGCGTAGAGGACGCCGCCGACGGCCGAGAGGGCGCCGAGACCGAGCACGAGCACGCCGAACCACGACGGAAGCACGCCGACCCAGTCGACGAGGACGCGCACGAGCCCGTAGATCGCGACCTTGATCATCACGCCGCTCATCAGCGCCGAGACCGGCGCGGGCGCGATCGGATGCGTGCGCGGCAGCCACACGTGGAGCGGCATCAGGCCGGCCTTGGCGCCCATCCCGATCAGCGCGGTGAGGGCGATCGCGATCTGGAGGCCCGAGCCGGTGCTGAGCGCCTGCGTGCCCCCGATCGAGCCCCGCTCCGCGAGCAGCAGGATCGAGATCCAGGTCGCCGCACCCGCGAGGTGCGTGATCGACGCGTAGGTGAAGACGGTGCGACGGGCGTCGGCGCCGCCCGCGCGTGCGACCAGGATCACGGCGGCGGAGAGGATCGTCATCAGCTCCCAGCCGAGCAGGAACGTGAGCGGATCGCGCGCGCAGACGACGAGCGCGAGCGCAAGCACGAAGCACGCGGTGAGCGCCGCGACCGCGCGCCCCTTCGCGTCCGGCTCCAGGTAGCGGATCGAATACACGAGAGCCGGGGCGGCGATCAGCCCGAGCGTGCCGAGAAAGAACGCGGTCAGGCCGTCGACGCCGAGGCGCGGAACGAACGAGCTCGTGAACGGCGCGCCGAGGACGTCGCCGGCGGCGAGCGCCCAGAAGCCGCCGACGGCCACGAGCGCCGCGCCGGCCGACTGCACGGCTAGCCCGGGCGCGAAGGTGCGCCGGGCGGCGCAGAGCGCGCCTCCGAGCCCGACCGCGGCCAGGCCCGCCACCAGGATGGTCCCGGTCACGTGGTCTCGAGCTCGCTCAGGATCGTCTGCTGCTCGGCGAGCTGCCGCGTGATGATCGCCCGCCCCGCCTCGAGCAGCTCGAAGACGTGCTCGTCGTCGACCCGGTAGAAGACGCTCGTTCCCTCGCGCCGCGACTCGACGAGGCCGATCCGACGCAGCGCCGAGAGGTGCTGGGAGGTGCCGCCGGAGTCCAGCCCCAGCTCGGCCTGGAGCGCGCCGACCGATCGCTCGCCGCCGCGGAGCAGCTCGAGGATGCGCACCCTGGCCGGATGGCCGAGCACGCGGAAGAGGTTCGCCTTCACCTCATGGACCGGCCCTGAGTTGTGCGGCATCTCGGCAATCTATCTAAAAATCTTCATTTCTTTCCAGAAAGCGTAAGATGCTAGCTTCCGGGCATGGCCACCACGGACCAGCACACGATCTCGAGCGTTCAGGACCTCCGCGATCTCGTCGGCGAGCCGCTCGAGCGCGTGCGCACCAAGGAGCTGCCCGCACTCGACGCGCGCGCGATCTCCTTCATCGAGACGGCGCCGTTCCTGGTGCTGGCGACCTCCGCCGCCGACGGGTCGTCCGACGCGTCGCCCAAGGGCGGCCCGCCCGGCTTCGTGAAGGTGCTCGACGAGAAGCGGCTCGCGCTGCCGGACTTCCCCGGGAACCGCCGCTTCGACGGCTGGCAGAACCTGGTCGAGCGGCCGGGGATCGGCCTCCTCTTCGTGATCCCGGGCATCACCGAGACGCTCCGCGTCAACGGCACTGCCCGGCTGACCCGCGACCCCGAGCTGATCGAGCTGTGCGAGGTCGACGGCAAGTTCCCGTGGTTCGTCGCCGACGTCCGCGTCGAGCAGGTGTTCAGCCACTGCAGCAAGGCGTTCCTCCGCTCCGGGCTCTGGAAGCCGGACTCCTGGCCGGATCCGGCGGACGTGCTGAGCCCGAGCCGCACGATCGCCGAGCGCTCCGCGGCGGAGCAGCGGCCGGAGCCCGAGATCCGGGAAGAGGTCGACCGCTCCTACGAGCTCTATTGAGCCTCGAGCGCGAGAAGCAGCTCGCCGCCGAGGCGGCCGCGCAGCTGGTCGAGGACGGGATGACGGTCGGCCTCGGCAGCGGCTCGACCGTCGCCCACCTGCTCCCCGCGCTCGCCGCACGCGGGCTCGACCTGAGTTGCGTGGCGACCTCGCCGGCAACCGAGGCGCTCGCGCTCGGGCTCGGGATGCGCGTCGAGTCGTTCGGCGGCGTCGACGCGCCGGCCAGGCTCGACATCGCGATCGACGGCGCCGACCAGGTGGCGCCGTCCGGCTGGGTCGTCAAGGGCGGCGGCGCAGCGCACACGCGCGAGAAGGTCGTCGCGACGGCGGCCGACCGGTTCGTGGTGATCGTCTCCTCCGACAAGCTCGTCGAGCGCATCTCGCCGCCCGTTCCGCTCGAGCTGCTCGAGTACGGCCTCGCCGCGACGCTGCGGCGGCTCGGGGCGGCGAAGCTTCGCGACGTCCCGCGCAGCCCCGACGGCGGCGTGATCGCAGACTACGTGGGGGAGTTCGACGACCCGGAGGCGCTGGCCGCGCGGCTGTCGGCGACGGCGGGGGTCGTCGAGCACGGGCTGTTCCCGGCCTCGCTCGTCTCCGAGGTGATCGTCGGCCGCGGCGAGGCCGTCGAGCGCCTCACTCCTGCGTAGCGGCGTCCGCGAGGATCACCTGCGTCCTCGCCGCGACCCGCCCGGCGGGGACCGACGTGTCGCCGGCGCGGAGGCGGGCGAGCGCGTCGACCTTGTCCGCGCCGGTGACGAGCCAGAGCACCTGGAACGCCCGGTTCAGCACCGGATAGGTCAGCGTCATCCGCCGGCGGCCCTGGTACTCGGCGGTCAGCGCGACGTCGTGGTCGGCCACCTCCAGCACGGGGTCGCCGGGGACGAGCGAGGCCGTGTGGCCGTCGGGTCCGAGGCCGAGGTGGACGAGGTCGAAGTACTCCGGGAGCGACTGTGCGTAGCGCGCGGCCGCCGCGTCGAGATCGTCGTCCTCGACCGGCATCGGGTGCACCTCGGCGTCGCCCCGCGGAGGCAGCGCCGCCTGCAGATGCGTGAGGTTGCGGTCGGGGTCGCCGGCCGGCGCGACCCGCTCGTCGACCTGCCAGATCGCCGTCTCGGCCCAGGGCATGTCCTGGTCGGCGAGGTGAGCGAACATCGCCCAGGGCGTGCGGCCGCCGCTGACCGCGAAGTAGAAGCGCCCGTGATCGGCGACCGCGGCCCGCGCCTGGGCGGCGACGAACTCCGCCCCGCGCCGTGCGACCGCGTCGGGGTCGGGCAGGACCTCGAGCTCGGCCATCACGCCACCGGCTTCTCGTCGTGCCCGCCGAACTCCTTGCGCAGCGCGGACAGCACCTTGTTCGCGAACGAGTCGAGCCCGCGCGAGCTGAAGCGGGAGTAGAGCGCGGCGGTGAGCACCGGCGCGGGCACGCCCTCCTCGATCGCGGCGATCGACGTCCAGCGCCCCTCGCCCGAGTCGGAGACGCGGCCGGAGAACTCGGCGAGGTCGGGCGACTCGTGGAGCGCGTGCGCCGTGAGGTCGAGCAGCCACGAGCCGACCACACTCCCCCGGCGCCACACCTCGGCGACCTCGGTCGTGTCGATCTCGTACCGGTAGTACTCGGGATGCTCGAGCGGGCTCGTCTCGGCGTCCTGCTCCACGTGCTGCTTGCCGGCGTTGCCGCCCTTGATGATGTTCAGGCCCTCGGCGTAGCTGGCCATGAGCCCGTACTCGATCCCGTTGTGGACCATCTTCACGAAGTGGCCGGCGCCGTTCGGGCCGCAGTGGTAGTAGCCGTGCTCGGACGCCGACGGGTCGCCCGTCCGGCCGGGCGTGCGCGGCGCGGCCTCGACGCCCGGGGCGATCGTCGCGAAGATCGGGCCGAGCCGGTCGACGATCCCGTCCTCCCCGCCGATCATCAGGCAGAAGCCGCGCTCGAACCCCCAGACGCCGCCGCTCGTGCCGACGTCGACGTGGTGGATCCCCTTCTCGCGGAGCGCGTTCGCGTGGCGGATGTCGTCGTGGTAGTGCGTGTTGCCGCCGTCGACGATCGTGTCGCCGGGCTCGAGCACCTCCGCCAGCGCCTCGATCGTCCTGTCGGTGATCTCGCCGGCGGGGACCATCACCCAGGCCGTGCGCGGCTTGTCGAGCCTGGCCGCGAACTCGGACAGCGACTCGGCCCCGATCGCGCCGTCGGCGGCCAGCGCCTTCACGGCCTCGGGATTGACGTCGTAACCGACGCAGTGGTGCCCGTCGCGCATCAGCCGCCTGACGATGCCCGCGCCCATCCGGCCCAGTCCCACCATCCCGAGCTGCATCGGCGTGTCAGTGGCCATGGTCTGCTCCCTCCCTGGACGGCGAACGCTTCCGGCCGCCCACGCTACCGCACCTCCGAAGGCGCGGCTTCATCCCGATGGGGTGAAGCGCCCCGGCAGTCCCGCTGGGATACTTCGGGCCTTGCCAGCGGGGGAGAAGCACCGGGTCGTGGTCGTCGGCGCGGGGTTCGGCGGACTGTTCGCGGCGCGGTTCCTCCACAGCTCACCGGTCGACGTGACGGTGATCGACCGGACGAACCACCACCTCTTCCAGCCGCTGCTCTACCAGGTCGCGACCGGGATCCTCTCGGAGGGCGAGATCGCCCCGGCGACGAGGGACGTCCTCAAGGCGTACGAGAACGTCTCGGTCGAGCTCGCCGAGGTGACCGGCTTCGACCTCGAGGCCCGCACGGTGACCGCGACACAGCCGAACGGCCTCACCGTCGCTCATCCGTACGACAGCCTGATCGTCTCCGCCGGCGGCGGCCAGTCGTACTTCGGGCACGACGAGTACGCGGAGTTCGCGCCAGGGATGAAGACGCTCGCCGACGCGCTCACCCAGCGGGCGCGGATCTTCGGCGCGCTCGAGCTGGCCGAGCTCGAGGAGGACCCAGAGCGGCGCAGGGCCTGGCTCACGTTCGTCGTGGTCGGCGGCGGGCCGACCGGCGTCGAGATCGCGGGCCAGATCGCCGAGCTGTCGCGCCGGGCGCTGAACCGCAACTTCCGCCGCTTCGACCCCTCCGAGATCCGGGTGCTCCTGTTCGAGGGCGGCAAGGCGATCCTCGCCTCGTTCGGAGACGACCTCTCCGGCCGCGCCGCGAAGGAGCTCGGGAAGACCGGGGTCGAGGTCCACGCCGGCTCGATCGTGACGAACGTCGACGCGGACGGGGTCGACGTGAAGGGCCCCGACGGCAAGGTCACGCGGTACGCGTCGAAGACGAAGATCTGGGCCGCGGGGGTCTCGGCCTCACCGCTCGCGAAGCTGCTCGCCGACGCCTCCGGTGCCGAGTGCGACCGCGCCGGCCGCATCCAGGTGCTCCCGGACTGCTCGCTCCCCGGCCATCCCGAGGTGTTCGCGGTCGGCGACATGATGGCGCTGAACGACCTCCCGGGCGTCGCCGAGGTCGCGATGCAGTCGGGGATCCACGCGGCGCGCACGATCGGAAAGCGGCTGGCAGGCAAGGACGCGCAGCCGTTCAAGTACCGCGACCTCGGCAGCATGGCCGCGATCTCCCGGCGCCGCGCGATCGTCAGCTTCCACGGGATCCACCTCTCCGGCTTCCTCGGCTGGCTCGCCTGGCTGTTCGTCCACCTCGCCTTCATGACCGGCTTCAAGAACCGGTTCACGACCCTGATGCACTGGGGGCTGAGCTTCCTCGGCACCGGCCGCACGGAGCGCGCGATCACGGTCGACCTCGCGACCCTGGAGCCGCGCGAGACCCGCTAGCGCATCTCGCGGTAGCGGCGGATCAGCTCGTTCGTCGAGCTGTCGTGGTGGAGCTCCGGCTCGGTCTCGCTCTCCAGCTCGGGGACGATCCGCTTCGCGAGCACCTTGCCGAGCTCGACGCCCCACTGGTCGAACGAGTCGATCCCCCACACCGTGCCCTGCGTGAAGACGCTGTGCTCGTACAGGGCGACGAGAGTGCCGAGCGCGTAGGGCGTCAGCCGCTCGGCGAGGATCACGTTGGTCGGCCGGTTCCCTTCGAACTCCCGGGCGGGCATGTCGGCTTCGGCCGTGCCGAACGCGAGCGCCTCGGCCTGCGCGAACACGTTCGACATGAGCAGGTCGTGGTGGTCGCGGATCGGGTTCAGCGTCTTGCCGAAGCCGATCAGGTCGACCGGGATCAGCTTCGTGCCCTGATGGATCAGCTGGTAGAAGCTGTGCTGGCCGTTCGTGCCGGGCTCGCCCCAGACGACGGCGCCGGTCTGGTAGTCGACCGCCCGGCCGTCGAAAGTGACGCTCTTGCCGTTCGACTCCATCGTCAGCTGCTGGAGGTAGGCCGGGAAGCGCTTCAGGTACTGCTCGTAGGGCATCACGCCCGAGGTCTGCGCCCCGAAGAAGTCGCCGTACCAGACCGAGAGGAGGCCCATCAGCACCGGCAGGTTCCGCTCGTACGGCGTCGTGCGGAAGTGCTCGTCCATCGCGTGGAAGCCGGCCAGCATCTCCCGGAACAGACTGGGGCCGATCGCGAGCATCGTCGAGAGCCCGACCGCCGAGTCCATCGAGTAGCGGCCGCCGACCCAGTCCCAGAAGCCGAACATGTTCGCCGGGTCGATCCCGAACCTCGCCACCTCGTCGGCATTCGTGGAGACGGCGACGAAGTGCCTCGCGACGGCGGCCTCGTCGACGAGCGCGGCGAGCGACCACGCGCGGGCGGTCTCGGCGTTCGCCATCGTCTCGAGCGTGGTGAAGGTCTTGGAGCAGATGATGAACAGGGTCTCGTCTGCGGCCAGGTCCCGCGTCGCCTCGGCGAAGTCGGTCGAGTCCACGTTCGACACGAAGCGGAAGGTCAGGTCGCGGTCGCTGTAGTGGCGCAGCGCCTCGTAGGCCATCACCGGGCCGAGGTCGGAGCCGCCGATCCCGACGTTGACGACGTTGCGGATCGGCCTTCCCGTGTGGCCCTTCCACTCGCCCGAGCGAACCTGCTCGGAGAATGCCGCCATCCGGTCGAGCACCTCGTGCACCTCGGCGACCACGTCGACGCCGCCCACAACCAGCGACGCGCCCCTCGGCATCCGCAGGGCAACGTGGAGGACGGAGCGGTCCTCGGAGACGTTGATCCGGTCGCCCCGGAACATCGCCTCCGTCCGCTCGGCGAGCCCCGTCTCCTCGGCCAGCCGGCACAGGAGCGCGAGCGTCTCGTCGGTGACGCGGTTCTTCGAGTAGTCGAGGTAGAGGCCCGCGCCCTCCGCGGCAAGGCGCTCGCCGCGAGAGGGATCCGAGGCGAACAGGTCGCGCAGGTGGACGTCGCGGATCTCCTCGAAGTGCCGTTCGAGCGCTTCCCAGGCCGGGAGCGAGCGGAGTGCGGACTGCGGGCTCATCAGGGCGGAGTTTCACACACGATGGGCTGGCCGACGCGGTAGTGTCAGGCCGTTCCCGGATCCGCATCGGAGGCTCGTCATCGCAGACCCACACGTGACCGGAGGCGTCGACCTCGGCGGAACGAAGATCCAGACCGTCGTCCTGCGCGACGGCGAGGTCGTCGGGAGCGCACGGGTGCTGACCCCCCAGACAGGCTCGGCCGACGACGTGATCGAGGCGGTCGCCGGCACGGTCCACGCCGCGCTCGAGCAGGCCGCGCTGGAGCCGTCCGAGCTCCGCTCGATCGGGATCGGCACACCGGGCGAGATCGACTCCAAGGCCGGCGTCGTGTCGCTCGCGGCGAACGTCCCCGGCTTCGCGGACCGCGTCGAGCTCGGCCCGGCGCTCTCGAAGCTGATGGACGGCATCCGGGTGCGGATCGACAACGACGTCAGCGTGGGCGTGCTCGGCGAGTTCAAGCGCGGAGCGGGCCGTCCGTTCAAGAACCTGCTCGGCGTCTGGGTCGGCACCGGTGTCGGCGGCGGGCTCGTGCTCGGCGGCAGGCTCCACGACGGCCGCGGCGCCGCGGGCGAGATCGGCCACGCGGTGGTGAAGCCGGGCGGCCGGAAGTGCGGGTGCGGGCGCCACGG
>Ga0335069_10005536_pt1 | contig 18550 bp, 18 predicted proteins | sample Lox_Sample_11_FD_206714 | JGI IMG/M metagenome (GOLD analysis project Ga0335069, IMG submission 206714) | Soil microbial communities from Loxahatchee National Wildlife Refuge, Florida, United States - Lox_Sample_1.1 | ecosystem: Environmental > Terrestrial > Soil > Wetlands | place: USA... | reverse complement strand
ACCCGCAGCTCTCCGACGACGATCTGGCCGCGGTGCTTACGTACGTCCGCTCGGCGTGGGGCGCGAAGGCCGGCGCGGTCACTGCCGCGGACGTCGCCGCCGTGTCGAAGTAGGCGTGCGGCCCGCGTTTCTCTTCGTTCACGGTTGGCAAGGCGATAAGTCCGTTTGGGACGGCGTCATCGCGGCGCTTGGGCCCGGCGCGGATTGCGTCGCCGTGGATCTGCGCGGCAGCGGCGCTTCGCCACGGCCCGGCCCGTACAATCTCGAGCAGTTCGCGGCCGATCTGCGCGAGACGGTCGAGTCGCTCGGGATCGCGCCCGTCGTCGTCGTCGGTCACTCGATGGGTGCGACGGTCGCCTTGCGGTTCGCGCTCGATTCACCCGAGCTGACGCACGGTCTCGTCTTGATCGCCCCCGTCCCCGCGAGCGGCGGCGGTTACTCGGCAAAGGGCGAGGCCTATCTGCGCGCGACCGCCGGCGATCCGGCCGCAGCGAGAAGTTGGCTCGCGCGCACGCTGCGCGATCCCGGAGCGAACGGAACGCTCGACCGCCTCTGCGCGGCCGCCGCGCGTACGCAGCGCGAGGCCGCGTTGGAATCGTTCGAATCCTGGGCGCACGCCGACTTCGCCGAGCAAACGCGCGAGCTCGCCGTGCCCGCGCTCGTGATCGCACCCGAGCACGATCTGCCGCAGAGCGCCGAGGAGCGCGTGGCGGCGCTGCTTCCCAACGCGCGTTTCGTCGTGCTTCCCGACGCGGCGCACTACGCGATCGTCGAACTCCCGCACGAGATCGCGGATCTGATTCGCCAGTTCAGATGAACATGACGATGACGAGCGCGACGATCAGGGTGAGGAGAGCGTAGGCGACGTAGGCGGAGAGCCGCCCGTGGTGCATCTTCGCAAAGAACGAGGCGGCGGCCAACGCCGCGCGCGTCAGCGGAATGTTCGAGATGCGGTCGGCAAGAAAAACGTCGTCGCGGCTGCGCCGAATTGCCGATCTAAAGTGCTGGTGGATCGTCTCGCGTTCGTCTTCGACCTCCGTCGGGTTAAAGATCGCATCGAAGATGACGCGCACCGGATTCGAGAAACCCGTGGCGGTATACGTCATCTCGGATAGGAGCGGCGAGAGGCCGCCCGACCACGGCGCGATTCGAATCGCTTTCGCGCCCCGACCTATCAGACGCACGACGCCATAGGTGAGGAGCAACAACACGCCGATGAGAACGGCCATATATGTCGTCGACATCGCGAAGACGACGGGATTGGTCGGACCGCCGCGGAGCATGACGACCCAGCCGCGTCCCGGGAGCCCGGCACCGATCTGCGCTCCCAATGCGTGAAACGCCCTAACGAATTCGTCGGATAGCGGATTGGGGCCCGCGTGCGGCGTGAAGAACGGGGGAACGAGCGCGGCCGCGACCGCGGACGGACCGAAGATGTCGCTCGCGCCGCGACCGATCGCGGGAAGCACGTAGGTAGGCAAAACGCCAAGCAGTAGGCACTCAAATGCGAGGATGGCCATCCCCAGCCGCATCGTGCGAGAGGCTTCCGGGACGTGCGGCAACGGCGTACGCGAACGGCCCAAAAACGTCATGCCGAAGACCTTCACGAAGCACGTAACCGCGAGCGCGGCGGTCAAGGCTAGCGCCGCGCCGCTCAGCGCGAAGGCGACGCGTAGCCCAAGCGGCGACAGCTCGACGCTCCGGAGCAGCGCTTGAAACGTCAGCCACTCGCTGACGAATCCGTTGAGCGGCGGGATCGCGGCGATCGCGAGAACGCCAACAAAGAAGAGCGCTGCCGTCACGGGCAGCACGCGGATGACTCCGCCAAGGCGATTCATCGACCGCGTACCGAGCCGCGCATCAACCGTTGCGGCGCCGAGGAACAGCAGGGCTTTGTAGACGGAGTGGTTGGCTAGGTGATAGACGGCGGCCGCAAACCCGATTGCCGCAAGGAGGCTTCGATGTTCCGCCTCGAACACGAACGCCACTCCCAGCGCCGTCACGACGATCCCGAGGTTTTCGATCGAACTATATGCCAGCGTCGCCTTGAGGTCGTCTTCGATCGTCGCGTATAAGATGCCGATCAAAGCCGAGGCCGCACCGATGAAGAGCACGACGACGCCCTCCGCCTCGTAGCGCACCGGGGCGAGTTGCAGATTGACGAGGACGATGCCATAGATTCCCAAGTTGAGTATAACGCCGGAAAGCAGCGCGGAGACGTTGCCCGGAGCGACCGGGTGCGCCCGCGGCAGCCATGAGTTCACCGGCAGCAGTCCCGCCTTTACGCCGAAGCCGAAGAACGAGAGGATAAAGACCGCCCAACGCGCGCCGGCCGAGAGGGGCGAGCCTGCAGCGCTAAAAAGCAACGATGCCGCAGAGGCGTGCGTCATGAGCACGGCGACGATCGCGGCGATCGTACCCGCTTCGCTCGCCGCCAGCATGATGAACGCGGCTCTCGCGTTTCGTTCGCGCTCCCACTCGTATGCGACGAGAACCGAGGCGGCAATCGCGACGATCTCCCACACGATGAAAAACGAGACGACGTCCCGGCAGACGAAGATCGCCAGGACCGCCGCCAACAGAACGCAATACCAGGCGACGAAGGTTCGCAGGGAATGCCCGGCTGCGTATCTCTCTAGATAGCGCACGGCGTAAAGTGACGTTGGAATATAAACGAGCGCGGCGATCGCCGCGAAGAGTTCGCCGAGTCGAGTCGTACCGACGGCCATTGGGCCGAGCACGGGCAGCGACCACAGCAGACGCTCTCCGCTTCCGCCGCCGATCAATGCCATAACGGCCGCGCAGAGGGAGAGCGCCGCCGCGATGCAGCCAGAAAGCGCGAGCAACACCGGAGCTCGACGCTCCGGCACGAGCGGAGCCGCGACGGCTCCGGCAATCGCCACGGCAATCGCGATCCCGGTCAGAACGAGCGAAGCGTCGTTCACGGCCACTCTTCCTGCCCGCAGACTCTCCGCAGCGCCGCGACGATGGCAAGCGGCGGCGGAGGACAGCCGGGGACGACCAAATCGACGGGCACGGCGCTCTTCGCCCCGGCCCCGCACATCACCGACGGGCCGAAGATGCCGCCGCTTGCAGCGCACGCACCGGCGGCCACCACTCGCTTGGGAGCCGGCATGGCTTCGTATGCGATCTTGAGCGGCTCGAGCATCTGGCGCGTAACCGGACCGACGACGAGCAGGACGTCCGCCTGACGCGGCGTCGGCGTGATGAAGATCCCAAAGCGGTGCAGGTTATACGACGGCCCGTTGATCTGCGCAAGCTCGTTGAGACACGCGCCGCAATCGCCGGCATCCACGATGCGAACGTGAATCGAACGGCCGAATCGTGCGCCCAGCGGACCCTGCGTTCCGCCCGTGCCGTGCGCGTGGAGTGCGTCGCGGCGCCAGGCCGCAACGTTCTTGCAGCGCATGCACGCCACGCACCGATCCTCGTCCACCTCGACGACGTTCCCATTCTTTTCGAGCGCCGAGGTCGGGCAGAGCGCGATCGCCTCCAACGCCTCGACGTCCCCTGGAAATGTGGTCGGCGCGGGCATTCCCGGCGAGAGAGCCGTATCGAGGTCGCCCGGCCCCGGCAGCCTCTCGGTAAGGGTCCCCGCACGCAAGCCTCGTAGGAACCAATTCACCGGTCGTTCTCCGCCACCGAAAGATCGAGCGTAGCCAAAACAATCGGAAAATCCTGAAAAGCAAAGCCCTCGGTCGCGACGTGAAAGCCGTGCCAATTACGGAACGACGGCGGTGTCGTTCGATAGCGCACGACGGCCCCGCGCTCGTCCAACTCGACCCACTGTATCGAGGCGCCCCGGGGCGCCTCGGTCCATCCGAGAGCCGCTCCGCGTCGCATCTGCGGCTCCGCACGAACGGGTCCGCTCGGCAAGTTTTGCGCGAGCGTCTCGAGTATCCGAAGCGACTGCTCGATCTCCCCGAAGAGCACGCGCAATCGAGCGTAGCCGTCGCCCTCTCGTTCGATGGGAACGTCGAACGCAACGTTCGGATAAGGCTCGTACGGCTGGACGACGCGCATGTCGGCGGCCACGCCGCCCGCTCTCGCGAATGGCCCGACGAGCTCGAACTCGCGCACCGCGCGCTCGTCTACGATGCCGACGCGTTCGATGCGATCCAAGAAGCTGCTCGTGTTTTCCAGAGCCGCGCGCATCGCGGCGATCTTGCCGTAGAGCGAGCGAACGGTGGCGGCAGCGCTGCGTACGTCGCGATCGTCGAGGTCGCCACGGAGTCCGCCGATCGCCAGCACGCCGAAGAGGTAGCGATGACCGCAGAGTTCGCCGGCGACCCGCAGGAGCCGTTCCTCTATCCACAACGCTTGGCTCGCCGCAACGGTCAGCGAGGTCGACGCGCATATCTCGCGCACAGACGTCGCGTGATGGCGGATCCGCTCCAACTCGGCGCAAAAGCCCCGCAACCAGTGGGCGCGCCGCGGGGGCTCTACGCCAATCGCTCGCTCGACCGCGCGACAGTATGCCAACCCGTTTCCGATCGCGCTCGTCCCGGCCGTGCGTTCCGCCAAGAGGAGCACGTCTTCGGCCTTGCAGCCTTCGGCGAGTTTTTCGATGGCGCGATACTTGTAGAATAGCCGGGGAACGGCGCGCACGACGTCTTCGCCGACGGTTTCCAGCAAGAAGAGCGCCGACTCGGCCTCGCCGGAGTAGATCGGTCCGACCGGCATGACGAAGGCTCCCTCTTCTTCAAGGACTCGCCTCGGTCGCCAATCGCGACGCTCCTCTGCGATCTCGTCGCTCGCCTGCACCGTCGATCGCATTAGGCCGACGTTCTCGGCCCACTGATTGTCGTGCAGAACGAAATCCCCCAGTCTCGGGTGCTGGGCGAACCGCACAGAGAAGAGATCCTCTATCTCGCGTTCGAACCAATCGGCCGCGATCGCGACCGGCGTGATGCTCGGCAGCGTGCGCTCGACCGGATCGATCGGCGTGACCGCCTGCAGCCAGCCTGGATGGCGCGTCGAATAGAAACAGTAGCGCAGCGTCAAGAGGCCGCCGCTTTCGGAAGCAACGATCGTGCCGAGCCGCCAATCCCATGCGCGGAGCGTCGCCGCGACGTCGCGCAATTCGCGCGCGGGAACGACGCCCACGATGCCGTCTTCGCTGATGATCCACTCGATCGACGGCAGCCGCGTCCGCAGCGCTTGGAACGATTGCGCCAGCATCATGCCCCCAAAATACGCGCTGCGCTCTCGAGCAGACGGCCGAGATCGGCGGGTATCCAGAGGCCTAGAACGACGACGGGAACCGCCGCAAGAACGATCGCCAACGCACACGCGGCCGGCATTCGCGGGTGAAGGCGTTGCGCTTCGGGCCTCCCGGAGATCATCTGCGTCACGTGCCAGAGAACGCCGAAGAACGCGAGCACGAGGAACGCCGCCAAAATTGCGACGAGTGCATATGCGTGGGCGGCGATGCCGGCGCGGAGTATCGCGAGCTCGCTGAGGAAGGCCGCGAACGGCGGCGCGCCGCCGATCGCCAGACCCCCAAAGAGCAGGGCGAGCGCCGCGCCCCTGCTGATGCCGAGCAGGCCACGGACTGCGGAGATTTCGCGCGTGCCGGTCACAAGCAGCGTCGCGCCCGCAGCGTAAAAGCAGAACGATTTCGTGACCGTGTGCGCGAGCATCTGCCAAAGCGCCGCGACGTCGCCCGCCGGCGTGAAGATGCTCGCGGCCGCGAGAATGATGCCCATGTGCTCGACGGTCGAAAAGGCGAACAGCCGCTTATAATCGTGGGTCCGCACGATGAGGACCGCGGCGACGACGACGGAGAGCAGACCGAATACCGCAAACCACGTGCCGACGTGCAGCGCTGCATCGGTCGCGTAGACGCCCCGCAGCCGCAGGAGCACGTAGAGGACGACGCTCGTCTCCACGCCCGAAAGCATGGCACAGACCGGCGACGGAGCTTGACTGTGCGCGTCGGGCAGCCAAGTGTGCAGCGGGACAAAGCCAATCTTAACGCCATAGCCGACGAGGAGCAGGACGAACGACACGGCGAGCAAGGCCGGCGGCATCCGCGAGGCGCCGTCGCGAAGGCCGCTCCAGGTGAAATCCGTGCTGCCGCCCGAGTGGAGCGCCCAGAAGAGCGTGAGCACGCCCAGCACGGCGATCGTCGCGCCGAGCAGCGTCAAGACCATGTATTTCCACGCGGCTTCGATCGCTTCGCTCGTCAGCGAATAGCTGACCAGCAAAACCGAGAGCAGCGTCGTCAGCTCCACGAAAATCCATACCAGGCCTACTTCGGCGAGCAGCGGGATGCAGAGCATGGAAAACGCGAACAGGTTGAAGTTCGCATAGTAAAGCCGCGCGCGCTGCGGCCGCCGTTCGCTTTTCAGGTATCCCCACGAAAAGAGCGACGCCGTGAAGTAGACCAGGGCGATCAGCGTCAGGAGCAAGGCCCCGAAAGAGTCCAGCTCGATCCAATGCTTGATGACGAGCAGCTCGCCGCTGCCGTGCGCGGAGGCGACCGCGATGAAGCAGAGCGCGAGCGTAGCCGCTGCGGCGGCGAGCGTGGCGATCGGCGCCGAGCGATCGCTGCGAGGGATGGCCGGCCACAGCGCGGCGACGAGCGCGACGACCGGAACGTAGACGATCACGGCGCCCTCTCGCGAAGCGCGGAGAGGGCGCCGACCTCCGTCGTGCCGATCTGTCGATACGCGATCCGAGTGAGCAGGCCTACGATGAAGGCCAGCAGGGGCACGTCGAACGCGATCGCGAGCTCGGCGATCAGGGGGAAATCCGGCGCGATGGCGATGCCGGCTAAGAACGCCCCGTTCTCCATCGCAAGAATCCCGAGCAGTTGCGGCACGGCCTCGGTGCGAACCGCTAAGAGCAGCAACCCGACCAAGAGCCCCGCGAATCCCATCGCGAGATTCCCCGAAGACAGGCTCGGGGCCGAGCGCGCGAGGTGTTGCGCGAAGGCGTAACCCACCAGCGTGAGCGCGAGCGAGAGCAGGAGCGCCGCGGGAACGTCGATTGCCTGCGAGAGCTCGCGCCTACGGTGCACCTCGGCCGGGACAAGCGAGCGGATCAGCCACGGAATTACGATCACCTTGCTGGCGATCGTCACGCACCCGAGTGCGATCAGATGCCACGAGAGCGGCGACGCGCCGAGCAGAAACGCCGAAGCCGCCAGTAAGAGCGATTGAAGGATGAAGAGCTGCATGCACGCGCCGATCTGCCGTATTACGACCATCGAGATCGCTGCGAGTATGAAGAGGCCGAGAACCAAAGCGTTGAGCTCGGTCAGAATCGCGCTCACAGGTGCAGCAATTGCGTGATCATAGCCGTAACCGACACGGCGAACGCTCCCCCAAGGAACTCGGAGATTCGAAAAAGTCGCAACTTCGAATACGAGGACTCGACCACGACGATCGCCACGATCAACGCGACGATCTTGAGCGAGACGGCCCCCGCGGCGAGCGCCACGGCCGGCACGGAGCCGTCGCCGGCGAGGCCCCACGGCGTCGTCAAGACGTTCAAGAAGACGATTGCCAATACCGTAAACTTCATGTAGCCGCCGTACTTGATGAGCGCAAACGAGCGACCGGAAAATTCCAAGGCCTTCGACTCGTCGATCATCGCCAACTCGAAATGCCCGCTCGGGTTGTCCACCGGGATACGTCCCGTCTCCGCCAGGATGATCATGAAGAAGGCGATCATCAGCAAGATGTGCGACGGCGCGAAGAAGTTGGCGATCGGATGCACCCAATGCTGTTGAACGATGTACGGAATCGTGGAGTTAGCTACGAACGAGACCGTGAAAAGCGCGACGATGATGACGGGTTCTGCCAGAAACCCGACCATGCGCGTGCGGCTCGCGCCCATCGTCCCGTACGGGTTCTCCCCGTCGATCGCGGCGAGCGTGAAGAAAAAACCCGAGACGGCGAAGATGAACCCAGCCGCGAGCATATCGCCGGCAAACGCGAGGAAGAGCGGGAAGCTCGTCAGCACGGGGATCAGCATCGTGATGAGGAGCGGCACGACGAAGACGAGGTAGGGCGCCGTCCGGAAGATCCAACTGCTGCCCTCGGGGACCCGTTCGTCTTTACCGAAAAGTTTGCGGAGGTCGCGATAGGGCTGGAAGATGCTTGGGCCGCGCTTCGACTGCACGAGTTCCTTACAGCGAGCTAGGAGCCCGGCAAAGAGGGGCGATAGCGCGAGAACGAACGCTAGCTGCGCGAGGTTGAGGGCGACGGCTTCGGGCATCGTGAGGGCTCCGTACTCAAGGTTTGTGAGTAGGAGCCATCATCCCAAAGCGGGCCCTCGCGAGCTCCATCGCGTCCGTGTAACGCGAGTATACCGGAGCCGGCTGCCGAGAGGCAAGAAGGATTAGCTTTGCCCGCTGTCAAGGGTTCGGCCGTGCGACGCGGCGACGACGGATTTGCGACGACGATAGCAATGCTCTCTCGCGACCGACCCGTGCGCAAAGCGTTGAAGCGCGCCGCCGGATCCCCATTCGTCACTGCCGACGTGACGGCTTTGCTGCTCGGCCACGATCTGTGGTTTGCTCCGCTGGCGGGCTTTCGCGACCAGTTGATACGGACCGGAGAGCGCCCGCACCTATGGACGTTCGACCTCGGCCCTTCCGGCTCGTGGGACTCGACGCGGTGGCGCGCGCTTTCGCCAGATGCCCGGGTTCTTCGAGCGCGGACCGGAGCCGTCGATCGTCGCGTCCGCGGGCTGCCGACGGCTAACGCCCTTCAGATCGACCCGCGACTCTTTGTGAATGCGTTGAGCGAACTTGCCCAAGCCGGGCTGTACGATGAATCGGTGAAACTCTTCGCGCCGGTCGGCTCCGTCGCCGCGTTGCACACCGATCTCTCCCTCGTTCAGATACTCGCGCACTGGCTCGTCATGCTGCGTCATCGCGAGCGGGTGCTTGCGGATCGCCACGCTACGGGACTTGAGGTTCATGGCTATGCGGAAGCGTGCTCGCGCTGTCGCGAACGCTGGGGGCTTCGGCCGTTCGAACCGCGTTGGGCACCGCCGTTCCATCCGGGCTGCCGATGCTTCGCGCAGCCTCGATTCGCGTAGCCGAGGCGCCGAGACGAAAAGCGATCGAAGCGCGAGCTAGACGTACCGCCCCTCGTTGAATAACCGCGCGGCACGCCCTCTCGATCGCACCTTGCAGCGAGCCGGAGAGCCGCGACTCCAGCTCAGCCATCCAGCGATCGGCGGCGTGGGTCTCGGGGGCCATCTCGGGCACGATCGAACGTTCGTTCTCGCAAAGGATGCGCGGCAGAGCTATTCTTCGAACGCCGCGAGACCGCACGTGCCTCTCGGCTGCGGCGAGCGCTTCCGCGTAGATCGCGAATCGCGCGCGAAAGCGCACGTTTGCGTTAGCGAACGCGCGCTTCACGCAGATAGCGGCGATCGCGTCGGCCCGTTCTTTCGCCGGCCTCGGACACGCCTCAATGGCACGGCGGGCCTTGCGCAAATGGCTTTCGAGCAACCCCCGAAGTGCCGCGACGTCCTCGCGGCAACCGGACTCGAGAAGCGCTCTCGCGTCTGCCTCCCGGCGACGGACGGCATGCAGTTCGTCCAGCACGGATTACGAGGGCGTCGTAACGATCGGTTCCGTGTCGAAAAGCAGATCCTCGACCTGCTCGTGCTTCTGCAAACGCACTTTGAGCTCCGCGATCCTCGCCTGTAAGAGCCTCGCCCGGTCCAGGATGATCTCGCGATCCGCGAAGGCGCCGGCATTACGCATTCGCTCGATCTTTAGATTGCGCATCGACTCTTGCAGTTCGAAGTGTTCCGAGGCATATTGCCGTTCGAGGTCGTACATGCGCCCGCTGCGCGCCTTCAACGTCTCGTTCAACGAGCGCACGCGCTCCTCGAGCTCGTTGCAGCGGCGTGCGAGCTCTTCTGCCAGTCGATCGTCCTGCTTCGATTTTGTCCGCCGTCCGATCACGAGTACTGCCTCTCCTCCGGAAAGGAGCCATCAGCCATGTAGGCGGTTAATCGGCGAGCTCCATCGCCGCCGATTCCTTTGAAGGATCGGAACGCGGCTCCTGCGAAGTGTCTTGCAGTAAGGCGATGGAGCGCCGCCTTCGACCGCCGCTCGCCGGCTGATGGCTCCTTCTCGATGAAGTCTATTGAGAGGAGCATTTTTTGAATCATTATTTGGTCCGAGTCAGCGCGGCGATCCTCCGTCCCCGCGACGAGGTGCTGGCGCTTCGGCAACTGGATCGCGGTCTCGAACGAATAGCTCTCCCCGGCGGGACTGCCGATCTCAACGAATCGCTCGAAGAAGCGCTCGTGCGCGAAGTTCGCGAGGAGACCGGTTGCGAGGTCCTTCCCAGCGACATCGCGTGCGTCGCAGAAGGCTATAACGACCGCTGGTCGCAGCCGACCCTCGATGTGTGCTTCTATGCTCGGATGCAGGGGCGCGTGCAGGCGCCCGAGCGGCTCGGCGAATACATCGTCGGCATCGAGTGGATGGCTTTGGACGACCCCTCGCTCCTAACGTTCGTTCCGCACGTCGCGGGCTTCAAATGCAGCCGCCGGGGTCGATACGTCGACGAGACTGGGGCGTTTCGACGCAAGAAGGCGGCATGGAATCTCAACGGTCCATCGTGATAGAGGACGCGATAGCGCGAACTCGCGCGCTGGCGCGCCTTCTAGAAGACGAGACGACGGAAAGGCTCGCGCGCGAGCTTGGCGATCAAGTTCCGACCGGGGAAATAAACCTGCTCGTCGTCGGTCAGTTCAAACGCGGGAAGAGCTCGCTCATCAACGCACTGTTGGGCGACGACGTCATGCCGACCGGGGCCCTGCCGCTCACCGGTGTAGTAAGCTGCATTCGCTACGGGAACGAACGGCGGATCGATGTCTCCTTCCGGCATCGCGAGGGTCTCACCATCCCGGTCGACGAGTTGCCGCTCTACGTGACCGAACGCTACAATCCGGCCAATCGGCTCGGCGTGGACCGCGTTGAAGTGACGTGGCCTGCGGAGGCGATCCGCGGCGTCGTGCTCTTCGACACCCCCGGCATTGGCTCGACGCACGCGCACAACACCGCGATCGCTCGTGCGGCGTTGCCGCGGGCCGACGCGGCCATCCTCGTCGTCGGACCGGAGCCGCCGATCGGAGCCGCGGAGCTGCAGTACGCGCGCGAAGTCGTTGAGTCGTCCGAACGTCTCTTCGTGGTTTTGAACAAGAGCGACATCGCGGGAAGCGCCCTCTCGGAAATCCTCAAGTTTACGGATGAGGCGCTCGACCAAATCGCCGGCGCTCGCGGCGTCGATATCGCGCTCTTGAGCGCGACCGTCGCTCGCGACGCCCAGCGACGCGGCGAACGCGATCCGGCATTCGCCGCATTCGTCGAATCGCTGCGAAGCTTCGTCGAGCAGCACGGCGAGGCGACGCGCACGCGCTCGATCCGGCGGCGAGTGACGGCGCTGCTGCAACGGCTCGACGCCCTGCTCGCGATGCGTGCCGCAGCGCTCGCTTTACCTATCGCCGATCGCGCAAAGCGAAAGGCCTCCGTCGAACGGGTCTTCGAGGCGCTCGGCGATCGCGCACGGTCGCTCGAACTGATGGTCGACGACGACGTGCGTCGATTGCGGCTCTCGCTCGAAGAAGCGATGGACGGATTTCACGACCGCGACGAGCCGGCGTTCCGGGCGCTCGGGGCAGAACTTGCCCGAGAAAGCTCGGCCGAGCGTCGCGGCGCCGCGTTGGAGCAAGCTGTGAACGAGCGCGCGTCCGCCTGGCGGACGGATGCGGTACGCCAAGCCTCCCACCAAATAGAAGCGGATTCGGCGAAGTACGGGCGCCTTCTCGGGGAGATCGAAGCGTCCGCGATAGAGGCCGGCTGTCGGCTGCTCGACGTTGACGCCGCGAAGCCGGTAGCTCGCACGATTGAATTCGAACCGGCGCGGATCGGCCCGGCCGCATCGCTGACGCCGACGACGGGACTCGAGCTGCTCGGCGCTCTCGCGACCGATCTCTTACCACGCGGATTGCGCGAACCGCTTCTACGGCGTCGCTACAATCGGATACTCTCGCGCGAACTCGACGCGCTCCGAGGCAAGCTCCGTTACGGCATTGGGCACGATCTAGAGCCCTGGAGGCGGTCTGCGCACGGAACGATCTCGTCGTCGATGGAGGCAGCCCGGCGCGCCGTTTTAGGGGCTTTCGAAGAGTTGGCCGACGAGGCGAGCGACGCCGGCGCGCGAGAGTTGGGCCGCGTGCAGAGCCTGCGGGAAGAGCTGCGCGTGCTGCACGCAAATCTGGCGGACTCGGAGTTGCCCGTCGCGTCGGCAATGTAGGCTTACGCTGACGGGCGCCGAGGAAACTCCTCACGTCGGTTCGTACGCTCTACTTCGTCATGGACGAGAACGCATGAAGCTCGAAGGGTCGGGGAAGCTGCTTCGGATCTTCGTTGGCGAGAGCGATCGCTGGGGCTATCAGCCCCTCTACACCGCTATCGTCGAGGCCGCGCGCGCGGCGGGCATCGGGGGCGCGACCGTCTTTAAAGGAATCGAGGGCTACGGCGGCCATTCCGTCGTGCACGCAGCCCGCGTCTTCGACCTCTCATCGGACTTGCCGATCCTGATCGAGATCGTCGACGTGGAAGAACGAATCCGCGCTTTCTTGCCTCAGCTCGACAAAATGGTCACCGAGGGCATGGTAACGCTCGAAACCGTGGAGGTCATTGCCTATCGCCTCGGTTCACCCAAGTAGCCGTGAATCCGACCCTCTTATCGTTCGCAGCCGTTGGACTCGGCGCGGGCTGTGGCGGCATGTGCCGTTATGCGCTGACGCTGCTCGTTGTCGGAAAGTTCGGACCCGGCTTGCCAATCGCGACCCTCTTCATTAACCTGTCCGGATCGTTTCTCATCGGACTGCTCAGCGAGTTGGCTCAAACTCGCGCAGTCGGCATTGACCCCCTTCTGCGCATCGGACTCACGACCGGCGTCCTCGGCGGATACACGACGTTCTCCAGCTTTGCCTTCGAGACGCTCACACTCGGGGGCGAGCGGGAATGGCGACTCGCTTTAACCTACGCCGTATGCAGCGTCGTATTCGGTGTCGCACTCTGCTACGCGGGGATGGTCCTGGCGCGCGTCATGGTGAGATCGGCCTAGCGACTCGCTCGCCGCGCGAGCAGCGGCACGGCGGCGGTCGCGAACAGAAGCGCCGCGGCCGGCGCGAGCCACGCCGTCACCGAGCCCGTCGTCTCCTCGTAGCGCGCCGCCGTCAGCGGACCGAGGATCCCCGCGACGGCGGCCGCCGTGATGATGAACGAGTAGTCCTCGCCGAGGTAGCGCGTGCCGAAGAGATCGGCCATCACCGCCGGCGCGATGCCGAAGATGCCGCCGAAGCAGAGCATCGCCACGACGAAGACGACCGGCACCCAAACGCCGCCCTGCATGCGCGCCATGAAGAAAAACGCGACGGCTTGCAGCGCGAAGCAGAGCGCGAGCGACGCGGGCCGGCCGATGAAATCCGAGAGCCACGCCCAGAGAAACCGGCCGACGCCGTTTGCCGCCGAAAGGCCGCCGAAGACGATCGTCGCGGCGGCGGCCGTCAACCCGCTGACCTTCGCGTAAATGGGCACGGCGTTACTGAAGAGCGCGAGGCCGCAGGTCGCGTTGACGAAGATGACCGTCCACATCATATAGAACGCGCGCGTACGCAGCATCTCTTCCGGCGTGAAATCGCATTCCATGGCAAGCTTCGAGGCCGCTTTTGCAACGCTGAATCCCGCCGGCGGCGCGTGAATCAACAGCGCGCTCGCGACTCCGATCGCCAAGAAGACGACGCCCGACCAGGTGAAAACGTGCGCGATCACCGCGACGTCGGCCGGCGATGCGAACGCCGTCGCGTGACCCGTCACCATCGCATCGGCACGATCGGCCACGCTCCGAAACGAACGCAGCGATCCGACGATCAGGTTGAATCCCACCGATCCCAACCCGTATCCGGCGAGAATGACGCCGTTGGCGAGGCCGCGCTCCTCGGGAAACCACTTCGTGATCGTCGCGCCGGGCACGACGTAGATCATGCCGCAGCCGATTCCGCCGATCGCGCCGTACGTGAGATAGAGCCACCAGAGTCCAAACCGCGCGAGTCCGAGCCCCGCGAGCAGGCTGCCCGCACCCCACATCACCGCGCCGGCGACGGCGACGCCGCGCGGGCCGAAACGATCGTGCGCGAAGCCGCCCGCGACGGCGCCGACCGCGAAGAAGACGATGACGAGTGAGAATACGAGCGCGACTTCGACGCTCGACCATCCGAAGAACGCGACGAGCGGGCGCGTATAGAGACTCCACGAGAAGATCGTGCCCGCGACCGACATCACAACGAATCCGGCGGCGAGGACGATCCAGCGCTCGAAAGGCCGTACCACGTTGCTACGTCTGTATCACGAACGAACCGTGCTTGCAAGGCGCCCGGGAAGGGCGCGCCGGTTCGCCGACAAAGACGAACGGCAATGACCGATCTTGCGTCGCGCGCCTGCGTTCCATGCCGCGGCGGCGTGCCGCCGCTCGACGACGCGCAGATCGCGCCGCTCCTCGCGCAGCTCGACGAAGGCTGGAACGTCGTCGAGCGTCCCGGCCCGAAGGGCGCCATCGTGAAGCTTCTCGAGCGCACGTATCGCTTCTCGGACTTTGCCGGTGCCATGCGCGCTGCGGTTCGCGTCGGCGAGATGGCTGAGGAGCAGCAGCATCATCCCGATCTCCACCTCTCGTGGGGACGGCTCGGCGTCGAGATTTGGACGCACAAGATCGGCGGGTTGACCGAGAGCGATTTTATCTTCGCGGCCAAGTGCGATGCCCTGATTCCCCGCGATCAACCCGTCTAGCGGCCCCCGAAAAGAGGGGACCGACTACACCGATCCCCTCCCTCGCTCCACGGTGCCCTGGCGGCCCCGTATAGCCCCGCGAAAATTCAACGGCCGACTCCCTAAGGCATCCCGAAAGGAGTTATTAGGCTACCCTAAGTATGCTCTGAGGCGTGCATAAATGGGGGCTCGGAATCGGCTCGCTCCTCCTCTGGCTGGCACTTCCGGCGGCCGCTCCGGCGATTCCGCTCTTTGCGCACCAATATGGGGTCACGTGCGAGAAGTGCCACTCGGTGATCCCGCATCTCAATGAGTTCGGGGCCGCCTTCCTCGTCAACGGGGAGCGCTTCCCGGGCGTCTCGTCCGGACCGGCGATTCCGTTCTCGGCAAAGGCCAATCTCGTGGATTCGAGCGAGTATCAGGGCGAGGGTCCCGACGGCCAAGGGCTTCCGAAGGCGATCGTCGACGAGATCGAACTCTTCTCGTCCGCGACGATAGGCTCGCGAGCGAATTACTTCGTCGAGCAGTACGTCGTGGACGGCGGCGAGCCGGGCCTCTTACGCGACGCGTGGATCAGCGATCGCGTCAATCCGTGGGATGCGAAGATTCCCGTCTATCTACAGGGCGGCCAGTTCACGCTGCCCCTGCCCGTCGATCCCGAAACCTTTCGCGACACCTATCAGAGTTATACGCCGTACGAGTTGAGCGTCGGAGCGAATCCCTTTACGTTCTTCGATCCCGCCATGGGGATGCGGCTCGGCATCGGCGACGGGCTGCGCGGCGTGAGCGGACAAATTTTTGCAGGCCCTGGTTACACGCGGCAGAGCGGGCTGCCGGCGACCGGCGTCGACACCGAGCTCTATCTTCAAGACGCGATCGGTCCCTTCACGCTCAGCACGTGGCGGTACGACGGTTTGCGTCCGGTCGCCGGCGGGCCCGGCGATCGTTTCGATCGCTTGGGCTTCGGGTTCACGTACGGACAGTGGGCGCGCTTCTCGAGCGAGTTCGTGATCATCAACGGGTGGGATTCGAACTGCGGAACGCCGGGGCTCGTCGGCTGCAGATCGAGCGGCGGTTTCGAGCAGTTGCGCTACGCCTTCAACCGCAGGCTCTTCGCCGAAGCGCGATACGAGGGAACCTACGACCCGGTCAACGGATTTACGCGCGACGGCGTGGTACTGATGGGCTACGGTCCGACCGAGAATACCCGCGTGACGATCGAGGACGTGATCTCACATACGCCGCAGACGATGAACACGATGAACGCTCAGTTCACGATCGCGTACTGATGCGCGCGCGATTCGGACCAATTCTCCTTCTCGCGTGCGCGCTCGCCGGCGCGGCGCCGGCGCCGCGCGCGATCGACGCCTGGAGATCGAGCGCGCAGTTCAGCGTCTCGCACGTTTGGGTCGAACGAGTGAAGGGAACGGTGCCGATTCTAAGCGGCTCGGTCGAGTTGGCGCCCGGTTCGGAGATCCCGACGAGCGCAGCCGCCGTGCTCGACGCGACGCGCATCAAGACCGACGAGCCCGATCGCGATCGCGCGCTCGAGTCGCCGGACTTCTTCGACGTCAAGAACTTTCCAACGTGGACCTTCGCCAGCACGAAGATCGTGCCGAAGAACGAGACCGCGTTCGAGATGGACGGCGACCTAACGATCCACGGCGTAACGCAACCCGAGGTGCTGAACGTCACCGTCGGGGGAACGCCGGAGCATCCCGAGTATCGCGCGACCGCCGAAATCGACCGTCACGCTTTCAAGATGAGCGTGACGCGGCTCGACCCGACAATCGGCGACACCGTCGACATCGCCCTCGATATCGTCCTCCGGTAGCGCCGCCGCTAGAGCGCGCCGCACTTTGGGATGCGAGCGCCGTGAGGCGGGACGTACGGATCGCGCGGTGAGTACATCTCCCGGTCGGGGCGACGTCCGTCGACGGTAACCGAATACGTCGGCTCCTCGCCGCACCACGTCCTGAAGTCGAACCGCTCTCCCTGACGGCTGAGCTTCGTCACCGTCAACTCGCCCGAGACGAAGGGCGATCCCGGCGCGATCGCTTCGGCCGGACCCCCGCGAATCAGAAACGCCGATCCGCCGCTGCCTTGCAGCAGCAGCGTTCCGATCCCGTTCTTGTCTATCGCGATTCCGCTGGCCTCATCGACGCCGATGCCGAGAACCCGTTGCGATCGGCGCCGCACCCGTCCGTCGGCGATCTGACGCGCCATGAAGACGGCCGTGCGGCCGAAACGATCGCGCGTGACGAAGTGCATGTCGGTGATCGCGTCCGCAAGCGGCGGAAACCGCAGAAAATTATACGTGAAACTGATCAGATGCTCGTACGGATTCGCGACGGCGTTGCGCGAGGTCGTGTCGCGGCGGCGGTCCTGGCGCGCGTCGAAGACATCGTGGCCGAGAATCGCTTCGCCCGCGCTCGTTCCGCCGACGGCGCCGCCGCGCTCGTAGAGGCGCTGCACGGCTTCTTGAATCGGCGTCGCCTTCCAGATGACGTAATCGGCTTGATCGCCGCCGGCAAAGAAGACGACCGAGGAATGTTCCACAATCGCGGCGGCGCGGCTGATGGTCGCGGCCGACGAGCACGTCGGCAGGAGCAGCGTGCGAACCGAGTGATAGGGCGCGAGGCGATAAATATAGCGGTCGTAGTCGTCGTTCCCGGTCGCGCGGAGCACGACGAGATCGCCGCCGCGCCGCGACGGCGAGCCGACGACGGTATCGTGCATCCAGACGAACTCGCTCTTGACGTCGAGCCCGCCGCCGCCGAGCACGAGCCCCGGTCCGTGCAGTGCGATGCGCTGCGGGTGCGGCGCGCCGATCGGCTTGTAGAAGATCGGATGGCACTCGCCCGGCCGCGCCGCTTCGACCGCGGGCGCCTGCGGAGCGACGCGCAACGCCGGAGCCGCGCAGCCGGCGATCAGCGCGGCGCAGAGCGCGCCCGCAAGACCCGATCTCCAGCCGATGACCCGCATGATGCTCCGTGTTAAGATGAACTCGAGGAGAAACCTACCATGAGCTTTGTCAAGGCGACGCAAGGTGGGCTTTCGATAACCGCCTACCGAGGCGACTTCAAGACCCTCCTGGCCTTCGATCTGGCCGGCTCCGACGTCAAGAACCTCGCCGGCTTCACGATCGCGGCGCAGCCCCAGGGCGCGGCCGCGTACTATCTCCTAAACGACCTGCAGTTTCAGACGCCCGGCAAACACGCGCAGGATCCGACCGAGCCGCCGAACTCCTCGATCAACGCGCCGTTTCAGAAGCTTCGCTGGGTGCACGTCCCCGGGATGTTCCATCAAGGCCTCGCGCCCGCGATCGGACCTTACACATATACCGTGACGCCGCGATACTTCGACGAGAACCAATCGCTCGAACCAATGGATTCGTCCCTGGCCGGGCAGGTTACGCTCCAAGTCGCTCCGTTCTCGAAGGGAAAGATCGAGGTCGGGTTCACGCGCGGCTTCACGCAGTCGCAGGCGTTCGTCCACCACTTCGGCCTCAAAGCCCTGATCCAACCGCCCGCCAAGGGGCGCCCGTTGATCTTCGATACGAAGGCCGTCTCGGGCAAGAACGCCGCCGGGCAGACGTTTACGTATGCCGATGAGTATCGGTGGCTCGGTTTCACCGCCCGCGAGAAGATCTTCGCATTGCTCCAAGAGGTGACCGATAATAAGAATCTGACGCTCGACGTCTTCGCCTACGAT
>Ga0335069_10005534_pt1 | contig 18552 bp, 16 predicted proteins | sample Lox_Sample_11_FD_206714 | JGI IMG/M metagenome (GOLD analysis project Ga0335069, IMG submission 206714) | Soil microbial communities from Loxahatchee National Wildlife Refuge, Florida, United States - Lox_Sample_1.1 | ecosystem: Environmental > Terrestrial > Soil > Wetlands | place: USA... | reverse complement strand
TCGAACTCGGCGGGCGTGAGAGGGCGCGCGGATTTGCGCAGGCGCTCGATGTCGTAGAAGGCGCGTTTCTCGGTGAGGAAGACATGGACGACGAAGTCGACGTAGTCGAGCAGGACCCACTCGCCCTTGCGGCGGCCTTCGACGGAGGTGGCATAGACGCCGTGCTCGCGTTTGAGCTTGAACTCGATTTCATCGGCGATGGCCTGGGCCTGGCGATCGTTGCGGGCCGAGGTGATGAGGAAGAAGTCGGCGAGTCCGGAGTCGATGGGGTCGAGCTCGAGGATGCGGGTGTCTTCACCCTTTTTGTCTTCACAAACGTTAGCTGCAGCCTGGACCAGGATGCGTGTCTGCTCGTGCGCCTTGGAGGTGGTCATTCGCGGAATTAGGTCTCCAGAGAAATGGTAGCAGGGGTGAGACAGGGAACAGGGAACAGGGGGATGCGAGGGAGTGCAAAAGGGTGGTGAATGTCAATCGGGTCAGGGGCGAATTGGGAGATGGGAAATGAGGGTGGCGGCTGAGGGCTGAGAACCTGTCGCCGGGTCAGCGGTAGAGGTTGTGGGCGGCGATGTAGTCGAAGACGGCGTCGGGGAGGTCGCTGTGGTGGCCCTGGCCGGCGGGGATGCGGACGGACTCGCTGTGGACTTCATCGCGGATGGCGGTGGCACTGATGTCGATGTGGAGGCCGGGGAGAAGATAGAAGGGCGCGGTGTTCCCGGATGCGTCGCGGAGGGTGCAGGTCTCGAGGGCGGTTGGGGAGATGGGCGGCTGTGCGGCGCACTCGCTGGCGAGGGAGAGCCCGGGGGGAAGGACTTCGGCCAGTTCGCCCAGGCGCTGGCCGGGCCGGGAGGCGACGATGAGCGGGGCGACGAAGGGGATTTCGGCGCCACGATGCCACTTGTGCAGAGCGAGGAAGGAGTCGGCGCCCATGAGGCAGAAGAGAGCCGCGCCGGCGGGGAGTTTTGTCTTGAGTGCGAGCAGGGTGTCGATGGTGTAGTTGGGGGTCCCTGAGGGATTGGGCGCGTCGGCGAGAGAGACGGAGAAGGCTGGGTCGGCGGCGATGGCGAGGCGGGTCATGGCGACGCGATCTTCGAAGGGCGCGGTGGATCCGGCGGGTTTGAGCGGCTGCGCGCCGACGGGGGCGAAGAGAACCGTGTCGAGATGAAGAGCGGACTGGGCGGCGCGGGCGATGGCGAGATGGGCGCGGTGCGGCGGGTCAAAACTTCCACCAAAGAAGGCTACGCGGCTCCCTCCAAAGAAGGCTTCGCGACGGCCTCCCAAAAAGGCCACGCGGCTGTCGCTCGAAGAGGCGCTGGCGCCGCCCTGCGAGGCGATGTGCGCGTCCGGCATGTGCTCACCTTTAGAATTCAAAGAGGTCCCTGTCTCATGCGCTATGTGATTGCTGCTCTCGCCCTGGCTGGATGCATTGTGTCTTTTCTCGCTCTCCGTGTTCACTACTCCAACGATACGCAACCGTGCTCAGTGAATGAGCGGTGGGATTGCGGCATTGTGAATCACAGCTCGTTTGCCGTAGTCGATCATGTGCCGGTGGCCGCGGTGGGCATGGCCGGCTACGTGATTCTGGGTCTTCTGGCGTGGCTGAAGCGCAGGTTTGCGCTGCTGCTGTTTGCGCTGGGCGGCCTCGGCTTCGCGCTTCGGCTCACGTTTCTTGAAGAATACGTGTTGCAGGTCTGGTGTTTCTACTGCGTGATCTCGCAGGCGATTATTGCGGCCATTGCTCTGTTGAGCCTGGCGTGGTTTTCGATCGAATATATGCGGTTGAGACGGCTGGACCCTTCGACCGCCGTCTGACGGCGCGCGCGCGATGTTCGCGGCCGGAGAGGACCGCCTAGGTTGACGATGGACCGGTTGACTTTGCGGCCAGCTGAGCGGGGTTGACCACCTGATAGACGCCAATCTCGGGTGGGTGAGCATCCATTTCGAGCTGGAAGAGGCTGTAGTTGGGCGGCTGGTAGTGGCGTTCCGCGGTGTAGGGCTCGGCGAATTTATCGGCGACGAGATCGCGGCGGACGAAGTAGGCGTTGACGCCGGTGAGTCCGCAGCCGACGAGGGCATAGCCTTTGACGGCGCCGAGGCGCTCGAGGGCGGTGAGACTTGCGCCGAAGAAGTTGGTGCCGGTCCAGCGGCGATCGGGGAGATAAGGGACCACAATCGAGGCCGGCGGACGGATGGAGGCGTTGTATTCGATGACGACGACGCGGGGGCGGATGCACTCGATGGTGCTCCAGACCCAGAAGTCGTTCATGTCGATGTCGATGCTGAGTAAGTCGACCTCTTTGGGTTCGCCGGCCAGTAACTCGTTGATGTTTTCGCGGGTGACCATGGACTGTTTGAGGCGCAGTGCGCCTGCTTTGAGAAATGCCTCGAAGGTCCTGGTGATGGACTCGATGTTGCGAGTGTCGGAGTCCATCCAAAGGCCGGACCAACCTTGCATGAGGAGATAGACGGTGTTGTTCTCGATGCCGGCCCCACAACCGAATTCAACGAAGTTAGCCTGGCCGATGCCGATGCGCTTGAAGATCTCCTGAAGGATGCCGTCTTCGTCGGTCTGCGAATAGACTTTGAATCCGTGCTTGACGAGGGATTTTGGATCCTGGTGGCGGGGTTCAGAGAGAAGAGATGTAATGCGCATTTTGGAGAGCGCGTTGCGATGCGTTCTCAACTCCAATAAGAGTTCGCCTCCGGCATTGGCAAGAAACTGCTCACTGACACTCACGACGCCACGCTCCTCTTTCGCCGTCTTACGAGGCGGCTACGGCGCAATGCTAACAAGCCGGTGAGGCGAGGCCTGGAATTTTCGCCTGCTTTGCATCTGGGATGACAACGACGTGAGTCCGATCACACGAGGTGAATGGAACGCAGGGGACGCCGAATGGTGAGATTCCGACGGTGAATGGATCGCGAGGATTGGCGCGGTGTTTCGATGTGCGGGCGTTCACAGTCATGCGACGATGCGCTGATAAACTTGAGCTATCGGCATGTTGAAGAAGAGATACGCGCGGTGGATGTACGACTGGGAGTACCGGTTGACCACGCGCGATGAAAACCGTGTGGTACGGCCGCTCGAGTGGGGATTTGAGTGGGTGGAGCCGTTTCTTGAGGCGCATGGGCTGAGCGCGGTGGCGCCGAGTCCGGAGACGTTGCGCGACGATGCCGCGGCCGAGGCCGCGATGGTGAAGATCAACGAGGCACTGATCCGGCACGGCGAGGAGTTGTTCGGCTACGAGCGGCCGACAGACTACCGGCTGGAAGAGCGCTATCCGATGCTGTATCCGACGAATGTGCGGCCGGAGACGCTGGCACACGATGCGGAGCTGCGGGAGATGGCCGCGGCGGGCAAGATGGAGACAGCGCAGTTTTTGCGCTTCACTTCGCCGGAGCGGACGCCGTATGCCGAGAACGATATGGTGAATGCGCGCTGGTATCCTGCGCCGGCGCACAAGGACCCGAAGCGGCCGAAGCAGGCGATCGTGGTGCTGCCGCAGTGGAACGCCGACGCGTTCAGCCACAACGCGCTGTGTGCGATCTTCAACAAATTTGGGGTGTCGGCGCTGCGCTTGTCGAAGCCGTATCACGACATCCGGCGGCCGAGCGAGCTGGAGCGGTCGGACTATGCAGTGAGCGCGAATATCGGGCGCACGATTTCGGCGTGCCGGCAGGCGGTGGTGGACATTCGCTGCTGCGTCGATTGGCTGGAGGAGCAGGGATACGAGCACTTCGGTGTGCTGGGGACGAGCCTGGGCTCGTGTTACGCATTTCTGGCCAGCGCATTCGACAAGCGGATCCGGGTGAATGCGTTCAACCATGCGTCGACGGCGTTTGGCGATGTGGTGTGGGCGGGGCAGAGCACGCGGCATATCCGGGAGGCGGTGGAGCAGGCGGGACTGACGCAGGAGAGACTGCGGGCTTTGTGGAGCGCGATCAGCCCGATCAGCTACTACGACCGGTTTGCCAGTGCTGCAGCAGGTGGGCCGCAGAAGAAAGTGCTGCTGGTGTATGCGGAGTACGATCTGACGTTTCCGCGCGAGTATTCGCTGGAGGTCGTGAAGGCATTCCGGCGGCATGGAGTGAACTTTACGCCGCGCGTACTGCCATGCGGGCACTACACGACGGGCGAAACGCCATACAAGTACATCGATGGATGGTATCTGGGGTCGTTTGTGTGGCGGGCGTTCAAGGAACTGCGCGAAGAGAAGGCTGCGGGCGGTGGAGCGGTGAGCTGTGCGGAGGAAGAGCAGTTCACAGTGGCTGGAAGGCAGTAGCGAGTAGCCAGTCGCCAGGGAACAGGGAACAGGGAATAGGGAATGCTCAGATGCTGCCTGGGGTGGATCCGCAGAGCAGGTGGTAGGCGGCGTTGATCGATGTCATGCGATCGGTGGCGATGCGACGTTCCTGTTCTGTGGAGTGAATCTGCCGGTCGGGGTGATAGCGGCGGGCGAGTTGGCGGTAGGCGTCTTTGATCTGCTTGCGGGTGCTGGCTGGGGCAATGCCGAGCATGCGACAGGCGTCGTCGCAGGTGAGCGGCTGGTTGGGTGCGGGCGTGCTGGGCGTCGCTTCGTTGTGTGCCGTTTTGGTGTGTGCCGATGCGGGCGGCTTGACGCCGTAGGCCTCTTTCCATGCCGCGGAATAGCCCGTGGACGGGAAGTCCGACTGGTCGTAGACGAAGATCAGGGGCACAGCGAAGTCGAAAGAGCGGTGAGCGGACGGAGCTGCGTCCTGAGTTGGACTGATGGGCTGGCGCGCGTGAAAGCTCTCGGTGGCGGCGTCGATGCCGCGGGTCCAGGTTTCGACAAAGAAGAGTGGATCGGGCTCGGACTCTGAGCCGAGCAGGTCATGCATGAGGTCGAGAAGGGCCGGCTGGCTTTCGGGGCTGGACCAGGAATTGGAATTGGCCGGAGCCGGATTCGGCGAGGATGCTGCAGGTTGCCCTGCGGGGTGAAGGTCACGATCCACCGAATCGAAGCGATCCATTCACCTCACCTCGTTTGCACTGTGTCTATCGGCAAGTTGAGGGAATTCTTCTATCGGCCGGGCAAGAAGTGCGAAGTGATGCCCAATGAGCGGTTTGGCGGATGGTCCCCTGATAAATCCACACGGTGCCTGGCTGGTTTTGCCGGCGCGCTCGCACCTCGGGCGGTAAGTGGCAGGGCTGCTTTAGCGGCGGGATTTGGGGATGCGGCCGATGCGGGGATCATGGGCCAGGATCAGATCGCAGGCATGGAGGGCTTCGGTCTCGAAGTCTGGACCATCGTTGGGGATGAGAAGCCAGTGGCGGATCATGTCGCCGAGCATTTCGATGGAACGAAGGGAAGGGAATTCTTTGCGGAGGGTGCGGTCGGCGGGGCTGACGGTTTCAGAGAGGACGAGCCACAGGCCGTTGTCGCGGGGGGATTTGGGGTGGTCGCGCAGCATGCAGACGATGCGGTCCCCGCTATAGACGGAGAAGCCGGAGAACATGCGGCGCACTTCGGGGTCGATGGGCGAGAGGGCTTCGAGAACGAAGGGGTAGGGGGGCTTCGCTTTTGGTTTGGCGGATTTGGCGGGGCGGCGGGGCATGGACGTCCTGGGTACGAGAACAGATTGCCACAAAAACTTGCGACGAGATTGCCACAAGATTGCCGCAAGGGGGCGCAATCGGGATGTATCCGTTGGGGCATGGGGTGCGCGGTGGGGTTTTGGGCGGAAGCAGAGCCGGTTCCGAGGAACGCGAAACGGCGGTGGCAAGACGCGGCAAGGCGGCGGTGGCAGGGTTTTTTTCCGGGACTTCATTCCTCAAGGTGGCAGGCCGCTGGTAGACTCGCTGGCCTGGGCTCAAGAACCTTCCCCCAAGCTCGGTACAGAGGAGAGAGGTCATGAAGTTCATTGTGAAGTGGCATATCCCCAAGGGGTCCGTGGTCCAGTCTGAGGCACGCTTTGTGAGCACGGGTGCACCGCCGCCGCCAGGAGTGACGATGATCGGGCGCTGGCACGGGATGAGCGGCGGAGGCGTGATGATCGCAGAGACGAGCGACGCCAAGGCGCTCTATTCGTGGCTGGCTTATTGGAACGATCTGCTGGAGTTTGAGACCACACCGTGCGTCGAGGATGCGGAAGCCGGTGCGGTGTTGGCGTCGGTGCGACGTTGAGTTTGGGGTAACCGCGCTGCTGAACTGAAACCTGGAGATGGCGCAGTGTGACGCGCGGCGGCACGCAGAGGAGAGGTGTTGGCAGCCTGCGCTTTGCCGGCGATAAGATTTCTGCGATCATGCGAAGGCGGGGAGGTCCTGATGGAGCCTGCAGGTGCGAAGGCGCAAGGCCGGCGGGGTTCGATTGGCGTGTCGCTTGGATTCCACGCGATTGCCGTGGCCTGCGTGCTGTGGGTTAGCACGCACGCCAGGATCGCGCGTGTGCCTGCACCGCTGGGCAACACGGTGGCGATGCTGGAGCAGGCGGGCGGGCCGCATGCGTTGCGGCTGGAACTGCCCAAGATGGCGGATGTGGGGGCGATTCCCAAGGTGGCGCCGGAGGATGAACGGGCGAAGGCGCTGACGCCGGTTCCGGTGAAGCCGAAGAAGGCGATGGGCGGGGCGCCGATGACGGCGCATGCAGGAGATGGGACGGGGAGTGCCGCTGCGGGGAGTGGGGCCGATGCGGAGAACGTGACACCGTCGTTTCCGGTGTATTCGCCGAGGCCGGCGGTGACGGACCGGGCGCTGCTGCCGGCGACGGAACAGAAGATTGTGGTGGACGTGAATGTGGATGAACTGGGCGCGGTGGTGCGCGAGGTGCTGGTGAAGGGGCTGGGGAACCGGCTGGACCAGATTGTGCTGGACACGGTGAAGACGTGGCGGTTTCAGCCGGCGACGAAAGAGGGCAAGCCGGTGCCGACCGAGGCTGAGCTGATCTTTCCGTTTGGGCCCGGGACGCCGGTGGCGGGATAAGAACAGGGAATAGGGAATAGGGATTAGGGATTAGGACAGCTCAGAGAGTCTCGATGAGATGGTAGGCGGTGCCGATTGCGGGTAGCTCTTCGATCAAAAAGCCTCTGCGTAGGAGAACACTCCGGAGCTTGAGATTGGGTTTGGCGCAAGTGACCGCATGCACGATCCATTCGATACCCTTCAATTTGCGAAGAGCCGCGTAACGCCGAGCCAGAGACCCAAGCGATAGGAGAATTCCTTCGCCGCCTCCATCGACCTGTGCCAGTTCGATGACCAGGTGGTCGGAGTTGGTCTTGAATGAGCCGAGGATCGTGGCAGATCCAGCCTTGAACACAAGAGGCTCGCCGAAGACGATCAAGCCTTCGATCGTTTCTGCAGGGAGGTCGAGTATCTCCTGTTGCGTGAATCCCTCGAAGAGAATCTCACGCTGGGACATTTTGAACCTCCGCAGAACGATCATCCGAAGCTTACTGTGTGACGGCGATGAGGATCTTGCACAGAGCCGATGACTGTGCCGCTGGGCGGCTACGGCCGGTTCACTTGTTGGTGGGGAGTGGGAGGCGGAGGAGTTTGGCGGGGTCGAGGTAGGCGCCCTGCCAGCGGACGGCCCAGTGGAGGTGGGGGCCGGTGACGCGGCCTGTGGCTCCGCTTAAGCCGAGCGGATCGCCGGCGCGGACGTGCTGGCCCTCGTGGACATCGATGCGGCTGAAGTGGAGGTAGTCGGTGTAGAGGCCGAGGCCGTGATCGATGACCACACAGTTGCCTTCGTAGTAGAGCGGACGCGCGAGGACGATGGTGCCGCTGTTGGCGGCGCGAACGAGGGTGCCGGAGGGGGCGCGAAAGTCCATGCCTTTGTGAATGCTGGCGAGCTTGCCGTTGAAGGTGCGGCGGGTACCGAAGCTGTCAGTCGGCGGAGCGTGGACGGGGGCGCGGAAGGCGCCGGACCAGAGGGGCTGGCCGGCGGTGGCTGCGAAGGTTTTTTCTTTAAGGAGACGGTCGGCTTCGATCTGCTTGAGCTCGTCGGGACTGGGGGAGACGAATTTGGGTAGGACGGTGAGGACTCCGGTGCGGTAGTGGGCGGGATGGATGTCGATGGATTGGGTGAGGTCGCGCGTGGTGTTGTTGCGGAGATGAAGGCGCACGATGAGGGAAGACGGGCCTTGGGCCTGCTCGACGTCGACACCGGCTAGAGCGAGCCAGGTGGGGTGATCGCTTGAGGGAAAGAACTGGATCTTGCGGCCGAGCCACTCCCCATCGATTGAGGCGATTTCTGGCGAGGTTGCTTGGGGTGCGGCGAGGCGGAGGAGTTCGGGCGAGCCGACGATGACGGTGGGGGGAGTGAGCTGCACTGATGGCGAGGTGGCGGGTTGGCCTTGGAGGAGGGGTGCGGCGAGCAGGAAGAGGCAGGTGAGCCGCAGGAGACCAACGCGAGTCATGCGATCAGCATACCTGCGCGGGTGGTGCATTGCTGGAACCGGGTGGATGCGATGTGGGGGCGTTTCGGCCCTGGCGAGTGGGATTCTATGTAACCTCGTGCTAGGATCGACGCTCTTAACAAGAGCGTATGCGTTCTTCCCCTTCTAAGAATCCGATGCGACTTGCGGTGGCCGGTGTGCTGCTGCTGGGTGTTGCGGCGCTGATGATGCCGGGAGCCGCGCGGGGCGCGGACCAGGGCACTCCAGTGTTGGTGGAGCTGTTCACGTCAGAGGGTTGTTCGGACTGCCCTCCGGCGGATGCGCTGCTGGAGCAGCTGGACAAGCAGCAGCCGATTGCGGGTGTCCATGCGATTGTGCTGAGCGAACATGTGACCTATTGGGACCGGCAAGGGTGGCGCGATCCGTTTTCGATGGAAGAGATGACGGAGCGACAGCAGGCGTATCAGTATCGATTCGGTCTGCCGGATGTTTACACGCCGCAGATGGTGGTGGATGGGTCGGCGCAGTTTGTGGGGAGCAACGGGCGGGCTCTGGAGAGCGCTTTGCAGGCTGAAGCGGCACGGCCCAAACAGGAGCTGTCGATTGCGGATGCGCGCTGGGACAACGGGTCAGCGGAGTTTTCGGTGCATGGCACGGCGAGTCCAGGGGAGCGTTTGATGGCGGTGTTGGCGGCAGATGCGACGCACTCAGAAGTGACCCGCGGCGAGAATGCGGGACACACGCTGCACCATGTGGCGGTAGTGCGGGCGATCAAGACCTTCGACGGCGAGGCGATGGATGGGCGCGCGTTGAAGCTCGACGCCAGGAATCTTCCGGATGGGCCGGTGCGTCTGGTGGTGTTTACGGTGGATGGGAAGACGTGGCATGTGCTGGGCGCGGCGGAGCAGACGTTGACGCGATAGAGCGAATGTTCGATCTAACTACAGGGAATAGGGAATAGGGAATAGGGAATAGGGAATAGGGAAGACGAGCCGGAGATGTGTAATGCATTTCCGGCTCGTCTTTTGTGGGACGGATGCGCTGCTGTTATTTGGGCTGGACGCGGTTGTTGTGCTTCTGGCGATAGATCTGACGGCTGGCGCCGTTCTGTTCACGATTGATCTGGGCGTGTTCCTGGCCGGTGAGTTTGCCACCGTTGGCCTGGCGATCGGCGTGAATCTGCTGATTGATTCCCTGCTCACGATTTTCGGTGTGGGCCGCTTCGCCAGCGGTCATCTGGCCGCTGCGGATACCCTGGGCGATGCGATCCTGCTGGAGCTGGCGGCGCGCACCGACTTCGTTGTTGCCGTAGTGGGCGGTGTTGGCGTTGTGCTTGTCGTTGTAGATGGAGCGGCTGATGTTGTTCTGCTGGCGATTGACCTGATTGCGCTCCTGCTGGGTGAGCTTGCCGCCATCGGCAGAGCGATCGGCGTGAATCTCGCGATTGAGATTGGCTTCGCGGCCTTCGAGGTTTTTGGTTTCGCCGGCGGTGAGCTGGCCGGACTGGACGCCGTTGGCGATGCGATCCTGCTGATTTTCGCGCCGGTCGTTGACGGTGTTGGTGGGCTGTGTCGGCTGGCTCTGCTGTGCGAAGAGTGGACCCGAAGCAACGAGGGCAGCGACGGCGAGGGTCACGAGTGTCTTCTTCATATGTTTCTCCTTTATCCCGAGGGGCCTTGCCTGGCTGCTTGTGGCCCACGTTCAGCAGAGACCCTTGTAGCTTGGGAAAGTTTTGGAAGGTGAGCAGAAACTTTCGTGGAGTACTGACGGAAGTGATGGGCAGTTCTCCCCAGAAAGTGTCAGTTGATGGGGGCGGAGGCGGGGGAATTCCACAATGGAGCAGGAAGAGGCGGGAGCGGCTAGAATTTTAGTTATGACCGAGCGCATGAGTCTTTCCCTTGCCCAAGCCGATCCGGAGGTCGCAGCCGCGATCGATCACGAGACCGTTCGTCAACACGAGGGGCTGGAGATGATCGCCAGCGAGAACTTCGTCTCCGAAGCTGTGTTGGAGGCGGCGGGGTCGGTGTTCACGAATAAGTACGCGGAGGGATATCCGGGGCGGCGCTACTATGGCGGATGCGAGTACGCCGATGTGGTGGAGAACCTGGCGCGGGACCGGGCGAAGCAGATTTTTGACGCGGAGTTTGCGAATGTGCAGCCGCACTCTGGGTCGCAGGCGAATGCATCGGCCTATATGGCGGTGCTGCAGGCGGGCGATACGATTCTGGGCCTGGATCTGGCGCACGGCGGGCATCTGACGCACGGGCACAAGCTGAGTTTCAGCGGCAAGCTGTATCGGACGACGTTCTACACGGTGCGGCGCGATACGGAGACGATCGACTACGACGAGCTGGAGGCGATTGCGCTCCGCGAGAAGCCGAAGGCGATTATCGGCGGGGCAAGCGCGTATCCGCGGCTGTGGGACTTTGCGCGGATGCGGGAGATTGCGGACAAGGTTGGAGCGACGTACGTCTTCGACATGGCGCATATTGCGGGGTTGGTAGCGGGCGGGGTGCATCCTTCGCCGGTGCCGCATGCGCACATTACGACGACGACGACGCACAAGACATTGCGTGGGCCGAGAGCGGGATTGATTCTGGCGGGCAAGAACTATCAAGTGGGGGAAAAGCCGGAGCAGACGATCGGCGCGGCGATCGATCGAGCGGTGTTCCCAGGACAGCAGGGCGGACCGCTGGTGCACATTATTGCGGCGAAGGCTGTGGCGTTTGGTGAAGTGCTGCGGCCGGAGTTCAAGACGTATGCGGCGCAGGTGGTGGCGAATGCAAAGGCACTGGCACAGGCGCTGCAGGCGACCGGATTCCGGATTGTTTCCGGTGGAACGGACAATCACCTGATGCTTGTGGATGTGTTCGAGAAGGGGATTCTGGGATCGGAGGCGGAGCTGGCACTGGGCAAGGCGGGAATCACGGTGAATAAGAATGCGATTCCGTACGACACGAATCCGCCGCTGAAGCCGTCGGGGATTCGCGTTGGGACACCGGCGCTGACGACACGCGGGATGAAGGAAGCGGAGATGCGGCAGATTGCGACGTGGATCGCAAAGGCGCTGGAACAGCGCAAGGACGATGCGGCGCTGGAGCGGATTCGCGGCGAGGTGGCAGAGTTGGCGAACCATTTCCCGCTGTACGGGTGGAGGAGAGCGTTGGAGCCAGTTCACAGCTAACAGCCAGTCGCAAGTTGTAGGTTGCGGAGAGCGCGGGGAAAGAGCCCGCGCTTTTCTTTTTGCTCCAAGTGACTGATCCCAGATGAATATTCACCAAATACAACTTGCGCGGCTAAATGGGGTTGCATCTATTGTAGGTAGCTAGGATGCCGGGAGCTATGGCACACGTGAGAAGAAAGGCTGCCGTAGACCGATGTTCGAGGAGGATCGTTATGCGTGCTTCGCTTGCACTGACAGCATTGCTCGCGTTTTCAGTTGCGCCGGTTTTGGCGCAAGAGCATGGGGGTGGTCATCCGCCGATGGGAGGGCCGCCGGCTCATGTTGCGATGCCGACGCGCGGCCCGGAGCCGTTCCATGGGACGCCGAAGCCGGTGGGGCCGGAACGCAAATTCGATGATAAGCCGGGTCATCCGAATGTTCCGCACGTGGATAAGGGCAACCATTGGGTGGGGCATGATACGGGACGCGACGATGCGAACTATCATCTGGATCATCCCTGGGAGCACGGACATTTTTCGGGTGGATTCGGGCCGCATCATGTGTGGCATCTGGTAGGCGGCGGGCCGGGGCGGTTCTGGTTCAACGGCTGGTATTGGAGTGTGGCGCCGTATGACGCAGGGTACTGCGACGGCTGGCTATGGGATTCGGACAACATCATCATCTACGACGATCCGGACCATGTTGGCTGGTACCTTGCCTATAACGTGCGGCTGGGAACCTATGTACATGTGATGTATCTGGGATAAAAGCAGGAAGCCGTGAAGTAGTGAACGATAGCAGGAGGGCAGGCTCAAGGACTGGGCCTGCCCTTTTTCCTTTTGCATTGGACCGGCGAGTTAGAGCTACGTGAAGTTGTACATCGAGGCCAGGAAACGGCTAAGATGGCGGGTCGGTTTGAAAAGGGATGGGAACATTCGATGAAACGGTTGAATGGGTTTTTGCTTTGTGTGGTCCTAATTGGGGTGTTGTGTGCTGTGCGTGTGAGCAGAGCACAGGCGTCCGAGGGAACGATGGTGCTGACGGGGGCGGATCGCAGGCCCGCGATGTCACTGAATGGAGAATGGGCATCGATTGTCGATCCGTACTTTTCAGGACTCCACAGCTTTCATCACGAAGAGAAGAAGAACGGATGGTTTCTGAACTATAAAGCGAAGCCGGGCGATCCCTTTCCGACGGAGTACGACTTTGCAAAGGCGCCTAAGTTGAAGGTGCCGGGCGACTGGAACACGCAGCGGGAGTCGCTGTTCTACTACGAGGGGCCGGTCTGGTATGAGAAGGACTTTACTTATAAGCCGAAGGAGCACACGCATGTGTTTCTTCATGTGGGCGCGGCGAATTATCGGTCGTACTTCTGGGTGAATGGGAAGAAGGTATGCGAGCACGAGGGGGGATATACGGCATTTAACAGCGAGGTGACGGCGGCGATCCATGCCGGGGATAACTTCGTGGTGGCGGCAGTGGACAATGCGCGGCATGAAGACAATGTGCCGACGCTGGAGACGGATTGGTGGAATTATGGCGGCCTGACGCGCGAGGTTTCGCTGATCGAAGTGCCGGAGGAGTTTATCGATCAGTATGATGTGCACCTGGAGCGCGGCGAGGGATCGGCGATTGCGGGGTGGGTGCATGTATCCGGAGCGAAGGCGGGGGAGAAGGTTGAGGTAGAGATTCCGGAGTTAGGCGCGCGGAGCTCGGCGACGACAGGGGATGACGGAAGGGCCGAGCTGCACTTTGACGTGAAGGGGCTGGAACGTTGGTCGCCGGAGACGCCGAAGCTGTACAAGGTTGTGCTTAAGGCCGGCGTCGATTCCATTGATGAGCTGATTGGATTTCGCACGGTTGGGACGCGGGGAACAGAGATTCTTGTGAATGGGAAGCCGGTGTTTCTGCGCGGTGTGGCGATCCATGCGGAGGCGCCCTACCGGACGGGGCGAGCTTACTCGGACAAAGATGCGGAGACGCTGCTGGGATGGGCGAAGGAGCTTGGGTGTAACTATGTGCGGCTGGCGCACTATCCGCACGATGAGACGATGCTGCGAGCAGCGGATCGGATGGGATTGTTCGTGTGGTCGGAGAACCCGGTGTATTGGGCGCTGGAGTTCGATAACCCGAAGGTGCTGGCGAAGGCAGAGCAGCAGTTAGCCGAGGAGATCGGTACTTTGCGGAATCATGCGGCTATCATCTTATGGTCGATGGCGAATGAGACGCCGAATACGGAAGCGCGAACGCAGTTTATTGAGACGTTGGCAGCGCGTGCACGGGCGATGGATGCGACGCGATTGATCACGGCGGCGCTCTTAGTGCGGGCGAATGGAGACACGAAGATTGTGGACGATCCGCTAGGCAAGGCGCTGGATGTGATCGGAGTGAACGAATATATCGGGTGGTATGAGGGACACCCGGAAAGTGCGGATCGCACCACGTGGGACATCGGTTATCAGAAGCCTTTGATCGTAAGTGAATTTGGGGCGGGAGCGAAGGCAGGGCGGCACGGAGGAGAGAACGAACGGTGGACAGAAGAGTACCAAGCGAATGTATATCGCCACCAATTACCGATGCTGAACAAGATTGCGCAACTTAGAGGGATGAGTCCGTGGGTTTTGATGGATTTCCGTTCGCCGAACCGGCCGTTGGTAGGTATTCAGGACGAGTTCAATCGCAAAGGGCTTATCTCGGATCAGGGTGAAAAGAAGCAAGCGTTCTATGTTCTCGAGAAGGCCTATAAGGACAAAACAATCGGAAGAGCGGAGTAATCCAGGTCTCATTGCGAATAAGTTGCGAATCTTATGGAGATAAGGTGGGAGATTCGGGGGGAATTGAGTTATTCTCGATCCATGACGATCGAATCTATCCTCTCCCAACTGGATGCTGAAATTGCCCGGCTGACACAGGTGCGGGCTCTTCTGGCGAGCTCAGCCAAGTCAACTTCGAAGTTCGCACTTCCCAAGGGAGGGAAAGCGACAGGGCGGCGCAAGAAGCGAGTGTTGAGCGCAGAGGCGCGGAAGCGCATTGCGGATGCACAGCGCAAACGTTGGGCGGCCCAGAAGGCGAAGTCAAAGAAAGATTAGTTCCGATTCGACAAGTTAGATTCTCTGAGAGTGTTCAGCGCGCCGCGTGAGAATGCTCTTGAAGCGCTACCAGGTTTCGACAGCGAGCACGTTGGGCGGGCCGGAGTGGCCCTGTATGACCTGTGTCTCGATGACGGCTTCCATGTTCTTCTTGTCCCAATCGGGAGGAGCTTTGGCGAGCAGGGAGTCGAGATACTCGGAGTTGTAGAGGATCTCACCGGCAGCCTCGGTTCCTTCTTCAGAGATACCGGCAGCAATGATGACGGGCTGACCGGTGGTGCTGTCGTGGATACGCGCGACGATGGCGTAGTCGCGTGCGAGCTTCTCGTAGGGAAGGTCCCACGCTGTTGCCCAGGAAGTGGCCTGGGGGCTTTTGCGGTCGACGAGTAGAGCGACGCCGTCTTTCGATTCAAAACCAAAACGAAGTCTCTGTGTGACGCGCAGGGTCCAGATGTTATCGAAGGCTCCGATCAGGATGCTCGGGCCTTCGCGCAGTTGCGCGAAGCTGGCTTCGGATGCAGGGACGACGCGGAAGGTTTTGTGGCGGGCTTCGAGCGCGGCGGCGGCGCGGGTGAGGGTGATGACATCGGCGAGGGCGAGATTGCCGGAGTAGTGGAGACGGACGTAGAGCTTCTCGGGCTGGGGCTTGCTAACCGGGGCTTCGTAGTCGTTGATGGAGTCGGCGTCGAGATTCTTGGCCGGTTCCCCGAGGCAGAAGGTAGCGGGGTTGGCGCTGGAGATGACGGGCTCCCAGAAGCGATCGATGTTGGACGGCGTTGGAGTCGGCGGTGTCTCGTGATAACGGAGACCAATGCCGAGGCCGAGGGCGCCGGAGAGGACGACGAAGAGGGCGGCGACGAGCCAGCGGAGGCGCCAGGGCGACGGGGCGGCTGCTTCGATGGGGGTTGGCGGAAGTTGAGCGGGGATGGAGGTGTCGGCGGCCTCGACGGTGTCGGACGAAGGGGCTGGAGCGGTCTGGTCGGGCGTGCGCTGGTCGCGCGGTTCCGGGGAGCGGAATAAGGGAACGTAGGAGCCGATGGGGAGTTCGACAATCAGTTCGCGTTCGTGGGAAGCGTCGTAGTAGTACTGCGAGAGGCGTTTGCGGACCTCGCCGGCGGTGATGCGGACGACTGGGTCGGCGTTGGCGTCGTAGCTGGGGGATCGGCCGAAGACTTCGATGCCGATACTGCGCTCTTTCAATTCGGACGCGTTGCCGAGGAGGGTCTGTTCGACGACGTAGGAGAGCAGAGCCGGATAGCGTTTACTATTGGCGAACAGAGGGTGGGCGACGAGGCGCTCGAGCTGCTCGCGGACGGCGGCAGGATCGAGGGCAGAGGTAGACTGTTCCAGCTCTTGAGTGGATTTGGGCGCCACCGGCATGTGTACTCCCTACGTCGGCTCGAAATGCCCCGCAAGGGGCGAAAAACAGCAAAACATATTGACCAGAGCCGGCTGCCTGCAATCGCATGGGGCAAAACAGGTGCTGGTCGAAGAATGAAGCCTGGGCAGCCGCAGGGACTGAGGAGGATTCAGCCCTATATGACAGCTTGCCTTCAACTTATCTGTGGGGTTGGTACATGCCTTTGGAGGCCTGCCCTCATCCGCACTGCGTATCATACGTCCCGGTAATTCGCTTTGTCTATGGAACTTTAACTCCTTTGCATTACGTGTTGAATGGCGAAATAGGGGCGGACGGTACCCGATCAAACCTGTCGAAGTGAGGGTACGGTGCCTATATTTCTCGTCGGTCCAGAAAATGTGCTGGCAGTGTGCTTCTGCGGGAGACGCAAGTCGGAACCGGCGGGGCAAAAACTGAGAGCGCGTTTTCTTGTGATTGCGGCTCCTCGCCCCTCCGGTTCGCCAGACCTGGAAATCATCCAGGCGGGACTTACCGGGGGGCGCTTTTTTTGTAGGGGGAACCCGGGAGCAGGGATGCTGAGCTAGCTGGCCAGCAAGCCCTCCAGGCAGCAGGTCCGAAGCGGGGATCGTCGTGTGGCGGAGGGGACGGAAGTTCTCGGCTGCGCGGGGCCCCAAAAAGTCACTGACAACAGAAAAAAGAGGCCGGGCTTATGCGTACTTTGCGTTGGAAGGCAGTTTTGCTGCTGGGGTGTGCCCTGGGGATGTCGGCCAGGGGAGTGAACGGACAATCGATTTCACACGAAGAGGCCCATCAGAAGGCCGAGGCTTTGCTGAAGCAGATGACGCTGGACGAGAAGATCGGCCAGATGAATGAGTCGTCGGGTGTGGTGATGCCCATGTTGGGCAACGAGAAGCCGGACGATCTGATAGCACAGGGCAAAGTGGGATCGGTGTTGTGGCTGATCGACGTGAAAGAGATCAACCGGCTGCAGCATATCGCGGTGGAGAAGTCGCGGCTGCATATTCCGATACTTTTCGGGTTTGACGTGATTCATGGATACCGGACGGTGTTTCCGGTGCCGCTGGCGATGGCGTCGTCGTGGGATCCGAGCGTGGAAGAGCAGGCGCAGCGGCTGGCGGGGCAGGATGCGCGGGCGGCAGGGATCCAGCTGATCTTTACGCCGATGGTGGATATTGCGCGGGATGCGCGTTGGGGACGGATGGTAGAGGGCGCAGGCGAGGATCCTTATCTGGGTTCGGCGATGGCGCGGGCGCAGGTGAAGGGGTTCCAGGGCGAGACGCTGGGGCCGGAGAGCGCGATGGTGTGCGTGAAGCACTATGCGGGCTACGGTGCGGCGGACGGCGGGCGCGACTACGACTCGTCGTATGTGCCGGAAGAGCTGATGCGCAATGTGTATCTGAAGCCGTTCCATGCAGCGGTGGAGGCGGGCGCGGGCAGCGTGATGAGCGCCTACATGGATTTGAACGATGTGCCGGCGAGCGGCAACAAGTGGCTGCTGACGGACGTGCTGCGTCACGATTGGGGATTCAGGGGATTTGTGTTGTCGGATGCGTTTGCGGTGGGCAGCCTGGTGACGCATGGGTATGCGCGCGATGGAGAGGATGCGGCCTACAAGGCGGCCAATGCGGGGCTGAATATGGACATGGCCAGCCAGACCTACACGCACAACCTGGCAAAGGTGGTGAAGGAAGGGAAGATCAGCGAGGCGCAGATCGATGCGCTTGTGCTTCCGGTTCTGGAAGAGAAGTATGAGCTCGGCTTGTTCGATCATCCATATGTGGATGAGGCGAAGGTGGAGCCGACGTTGAACCGGCCGGAGGGCCTGGTGCTGGAGCGGAAGCTGGCGGGCCGGTCGATGGTGCTGCTGAAGAACGATAGCCACACTCTGCCGCTTTCAAAGAGCGTGAAGAAGGTAGCGGTGATTGGGCCGCTGGCGGATTCGGCGCACGAGATCGAGGGCGGTTGGACGGTGGAAGGTTTGTTTGGTCCGGGGGGCAAGAGCCATCCGGTGACGGTGCTGGCGGGGATCAAGAACAAACTGGGTTCGGATGCGCAGGTGACGCTGGTGGCGGGTCCGGAGCCGTCGCGGATTTATCCCGGACTGCTGGACCAGCTGGCGGGCCGGAAGCCGGTGCCACCGCCTACGCAGCAAGAGACAGTGGACTGGATTGCGAAGGCGAGAGCTGCGGCTGCGGCTGCGGATGTGGTGGTGGCAGTGATGGGCGAGATGTCGAATATGAGCAGCGAGGCGGCCTCGCGGGCGACGCTCGATCTGCCGGGAATTCAGTCACTGATGCTGGAGGCTGTTGCGGCGGTGGGCAAGCCGGTGGTGCTGGTGCTGGAGAATGGGCGGCCGCTGGATATTCGCTGGGCGTCGGAACATGTGCCGGCGATTCTGGAGGCGTGGTATCCGGGCACGGAAGGCGGCGACGCGGTAGCCGATGTGCTGTTCGGGGATGTGAACCCGGGCGGCAAGCTGCCGGTGAGCTGGCCGCGCGTAGCGGGCGCGGAGCCTCTCTACTATAACCACAACCTGACGCACGAGCCGGAGGATCGGCCGAACTTT
>Ga0335069_10005533_pt1 | contig 18559 bp, 21 predicted proteins | sample Lox_Sample_11_FD_206714 | JGI IMG/M metagenome (GOLD analysis project Ga0335069, IMG submission 206714) | Soil microbial communities from Loxahatchee National Wildlife Refuge, Florida, United States - Lox_Sample_1.1 | ecosystem: Environmental > Terrestrial > Soil > Wetlands | place: USA... | reverse complement strand
TCGCATAGTCAAGGTATACCAACGTTCCGAGCGAGAACTTGTTGAGCCATCGATCGGTATAAGATTGCCAAGCGGGCTTTATCTGCGCCATTTGATGCGTAAGGTCATCGTTGGCGAGCTGGAGTTGCTGGTTTTTGGCGCCCAGCTCAGCGAGTTTCGCACGATCTTGGTCGACTTTTCGTTCGGTTTCTTCCTGACGTCGTTCGAGGGTCTGTCCCGATCCTGAAAGCGCCGAGGGCGAGACTTCCGTCAGAAGTCTTCGCCCGCGACCAGGCTCCGTGTAAACGATATGCGTTTTCGGGTCGACATAGAGCCTTATCATCCCGTCCGTTGTTGTTTGAGCTCGGGATAGCGCAGGCAGTAGGAAGCAGCCGGCCATCGTGGCAAGACCCAGTCCTACATTCTGAACAGTTCGCTTTGTCCTTTTCATCTGGTTTTCAACTTTCTCGCTTGAAGACATATTCGTCATTTTCGCCTGTGTCCGAGGGTTGAAGAGTAGAGCAGTCTTCAGTTCACCTGCCGAGCCGCTGCAGTAACCGATGGAACGCTCGTTAATTAGGCGTTTAAGTGTTTGAAAGTAGTCGACGACGCTCGGTAAACCGTCCCAAAGTATTGACGTTGCGTGTTTGAGCGAGTACGTAGTCTGAGCTGCCGTACGCAAGCCCATGCGAGAGCGAAGACGCTCATTCGATTTGATCACTTTTCCAGACTCCCTTTTATCGCGGGGTCGCCTGCGCCTGTCAGATGGCGCCCAAGAACAACCACACGAACGGAATTAGTCGCTTTGCACACGCTCGGTAGAAGCGCGGCAGTTACCTTGTCATCCCAGCGTCGGATGACCTCGACAGTGGGTGGGCAAGGAGGAGCGATAGGAAGCTAGATCAGTGGATCGGGATTATCCGGAGGAGACCCCAATTTCAGCCTGACGACGAAGTTTCGTCGTCGGGCGATCGATGCAAGATGCGCCGGGCGCGAGCGAAAGGTTCTCGGCCGTGTACAAGCAAGCAAGACTGGAAGCCGCGAAGGTATCTGCGCTTCACTTCCATCCGAGTGATCGACGGTGACCGTCTCGACCGCTGTGTGTCGGATCACGGTTCGCCTCGTCTTCTGGGTCCGATAATGATCGCTGAAATCGTGGGCCGTGAGATGCAGCGGGAACAGCAGAAGCATCACGATACTGAGCGCGGTGGCCACCGTAGAGAGGGACCATGCAGCAACTCGAGAGAGTGAGCGGATGCTTCCAGGAATCATCGGTCGCAATAGTGCCGTTCGATGTGGCGGAGACTACACACATGATTGTTGCGACAGCGTTACGACGGAGTGAGTGTCTAATTAAGACGAGGGCGAGGCGTAGTGCTTCTGGTCATGGAGCCATCGAGTGGATATCGACGATGACCGTCTTCAAAGACAGCCTGTGCCGAGACCCTGCGCCGACATATGGCGCGTTGTTGACTTGACAGAGAGCGGTCGGCGACGCGCAATCTTGGGTTACAAGTTTGTGATCGATGGGTTATCTGATTTGATAGACCAGTTTTTCGCTAAGGTAAGCCCACCTAGTCACGTACGGCGACTAGGTTGATCAACGTTTCAGCGTGCTGAGGCCGTAGAGGTAAGCCGAATAAATACTCCTTGAGACCAAAATCTTTGCGGCTCCACCATAGGTAAGGATAAGACACGGACATGGGCGTAACCGTGAATCCCGCGTTACGGATCATGGCTAGGTACTCCGCGGCCTTCCATTGTGACTCCTTCGGATGGCGGAAGAGTAAGCGGATTATCCACGACGTAATGAATGGCTCGGTCGATTCCGCAAATAACAGCAGCCCACCGGGCTTAAGGACCCGGTAAAATTCTGCGAGGACGGCCTTTTGATCCACGACGTGATGGAGCGTCTGGTGGCAAAAAATCATGTCGACCGATTGATTCCTAAGCGGAATCGCAATACCTGACGCCGCTAAGACCTCGCTAGAATGCTGCATTTCCTGTGCTGCCAAGTGCGCTCCGGCAAGCATCCGTCGGTCACAATCGATGGCGACGATCTGACGCGGACGGAATCGATGGTGAAGCATCTGGAACGAAAGCCCGAATCCGCAACCGAAGTCTAGAATGGTTGGGTAGGATTCGACTCGATGCGGGATCAATCGCTCAAGATCGTCGAGCGCCGCTCTGAGCACGTACTCCGACCAGATTTCGCTGCTGATAAACCAAACGCCGAAACGGGATTCCGGTACGACATGGGGATGAACCGAACCGTGTCTTGGCAAAGAATCTAGCCTCCGGCTTCGGATGCCCCTATCACCGGAGAGATGTGCGGTGAGTCGCCGCCGGCATGACCCGCGCGCCAAAGGCATAACCTATCGATAGAGCATAGAACATGCATTTAAAGGCCAACAACGGCAACTGATCCCGCCACCCGGATCGCATGTTTCCCGCAAGTAGCGAAACCACGCCGGCACGCATCTGAAGGCGGTTACTAGGCGCCATAAACATATCTCGGAAGACCGGATGGTTGATGCGGTGGATAAACCATGCATATTTCTTTAGCGAATGGCGAGCACGGCGCTCCGCCCTCCGAGCCATTGTCAGGCCCACCTGTGCGTCCTCGAGCCACTTCATTGCAATTTCTGCAGCGCTCTCTCCGCTCATCATAGCGAACATGACGCCGGTCGAGAAAATCGGATCGAGAAAGGCGAAAGCGTCTCCAATCATCAAGTACCCTTCGCCACAGGAAGCTTTGGCACAGTATGAATAGTCCGCCGTTCCTAGTACCTCTGAAGCCAAGATCGCCCTCTTCATGCGCGAGCTTACCGTGGGGCTGTCGCGCATGAGATCGAAAAAGAAGGCTTCCAAATTGTCTCGCCGATCCTTGAACGTCTCTTGCCCCCCAACGAACCCGACGCTGGTCAACCCACCGGGTAGCGGTATCACCCAGAACCAGCCTCGGCGCGTCAGATGGATGGTAATGTGACCCGGTGGCTTGTTCCCAGGGAAAGCTACGTTCCGAAAATGCGCGTAAACGGCGGCCGTGGAACCCGATTTTTGGACCACCTTCAATCCGAGTCGACGTGACAGGAAGGTGTCACGTCCGGAGGCATCGATGATTAGTTTCGGCGCGAAGAGCTTGGTCCGAGCTTCGGTGCTTCGCGCGGTAACAGAACGTCGGCCGTTGGCTTTGACGAGATTGACTTCTGTCACGACCGTCTGCTCATAGGCGCGCGCCCCTTTGCGTTGCGCGTTCATAAACAACGCATGATCGAACTCAGCTCGCTTCACCTGAAAGGCATGGGTGTAGTCATGAGCCAGACCGGTGGCAAAGTCGTATTCCGAGGACATGCCGGTCTCATCGGATACGAACTGAGCGCCAGGTTTGAAGACTCCTATACGACTAATCTCTTCACTAACACCGAGCCGTTCGAAGATCGGAAGGCTCCGCGGTAACAAGGATTCGCCTATATGAAAGCGTGGGTGACAGTCTTTCTCGATGAGCACAACATCCACGCCGCGCTCGGCAAGGAGAGCCGCAGCCGTCGAGCCACTGGGACCACCACCGATGATCAGCACATCACACAGGTCTGAAGGTGGCGACGAAAATGCCGGCAACGTTATGACCTCCAGCGGAAGCAAAATGGAAATCTCTATCCAAGCTGAGCCGCGCAAAACTATAAAGTGTTCATGCTTGCTAACAAGCCCTCCATAGCTTACAGGGATCATCTCTATAACGGTGAGTTGGTCCGTTCAAATGAATTCTTCTAGCATTTGGGCCCACGTTAAATTAGTCTGGGCGGCTACAGCGATGACGCAACGCTATCGTCGAGAGAGGGTCTGAGCCCGAGATGTCGGTGCAGGAGCTTCGATTCGGGATTACCAAGTGGATTGCTTGGGGACATGGATTGGAGGCCTGCCAAGTTTTCAACGAGTCACCTGCTGACAGCCGACGACCTCTGCGGGACGATCGAGGAGATTACTGGGTTAGCCTCCCGGCGCTCTTGCATCGGCGGATAAGTTCCATTGGACAAAATGCCTTTCGTGCGTGTTCTGCCTTGGGCATGCAAGAGGATCCTGCCCGTTTTGTCTTCTGCTCACGCTTCGGTGAATTAGATCGCACCCTCCGCATATTGCGCTCATTATCTGATGGGGAACCCGTATCCCCGGCCGACTTTAGCCTTTCGGTCCACAACGCTTTGGTGGGTCTTTTCTCGATTGCATCAAAGAATCCTCAGGGACATACGGCGCTGGCTGCCGGAGCCGACACATTCGCTTATGGGCTGACTGAAGCGATTGCTATGCTACGCGATGGGTCTAATCGAGCAGTGCTCCTTGTTTATTACGAAGAGGCTTTGCCGCAACCGTATGAAGACGATACAGAGGTCTCGGAAACGGCCGTGGTATTTGCAGCAGCGCTTGAACCTTCGACAGACCGACGAGGGGAGATAGTGCTGACGTGTGAAAGACTGGAGAATCCGAATGTCCGGCGCTCTGCCAGTGCGCAGTGCCGCGCCTTTATAGACTTCCTACGGTCAGGGGGTCTGGAGCTACGGTATACAAGCGATCGCGTCGAATGGCGATGGCAACGCTGTGTCTAAAGCGCCTGTTCTACCTATGGCGGCTCTTCTGGACGCTGGTAGCGTTCCCGCTGCTCAGCATAGGCGGATTTTTGCTCGCTACCACGTTCATCCCACTCATTACTCTCTTCGTCGGCGAGCAAGGCGAGCGCCATCGCCGGGCACAGCGGGTGATTCGAGAGGCGTTCCGAGCTTATCTTGCGTTGTTACAGATCCTTGGATTGATGAAGATCGAAGTCGTTGGTCGAGAGAAACTGCGCGACTGTCGAGGAAAGCTGATCATCGCCAATCATCCTACACTAATCGATATCGTGCTTCTGATAGCTGCATTACCCAAAGCGAAGTGCGTGGTGAAGGCCGAACTTTTCGCTAGCCGAATGATGCGCTCTATTGTCAGTGCGGCGGGGTATATCTCGAATGCTTGCGATCCGGAGGTTCTGATCGAAAAGTGTCGGTCCGCCATTGAGGCTGGCGACAATGTGGTAATTTTCCCTGAAGGAACCCGTTCCGTACCTGGCCAGCCGCTCCATTTCCAGCGCGGCTTCGCTCATATTGCCACTATTACGGGCGCGCTCCTCCAACCGATCGTAATTACCTGTGAACCGATAACCTTGGTGAAAGGCGAATCGTATTTCAAGATTCCCAAGTCGCGTCCCACTTTTCGCCTCGTCATCCAAAACGAAATCGACCCGCAGTTCTTCCTCAAGCACACAACGTCGCGCTCCCGAGGAGCTCGTGCACTAACGACCTACCTTGAGCAGGTCTATCAGCCAGAGTCGCACAATGCCTAACCTTGAAAACGAATTGAAGGAACTCATCGTCAAGGCGCTCGATCTCGAAGACATCACTCCGGCGGAAATCGATAGTGATGAACCGCTCTTCGTAGAAGGCTTGGGTCTGGACTCGATTGACGGCTTGGAACTGGGTGTGGCAATTCGGAAGAAATACAAAATCAAGGTCCAAGGCTCGAAGGAGGAGATACGAGCAATTTTCCGAACGGTGCGCTCCTTAGCGCGCTATCTGGAGAGACAAGAGCCCGAACGATGATTTCAAGGACCGAGATTGAAGCGGTGCTTTCCCGCTACCTCCAAGAGCTCTTTGAACTTCCCGCAGATAAGATTGTGAAGAGCGCACGGTTGGGCGATGACCTTGGCCTCGATAGTATCGATGCAGTAGATCTCGTCGTGAAGTTGCGGGAGTACACAGGTCGCAAAATATCGCCGTCGGAGTTCAAGAGCGTGCGTACGATCAATGACTTAGTCGAACGCATCTACGTACAGGTCAATGATATCGCGCATTCTTGAGATCGCACTCGGCTCGATCAGCGTCGCCTATCCGTTTCTTGTTTTCTTCGGCTTACGGGTTTTACCTGCTAGGGATATTGCTCTCGGACTCGCACTGCTCTTGGGACTGCGCCTGAGTGTAGCGCGTGCATATGGTAAGCCTGATTCGTTACCCATTCTGGCTTCCGCTGCGGTTCTGTTCTTTCTAATTCTCCGCTCTCCAGCGATCGGGTTGCGTGCCTATCCCGTCATTTTGAGCTCGGTCTTTGGGGCGGTCTTCGCTTATTCGCTTATTTCTCCCCCGACGGTCGTAGAGCGAATCGCGCGTCTGCGTCATCCTAATCTGCCGGCTGAAGCGAATTCGTATCTACGCAAGGTAACTGTCGCTTGGGTGGTCTTTTTTGTGGTGAACGCCATCGTATCCGCCACCACGACGCTAAGCGGTAACTTGCGAGTTTGGACGATCTACAACGGTCTGATTTCTTACCTCGCCATGGGCACGCTCTTCGGCATTGAACTGTTGATACGTCGGCGGGTGCAGCGACGCTTCCTTCGAGGCGCTGGATGAGTCTTGTATCTGTCTCTGATCTGTTGGCCGGCTCTAGGCCTGCCGAGCATCTCGTTGCATTGGCCGGGGGAAAACCCATCGATCTTGCCCAGTTTCGCTCCGATATCGAGCACAATGCGAAATGGCTAGCCGACCAAACGGTAAAGTGCGGCGCGGTTGTCTGTGACTCCGGCTACTGGTTTATCGTTGGATTGCTTGCGTTGTTAAGGGTCGGGGCCAAAGTGATCCTGCCCCAAAACTCCCAACCCGGTACTTTGCGCTCGCTGGCAGGCGAAATCGATGCATTGCTAATCGACTGCGAGAGCGTCGACGCCTGGAGAGAGCACAAACTACAGTCGGGGCATCGGGTTGTAGAGCCCTTCCGCGATAAATTCGACGCCAGCCAGCTGTATTTCTTCACTTCGGGTTCGACCGGGGAAATGAAACGGGTCGAGAAGTCGCTCGCGATGTTTGAGCGAGAAGCACTCCTACTCGAACAAAAGTGGGGCGCTGATCTGGGTAGAGTCCCTGTGATCGGAACTGTAACGCATCAGCATGTTTTCGGCATGACGTTTCGAATCATGTGGCCGCTGGTAGCAGGTCGACCATTTCATGCGGAATTTCATGTCGCGTGGGAATTGCTGAAGGCCCACCTCGACGGCCCCTCGATAATCATCACGAGTCCAGCACAGCTTACGCGGCTGGGGGGCGTGAGTCCCGAGCGGCCGAACAATCAGCCGCGCCTGATCATCAGCGCGGGAGCTCCATTGCCGCTCGACGCAGCGCGCGAGGCGGCCTCGCTCTTTGGTTGTCCCCCCACCGAGATTCTTGGTAGCACCGAAGCCGGAGTTATCGCGTCGCGCCACCCTGTCATAGAGCGCGATCCGTGGGAGCCCCTACCTAACGTCGAGGTTGGAGCGGATAGCGACGGGATAATGTTGTTGCGTTCGCCGCATTCGTCGGACTCCGGATGGTCCCGGCAACCTGACCGTATCGCCCTCGTCGGTGATGGATGTTTCCGACTCGAAGGACGAGTTGACCGCGTTATAAAGATTGAAGGGAAGCGAGTCAGCCTCGAACGACAGGAGCGCGAGCTTACGTCTCTCTCCTGGGTCAGCGATGCCGCGATCGTCGCGCTTGGCGGGGAGCGTGCTTATCTTGGAGCAGTGGTGCAATTGTCGGAAGCTGGAATCGCGGAGATGAACCGGCTGGGAAAGTTTCGTTTCGAACGGAAGCTTCGACGAGAGCTCTCGGTCTTCGAGGATCCTGCTGTGCTGCCTCGCCGATGGAGGTTCGTCAAGAGCATGCCCGCGGATGGGCTCGGCAAGCGAAAAATAAAGGATATGTTGGCCTTGCTGGAACAGAACGCATGAGTGCGGAACGATCGGAAGCTGCCGAAGCGCGTCCAACACTGCCTGAGCTCCTTGAAGTAACGCGAAAAGCTGATGAGGTCGTTCTTAAGTTAGCGATTCCGCGAGCGCTTTTATTCTTCGAAGGCCACTTTCCTCATTTCCCGATTTTGCCAGGAGTAGTGCAGCTGCATTGGGTCATTCATTACAGTAAAGAGCTGCTACTACCGGATGCTCTCTACGGAACCGCGATTAAAGTTAAGTTCCTGAAGCCGATTCGCCCGCTTCAGCAACTGACATTGAGGCTCAAGTATTTAGTTGCGAAACGTGAGGTTCGCTTCGAGTATGCAGATAAGGGAGGTTCCTGTTCCTCGGGTCGGATCGGGTTTGTGTCGGAATGACGGTCAAATGCTGCGCGATTATTCCGAGCTATAACCACACCCAGTCTATCGGCAAGATTTCTGAGCGGCTGCTGGAGTTGGGTCTCGCCGTCTTTATCATCGATGATGGAAGCGACGAACCTGCGCGATCGATAATTGCTGCCCACCATTCTCCGGATAAGCAGGTGATCGTCGACCGGCTGTCGGTGAACAGCGGCAAGGGTGCCGCTGTAATACGAGGGTTCGATTTGGCTCGCGCCGCCGGTTTTACTCACGCCCTTCAGGTCGATGCTGATGGGCAGCACGACCTTTCCGAAGTGGAGAGGTTTATCATCGCCGCGCGAGAACAGCCGGAAGCCTTTGTCGCCGGTCAGCCCATCTTTGACACGACGCTACCACGATCTCGTCGTATCAGTCGCTCGATAACCCATTTCTGGGTCGGCGTCGAGACGATGACCGCCGATCCGGTCGACTCGATGTGTGGACTACGGCTTTATCCGCTGCACCGAGTGACCAGGATTCAGGAAGCCAATCGGTTGGGTCGGCGCATGAACTTCGACGTAGAGATTTTCGTTCGACTCATCTGGGACGGTGGACCAGTGGTTTTGATCCCCGTCCGGGTGATCTATCCGCCTGATAATTTTTCGAACTTCAATCTTTTTCGCGACACCTTGGCGATTTCGGCGACGCACACGCGACTCGTTCTGACGATGCTTCCGGCCGCGACTGCGCTTTGGCGACGTCGCCTTCGGTCGGCGCGCTCATCAAGCCACTGGTCGATCATGGCGGAGCGTGGCGCGTTATGGGGGCTAAAATTTCTGGCGCTATGCTACCGTTTGGCAGGGCGCACAGGATGCATGATAGCTGTCATCCCAGTCACCCTTTACTTTAATCTAACCAACAGCAGCGTTCGACGCTCCTCGCGCGAGTTTCTGAGCCGAGCCTTTCACGCGAAAGGCATCGACTACCAACCCGGATGGTTCGCCACCTTCAAGCATGCTCTTGCCTTTGCCCGCAAGACGGTGGATACGTTTGCCGCGTGGCTGGGCGGAGTTAGTGCGCAAAACGTGGTGGCAGAGGACCGAAGCGGGTTAACGGCGCTCGCACAGAGCGGGGAAGGGATCCTGCTTATCGTCTCGCACGTCGGGAATATCGATATCAGTCGCGCTTTGCTTGATGATGCCTTACGCGCTCGCATCAAAGTCCTGGTTCATACTGCTAACGCTGAGAAATTCGCGCGTGTCCTGCGTACTTTTCGCCCCGACGCGATGAGCGAAACAATCCAGGTTAGCGATGTAGACCCGGGAACGATGTTTGTTCTCCGTGATGCAATCGAATGCGGTGACTGGATCGCGACTGCAGCCGATCGCACTCCGGTAAGAGGAGACCAACGGGTCAGTGTCGTGCCATTCCTCGGCAAACCTGCCCCTTTTCCACAAGGACCGTACATCCTCGCGCATCTGCTCGAGTGTCCTGTTTACCTTATGTTCTGTATCGAGGAAGATGGGCGCTATCGGTTATACTTCGAAAAGTTTGCTGACCGTATCGATCTTCCGCGACGCTCGCGTGAGCAAGCGCTAAGTCAATGGGCCGAGCGCTTCGCAAGGCGACTCGAAGTATACTGCCTGATTGATCCATTCCAATGGTACAATTTCTTCGATTTTTGGCAGGTGCCAACAAGCAACAGTGTAAGCGATGATCTCCACTGAGGTTCTGATCAAGATTCACTTTTACGATCTCGATCCGATGCGCGTTGTTTGGCACGGGCATTACCCGCGCTTCTTCGAGCAGGCGCGGGCCGCGTTGTTCGACAAAATCGCCTTCGGCTATCACGAGATGGCCGATAGTGGCTTCCTGTGGCCAATCGTTGATATGCGTATCAAGTTTGTCCGCCCCATCACCTTGACTACTGCAATCAAGGTTAACGCAACCCTCGTTGAGTATGAGACTCGGCTCAAAACCAACTATGTTATCCGCGACGCCGAGACGGATGAGGTTCTGACGAAGGCCCATACGATTCAGGTTACGGTCGATAAGCAGAGCATGGAACTATGCTTCGAAACGCCGCCTGCGCTGGTCGAAAAAGTTCGGCTCGCGTTGTGAGACGCCTTCTGATGGCGGTGTTTGCAATCAGCTTGCTTGCGCCAATTTGTAGAGCGCAAGTCTCCAAATCGTCACCAACTCCTTCAAAGAACCTGTCGGGACGCTTCGAGCAGACCCGTCAAATTACCGGCATACCGACTCCCCTGAAGAGCGACGGCAGTTTCGTCCTGGTGCCGGATGAAGGGCTAATCTGGCGCGTCGAGCATCCCTTTCAGGCAACTACCGTTATTACCAAGGAAGGGCTCGACCAGATAGTCAATGATAAGGAAGTGCAGCGCATAGACGCATCGCGCGCGCCGATGGTGAGTCGACTGAACGAGTTGCTCAACGGCGCGATGATGCGTGACTGGAGCGTTCTACGTAAGGACTTTGCCGTTACTACTTCGATTGATCGGCACTCCTGGCGCACGACCTTGGTACCTTTGCGACGCGATGATTTGGTGTCCGGCACGTTCGCTTCGATAGCGATAACGGGCGGAGCAACGGTTGATGATGTCGAGATCACTCATCGCAACGGTGATTCGGAACACTTGCGGTTCTTCGACCAGCGCATCGGATACGCCCCGTTGCAACCGGAGGATGCGCATCTTCTCGGTGGCAAAGGGGTCAGCCAGGGCTCGCACTGATGAAGGCTGCCGCGCTTGCCTGGTTGGTTGTCCTCATTGCCATGGGCGCGATTCTTGCCGTTCGCGTCTATCGAGGAATCGACCTGCAGACTGATATGACCGCACTGCTGCCCGTGCAGGAACGCGATCCGGTCGCCGACCGTGCAAAGCGCCGCGTCTCGGCACTTTTAGCTGGCCGTCTTCTGGTGCTTATTGGTGATACCGATCGGTCACAAGCGCGCTCAGCAGGAACGGCGCTCGCCGACGCGCTTTCCGGGTCCGGCATGACCACTAGTGTCACTTATCAGCTTCCTGCGGACGCCTGGCGAGAGATTGGCAAGATGTACTTCCCCTATCGCTATGGTCTGCTTGCGCAAGGTGATCGCGAGCTTCTGCTGCAGAATCGGGGACAAGAAATTGTGGACCGTGCGATGGCCAGCATTTACGCCCCCACTTCACCCATCGATCTCCAGTTGCTTCAACACGACCCATTTTTGCTCTTGCCCGAATTCCTGAGTCACTTACCCAAACCCGTCGCCGCTTTTACACCCGACGAGGGGATACTCTCACTCCAGGAAGGCAACGTAACGTGGGTTATGTTAGTTGCGCAGCTGAACGGCAACGCCTACGCCGGTGCTTATCAAGACCGGTTCATTTCGCTCTTCGATGGGACTTGCCGGCGAATCGTGGCGCGAACCCCGAACGTCGAGATTTTGCGCCTGGGCGCAATCTTCTACGCACATGCTGGCGCTGGCTCTGCCACTACAGAGGCGAAGCGGCTCAGCGTGGTCTCAACTATCGGAACTATTCTACTGATTTTGATCGTCTTCAGAGCCTTACGCCCGTTGTGGCTCACGCTGCTCGCTATCGCTAGCGGCGTTATATTCGCGTTCGCCGTATGTCTGTCACTGTTCGGCGGTGTTCATGCTGTCGTACTGCTGTTTGGCGTCGGGCTCAACGGCATCGCAGTCGATTATTGCTGGCAATACGTAACTGCGCGCTTCGCGCCTGATGTTCTGACGCCAAGAGATCGGCTTCGACAGGTATTTCCCGGTATAGCTTTGGGAGCGGGCACTACGCTGATCGGTTACGCGACTCTGCTGTTCGCGCCTTTTCCCGGGCTGATTCAGCTCGCGGTCTTTTCGACAGTTGGGCTCGTTGGATCATTTCTAACCATCGTACTCTGGCTGCCCTATCTGGATAGCTCTCTGCCCTTGCGGCACGGTGAACGGATGCTCGCGGCAGTCGATTATCTCTGGTCGTTTTGGCAGCATCCACGTCTCACCCCGATGCGGCTTGGTCTTTTCGCGCTCCTTGGTGGAGCCGCGATACTTGGCGCTATGCGTTTGAAGCTTAACAATGATGTGCGTCACCAACAGACGCTTGATGCCGGTTTGCATGCGCTGGAACTGCGCGTACGTCATTTGACTCAGATTCCAACGAGAACGCAGTTTCTGTTTGTGCAAGGCACCAATCGCGATGCGGTTTTGCAAAGAGAGGAGGTTCTCGAGGCGAAGTTGGCTTCCGCCGGGAACCAAAGGGCACTAGGTGGTATTCAATCAACAGCACAGTTTGTCCCCTCGATCGTCCGCCAGCATCAGAATCGTGATCTTGTAACGAAACGTCTGATGGCCCCCTTCTTGGGTGCCTACCTTAAACGTTTGGGAATGGCAGGAGGCGTGCAAACGGGTGACAACGCGACTACGTATCTAACACCAGATGCAATCCGTAGCGATTCCCCTCTCGCTTTTGTAAAGGATCTCATGATCGAAATCGGAGACGGTGAGGCGGTGGGGCTCGTACTATTGCCCGAGGACGAGCAGTCAGACGCAATAAAACGAATCACCGATAGTATTCCAGGAGTGCACTTCGTCGATGCGCCAGCGGAAATCAGCCAGCTACTCGACAAGTACTACCGTCGTGCAATGATACTCGTCGCAATTTCAGTGATTCTAATGATGCCCCTCGTAATATGGCGGTACGGTATGCTCGGCGGGGTCACAGTCGCGGTTCCCCCGGTTATCGCAGTGATTGCGACGCCTCTTCTATTAGGTGCGGTTGGGATGGATTTCACCTTTTTTGGTGCTATGGGGCTCGTCTTGGTGCTTTCCATCGGCTTCGATTATGCGGTCTTTTGCCGAGAGGCTGGAGGCGTTCTACGAACTGTCGCGATGTTAGGCATCTCGTTGGCCCTTGCGACAACGCTCTTATCATTCGGTTTGATGGCCTTGAGCGCCACCTTCGCTGTACGATCCTTCGGCGCAACGCTCTTGGTCGGAACAACGCTTGCCTTTCTTTTGTCGCCAATCGCCAGCGATTCGGTGTCGAGCAGAGTCTCTTCAATGGAACGGTAGGTCGTTGCGGTTATTTCTGATTCTGCTCGCGACGATTCTGTCGGCATGCTCGACCCGCTCCGACGCTTTCCTGGGTAGCGTCGAGCTCACGCCGAATGCAGCGATAGAGATTCCAAGCGGAAGTAAGCTGGGTTATCCGGTTAGCGCCCGTCAGCTTATCACCGCGCATTTTCGTGGACGGAGTCAGGTCTTCGAAGCCTACGTTAGTGTAACTCCCGACAAAATCCTTATGATCGGATTCGGTCCTTTAGGTAACAGATTGTTGACGGTCACTGCGACCGACCGCGGAATCAACTCGGAGTTGGCGCCAAGCGTGCCGGCCTTCTTTCGCCCCGAAATTATGCTGGCGGACTTCGTGATTGTTTATTGGCCTGCGTCTGAGGTTCGTCGAGGTCTGAAAGGATCAGAGGCGTCACTTCACGACAGTCCCAAGGAACGCCGGATAGAAATAGCAGGGAACGAACTGGTACGGGTGACCTACGATAGTCCTCATGGCGATAGGTGGCCCGAACTCGCGCATCTAGAAAATTTCACGTATGGTTACGAACTGGATCTACAATCCAAGGTGATTGGTCATTGAAGCTCTATCTTAACGCGCTTGGAGTGGTAAACCCGTTGGGATGGGGAAAGCGCCAAGTTGCCTCCAATCTCTTTGCAGGATCGCGTTATGGGCTAGTCAATCGGAGCGACCTTTTGCCTGATCGCACGGTCCGTGTCGGGTCTGTCACTGGCGCGTTGCCGGTACTACCCGAGAGGCTCGATCACCTGGATTGTCGGAACAATCGCCTTACACTCGCTGCACTAAGACAAATCGAACAGGACACCCGAGGAGCACGCGACCGATTCGGATCTGACCGGATTGCGGTGATTATGGGCACGAGTACCTCGGGAATCTCGGATGCCGAGAGCGCCATCGCCTGTCGATTCAAAAGTAATGTTTGGCCGAGGGATTTCCGTTTTCGCGGGCAGGAACTGGGCAGTCTTGCCCGCTTTGTTGCCGAGTATTTCGAACTTGCCGGTCCAACCTACACAATCTCGACGGCATGCTCGTCGAGCGCGAAGGTTTTCGCTTCTGCTCAGCGACTCATGGAATTAGGTGTCTGCGACGCAGCCGTAGTTGGAGGCGTCGATACTCTCTGCAGGATGACGGTAGGCGGGTTCGATTCGATGCAGGCATTGGCGAAGGACTATTGCAATCCGTTCAGTATCAACCGCGATGGCATCAATATCGGAGAGGGTGCAGCAGTCTTCCTGATGACGTCACAGGAAGCGGCAGTCTCGTTGCTGGGCGTTGGTGAGAGTTCGGACGCCTACCACGTGAGCGCTCCGGATCCCGAAGGCAAAGGAGCGGAGCTTGCGATGCGACGAGCATTAGAGGCTGCGCGCCTCACGGCTAACGATATCGGCTATATCAATCTTCACGGGACAGCTACAGAGCTGAATGATCCGATGGAGGCGCGTGCGGTCAATGCGATTTTCGGTGCAGAAACGCTCTGTAGCTCCTCCAAGGCTCTGACTGGGCATATGTTGGGTGCTGCCGGTGCCAACGAAGCGGCCTTCCTCTGGTTGATGCTGGAGCCTGACTTTGCATCAGGTACCGTACCTCCTCACGTTTGGGACGGCGAAGCGGACCCAGCAATAGCGCGGCTTAACTTCGCGTCAGCTTCCATGCGCGTAGAGGATACGCAGCGCTTGGCTGTCTTGAGTAATTCATTTGCGTTCGGCGGAAGCAACGCTTCGGTCGTCCTGGGATTCGGATGGTAGCTTTGAGCGATTGCCCCTATTCTCCGGCCGAGCTTTTGCTCCATCGGCCACCGATGCTCCTATTGCACCAAATCGTTGGTTATAACGCCAGCGAACTGATCGCCACTGTAATAATCGGCCGATCCAGCTTGTTTTTGAGCCCCCAAGGTGTACCGAGCTACCTAGCTATCGAATATATGGCACAGACGTGTGGTGCGTATGTGGGCGCGATGGCGTTGGATGCCGGACTGCCGCTCAAGGTTGGGCTACTGATCGGCACACGCGACTGCAGTGTGACGATACCTTGGTTCGTCGTAGGTGATGAACTAGTCGTGACAGCATCACTAGCGTTTCATGATGAAGGGCTCGCCGCTTTCGATTGCAAAGTCACAGTTGGACAGACCGTAGTGGCCCAAGCTCAGTTGAAGGTCTATCAACCAAAAGAGATTCTGTTTCCATCTGACGAGGAATCCTGAGCCGTGGAACGAACCATCCTTGTGACCGGGGCGAGCAAGGGAATCGGCCGGGCCATTGCGATGCGACTTGCTCGTGCCGGATTCGCAATCGTCGTGCACTACCATCGTGATTTGGAGGGTGCAGATCAAACGCTTAGGGCCATTAGGGAACGCAACGGTAACGGGAGGCTTCTGCAGTTCGATCTTAGTAAGCGCGATGAATGCCGGTCCCGCCTTGAAAGCGATATCGAGCAATACGGCGCGTATTATGGGGTGGTCCTGAACGCAGGAATATCTCGCGACAACGCGTTCCCTGCACTGGAAGATTCCGATTGGGACGAGGTCCTCGACACCGATCTCGGCGGTTTCTACAACGTTCTTCGCCCAGTCATCATGGCAATTGTCGGTGCGCGGCGCGGCGGTCGAATTGTGACCATCTCGTCAATCTCGGGAATGATGGGTAATCGTGGCCAAGTAAACTACAGTGCGGCCAAAGCCGGGATTATCGGAGCGACAAAAGCGCTGGCGATTGAACTCGCGAAGCGCAAGATCACCGTTAATTGTGTAGCCCCTGGTCTCATCGACACGAAGATGCTGGAAGATCTACCGCTCGAAGAAATACTCAAGGCCATCCCGATGCGTCGCGTTGGAACTCCTGAGGAAGTCGCTGCAGCTGTGAGCTTTCTTTGCTCGGATGAAGCGAGTTATGTCACGCGCCAAGTGATCGCCGTGAATGGGGGAATGGCATGAGGCGTCGGGTGGTCGTCACTGGAATGGGCGGGATTACCTGCTTGGGGGAAGACTGGCCGACCATCCGTTCCAATCTGCAGGGTCAGAAGACAGGTGTCCGCTACATGTCAGAATGGGACAAGTTCGAGACGATCAATACCCGTTTAGCCGCACCAATTGTCGGCTTTGACGTGTCGCACCGCTATGACCGCAAGAAGCTCCGTACGATGGGCCCGTTATCCCGGATGGCTGTTTACGCCACGGAACGAGCGCTATCTGACGCAGGGTTGAGTAGCGAGCCATTTCTAACCCAAGGACGGGTGGGTATCGCTTTCGGGTCATCGTTTGGCAGCGCCGAACCGGTATTGGGCTTCGCGGAGTTGATGACTAAGGGCTCTACGACCCAAATCAACGGAACAAGCTACTTACAGATGATGAGCCATACGGCTGCCATCAATATCGGGCTATTTTTTGGCATAACCGGAAGAATCATTCCTACTTCAAGCGCGTGCACTTCCAGTAGCCAAGCTATTGGTTACGGCGCCGAGGCTATAAGTTACGGAATGCAGGATGCCATGATCGTGGGCGGAGCCGAAGAACTCAATGTCTCCGATGCCGCAGTGTTTGATACTTTGTTTGCGACCAGCACCAAAAACGATACTCCTCAAACGACGCCACGCCCATTTGATCGCGATCGCGACGGCTTGGTCGTCGGTGAAGGTGCTGCAACCCTCATTCTTGAGGAATACGAGCATGCTCGGGCGCGCGGGGCGAGGATTCATGCAGAGCTTTGTGGCTATGGGACTAATTCTGACGGGAAGCATGCGACTCAGCCGACGGTGGCGACCATGGCCGGCGCTCTGATCCTTGCTTTGAGGGACGCGGGAGTCCAGCGGGAGGCGATTGGCTTCGTCAACGGCCACGGCACAGCTACCGAATGGGGGGATATTGCCGAGAGCGAAGCTACCGCAGAGGTCTTTGGCAACCGCATACCGATTCATGCACTAAAGAGTTACTTCGGCCATTCTCTTGGAGCCTGCGCCGGCATCGAAGCCTGGTTAGGGATCGAAATGATGAAAGAACAGTGGTTTGCGCCGACCGCAAATCTCGTCAAGGTCGACGAGCGCTGTGCGGAACTGGACTACGTTATTGGTACAGGGCGACAACTCGACATCGAGTACTTTATGTCGAATAACTTTGCCTTCGGAGGCGTAAACACCTCGCTGATCTTTAGGCGTTCACTCTAGCAGCCATTGATGGTAGCCCCGATATTCCTTGGGATGGAGAAAAGGCGCGCGGCATTGATATCGCGCACTAACGTCAACTAAAATGCAACAGCACCAAGCCTGAAAGATAATGGTGACGTGCTAGGTCACGAAGCAGAGGAGCCAAATGCGTATAAAGCGTTTTCTACTACTCGGCCTGATACCCGTGGCTTCGTGCTACTATGCCGGACATTTGAGCCCAAAAATCGAATCCGGCCCGCATGGAGAACAGTACCGCGCCGGCATCGTCTCGTATGCGAACGACGCCCACGCAGCCGGACGAAGGGCAGACGCTCTCAAAAAAATCCAAAAATTCTGTGGCGGCCCTTACACCATTCAAAATGAGGGAGGATCATTAATGGCCAAGGCCAGCGCAACGGTCATCAAATTCCGATGTGACGAAGGTGGTTCGGACATGGAGCAGCCAGCAAAATAAATTTCCACCGTGGTTAATATGCTTGAGCTGCGACTAAGGGCTGACGCGGCGAACCACTTCGAGGTCACGGGTACAAAACAGTCGAAATTCGCCCGCGACCCAACGGCACCTTACGGTAGCGTTTCAACAATCCGAAAGCTGAAGAGAATGAGCGCGCATGAGCTCTCCGGATCCCAAGCTCAACTTTTTCTCATCTTAATCTCCGGAACGATTAGAAGCGCTTAGGTCCGCATCATGCACGCCTCTTCAGTACCGCGTCACCCATTGAGGCCACCTAGGAAAGGTCGGCCAACTGCGTAACAATGATCCCGGGAGTGAGGATGAGGGGCCGGATGCGGGAAAAATGCTCGTTGCGATTGCTCGTCGGATTGCTAGCTCTGAGTAGCTCTGGTTGTTTGCCGTTAACCATCGCATCCGCCGGTTACCAAGTTTACCAGTATAAAAAGACCGGTGAGATTTTCGGGATCAAACCTGACGAGGTGCAATGGCCAACGACCGACGCTGACACGGCCTCAAACGCAGCGACCTCTAATCAATCCCCCACTAATAATGCATCGAATTCATCCAGCGCCCAACCAAAGCCTTATCTAACATCGCCTAATGACGTAGAGTGAAATACGTCTAGTGTGGTGTCCCGTAAATAACTTATTTAATTGTTGAGTTCGGTCGCGTACAATCAAGCTCCATGGGCAGGCCGAATGCGGCGGTAAGAATCAGCGCGGCGGAGGCTGAACAATTGGGCGCGATT
>Ga0335069_10005532_pt1 | contig 18562 bp, 19 predicted proteins | sample Lox_Sample_11_FD_206714 | JGI IMG/M metagenome (GOLD analysis project Ga0335069, IMG submission 206714) | Soil microbial communities from Loxahatchee National Wildlife Refuge, Florida, United States - Lox_Sample_1.1 | ecosystem: Environmental > Terrestrial > Soil > Wetlands | place: USA... | reverse complement strand
TGGGAGACCATACTCATTGTGGCGGTCGCTTCGGCGCTTTTTGTCTTCGGCGTTCTCGGGTATGCTGTGAGGGCCCAGCTTTCCAAGGTCAAAACAGGCGTGGAAGGTCTCGTGGGAGAGATTGGTATTGCGGAAACGGACATTCTGGCCAAAGGAAAGGTCTCGGTTCATGGAGAATTGTGGAATGCGAAAAGTGATGAGCCTGTAAATAGCGGCGAAGAGGTCGTGGTGATAAGCGTAGAAAGGCTCATTGTAAAAGTCAAAAAAATAAAAGGGGGTTAAGATGTTTCCAGCGTACATATTTATCATCGTGCTTATTGTGTTTTTTCTTGCCAGTGCCATTAAGGTATTGAACGAATACGAGAGGGGCGTCATATTCAGATTGGGTCGAGTCCTTGGCGCTCCCAAAGGGCCGGGGCTTATCATCCTCATCCCCATCATCGACAGGATGACCAAGGTAAGCTTGAGGACCGTGGTGCTCGACATACCCCCACAGGATGTCATTACGAGAGATAATGTGTCCATCAAAGTGAATGCCGTTGTCTATTTCCGGGTCATTGACCCCATGAAAGCGATCATCGATGTGGAGAACTTTCTCTATGCGACAAGCCAGCTCTCCCAGACCACACTGCGGAGCGTTTTGGGTCAGGCAGAACTGGATGATCTGTTGTCGCACAGGGAACAGCTCAACGAAAAGCTCCAGGAAATACTCGACACCCATACCGAGCCCTGGGGCATAAAGGTCTCTAATGTAGAAGTGAAGAATGTGGATCTTCCCCAGGAAATGCAGAGGGCCATAGCCCGCCAGGCTGAGGCTGAGCGTGAGAGAAGGGCCAAGATTATTGGCGCGGAAGGTGAGTTTCAGGCTTCAACAAAACTCTCGGAGGCATCCGATATCCTTTCGAGAAACCCTATGGCCTTGCAGCTTCGCTATCTGCAGACCCTCATAGAGATCTCCACGGAGAAGAATTCGACGATCATCTTCCCGATACCCATAGATATTCTTAAGGTCTTTATGGAGAAATTGAGCAAGTGATTGAATAGAAGAGAGAGTGTAAGATTGATGAAAAGACTGTTTGTTACTACCATCATATGCCTGTTCTGTGTCACAGCGCTTGAGGCGCGACCGGCCATCGCAAAAAAACATTCACCGAGAAAGCCGATCGCAGAGCAAAAGGCCAAGGAAGCCGACAGGGCTCCGTATCAGGCTTATATCGTGACAGAGGCAAACACCGGAAAGGTCCTTGAAGGGGAAAACGCGAATGCGAAGAGGCCCCCCGCGAGCATTACGAAACTTATGGTGGCCTGCATCGTCATGGAAAAGCTGGCGACCGGCGCGGTAAAACTGACGGACCGGATTCCCATTTCGAGAGAGGCCTCTAAAATAGGGGGGAGCCAGGTCTATTTGAAGGAAGGCGAAACCTTCACCCTTGAAGAACTTATGAAGGCCATGATGATTCATTCCGCCAACGACGCCGCGTACGCTATTAGCGAATTCGTGGCCGGTGGCGCCGAAGAAATGGTTAAGCTTATGAACGAGAAAGCCAAACAGCTCGGCCTTAACGACACGGAATACCATTCGGTTCACGGATTGCCTCCCGGCAAAGGCCAGAAGGAGGACCTTACCTCCTGCGCCGATCTTGCTATCCTTGCTCGCGAGGTCTTAAATTACCCCAAGCTCATGGAATGGACATCCACAAAGACCGATGGTTTCAGAGACGGCAAGTTCGTCCTTACCAACACCAATAAACTACTTGTAAAGTTCCCCGGCGCCGATGGTTTGAAAACGGGCTATTACCGGGAGTCAGGGTTTAACATTGTGGCGACAGCCAAAAGGGGTGATCTGCGTTTCATCGCCGTGGTCATGGGAAGTCCGAGCGGAAAGATACGCGATGATGTGGCCATGGAGAAGTTGAAAAAGGCCTTTTCCCAGTATAAGATGTTGAACGTTGTCAAGAAGGGGGAGGTCGTAGATCAAGATGTTTTTCTTATCGATGGAAAATACAAGAGGATGAAAGGGGTTGCGGAGAAGACATTTTCATACCCCATCCCCGTGGATAAGAAGGGTACGATAAAGAAGGAAGTCGTTCTTCCTGACCGGATAAAGGGAGAGATACGGGAAGGACAGAAGCTCGGCGAGATGGTAGTCCGCCTCGACAACGATGTAATAGGAAAGGTGGATATCGTCTCCCCGGTCTATGTGCCCAAGGCAAACCTGTTCACGAGGTTCATCAGAAGGCTTGGTCTCAACGTTTAGAGGTGATATAAGTTTGTACACCATGATGAAGAACAAAGAGATTATCGTGGGGGTAAGCGGCGGCATCGCGGCTTACAAAACCGTTGAACTCATACGAAATCTGACAAAGAGAGGGGCCAGCGTCCATGTGGTCATGACGAAAAACGCCATGGAATTCGTAACGCCTCTCACGTTCCAGACGGTCTCGGGCAATACGGTTATCCATGAGATGTTCGAGCTATTCACGGGTTCTAAGATAGGTCACATCACGCTCTCCGACATAGCCGATCTGCTTGTCATTGCGCCGGCCACGGCGAACGTCATCGGCAAGGTTGCCAATGGCATTGCCGATGATTTCTTGACGACCATGGTCATGGCCACTACGGTACCGGTCTTCTTCGTGCCTTCCATGAACACCAAGATGTGGGGAAGCCCCATGGTCCAGGCCAATGTGGACAAACTCAAGAACGCAGGATACGAAATGATGGAGCCGGCAAGCGGCGATCTCGCCTGCGGCACCGAGGGTAAAGGCAGACTCCCGTCCGTTGAAGAGATCCTGGAAAAAATGGAGGACATCTTTACGGAGAAAGATCTTATAGGAGAGAGGGTCCTTATCACCGCCGGCCCTACCGTGGAATTCATCGATCCCGTGCGGTGCATCACGAATATCTCTTCCGGTAAGATGGGGTACGCCCTCGCAAAGATTGCGAGAAGAAGAGGGGCGGATGTCACGCTCATCTCCGGCCCCACATCGATTGAGCTTGAAAGAAGCGACATACCGGTGATCCCGGTAAGTAGCGCCTGCAACATGAGAGACGAGGTAATGAAACACTATGAAGATGCCACGATCGTGATCAAAACCGCGGCAGTAGCCGATTTTAAGTGCAAGGAAGAGAACTGTCAGAAGATCAAGAAGAAGGGTAACAGCAATTTCCTCACGCTTGAACTGGAAAAGAACCCTGACATTATAGGCGAACTCGGAAAGGTGAAGGGTGACCGCATAATAGTCGGTTTTGCGGCGGAGACAGAGAAGATGCTCGAACACGCTTCAGAAAAACTGAAAAAAAAGAACCTGGACCTTATCGTGGCGAATGATGTGTCTAAAGCAGGTATAGGCTTTGGCTCAGACGAGAACGAAGTGACCATCATTGAAAGGTCGGGGAATATGAAACGGGTACCACAGCTGAGCAAGGACGAGGTCGCAACAATCGTCCTTGATTCCATAAAGAAGATCATAAAAAAGAGAAAAACTAAGGAAGACTGGTATTAGAAAGCAGTTCATGGTATTGACTCATCGCAATCCCGTTCTCCCCATAGTGGTTTTCACGGTTCGCAGAAACACGCGGAGCGCGGCGCTCATCTTTTTGTTTTTGGCCGCCGTTACAGGATGGCTCTTACCGCAGAAGTGTTTTGCAGCGGAAGACAGGGTGGTGCAGGTCGTTGAAAAGGCAGGCAAGGCTATCGTGTTCGTAAAGACGGAGGAGCTCTCGCAAGCCCCGGACGAGGAACAGAAGCCTTCTTTGTTGAGAAAATACTTCGGCAGCGAGGAGGATACCGGGGAACTAGTTCCGAATAAAGGCTCCGGCGTGGTCCTTGATCCACGAGGCATCGTAGTGACAAATGAGCACCTTATCGAACGGGCCATCAATATCCGGGTCAAATTCGTGAGCGGCAAAGAGTATGATGCCTACGTACTGGCAAGCGACCCTGAGTTCGACATAGCTCTTCTCAAAATCATAACGAGCAAGCCCGATTTTCCCTACCTCACGATTGGCCCGAAACGGACTGTCCGGGTTGGCGAAAAGGCCATCGTCATTGGCAGCCCCTTCGAACTCACGAGCTCGGTCACTGTAGGTGTTATCAGTTTCATAGGGAGAAACCTCCGCATCGAAGGAAAGGTTTATGCGGACCTCATCCAGACGGATGCCGCAATAAATCCGGGTAACAGTGGTGGAGCGCTCCTCGACGGCGATGGAAATCTCTTGGGAATCGTGACCGCCATCTATGGTGAAGGCAAAGGCATCGGTTTTGCCATACCCATAGACGATGTGGCGGTCATGCTCTCCGAATTTCTGGAGAACAGCCCGAAAAGACCTATTCTCGGCCTTTTCTTCGAAAAAAGAAAAGACGAGCGCGGTGCCTTTCTGTTTGTGAGTAAGGTTATTCAGGGGAGCCCGGCAATGACCTATGGATTGAAAGAGGGGGACCGGATCACCGAGATCAATAAGAAGACGATTAAGGAAGGCACGAAACCCCACAGCATCATGCGCGGCGTAGAAGACGAAGGCGCGCTACAGCTCAGAATCTCGAGAGGACTGAAGAAATATACGATGAACGTAGATGCCGCGGACCTCGAGAAGTACACGCCTCTTCCCATCGACGAGGCGCTCTGCGGTATGAGGGTCTCCGACATCAAAGGGTACCCCAAACTGAAATATAAGCTGAGGGACAAAGAAGGCGTGGTGGTGACCAGGGTCCTAAGCGGGGGAATTGCGGAGAGATCGGGTCTCAAAAGTGGCGACGTAATCGTGAAGATCAACAACAATACCATAAAAGATAGTCAAGATTTCAACTCCTTTATGGTTGAAGGGCTGAAAAGGAATTATATTCTCTATCAGGTGAGGAGGAATGACAGTCTCTTTTTCGTGCCTGTCAAACTCGATACTTTACTTTAGAGGGATGTTATGGAAGACAAGACTAATGTGACTGAAGAATCCTACGAAGCATCGGATGAGGCAAGTGGGGATATCTTTTCCACTATCGATTTTTCAACCTTCCTTCTTTCGCTGTCAACCTCCGCGCTCGTCTCCCTTGGAGAGTTGCCCGATCCCTTAAGGAACGAAAAGAGCGTCAACCTTGCGCTTGCCAAACAGACCATACACGTCATCGAGATGTTGCAGGATAAGACGAAGGGCAATCTCATCGATGAAGAGGAGCGACTGATAGAGGGCATTCTCTATGATTTACGGATGAAATATGTGAGGGCAGCAGGATAGGCAGTATTTAAGCGCGACGACCGACTATTAACCGTAGACCCGTTTATAAATGGTATCAATGTGATGAAAGTAGTGTTCCATGCTGCAGGTGCTTTCAATCTCCGAAGCGCTTAAGTGTTGGCGCAAGGGTTCATCCTTTTTCAGCTCAGTAACAAAATCGAGATGATTTTCGTAACATCTCATGGCAACCGCCTGGGTAAGTTTGTATGCCTCTTGTCTGGCGAGACCTTTGTTGACGAGCGCGATGAGGATCGCTTCCGAGTGGTAGAGGCCTCGGGAGATATCGAGGTTTGTCTTCATTTTCTCGGGATAGACCATAAGATTGCCGTAGAGATTTTTGACCCGTTCCAGCATGTAGTCAAGCACGATGGTTGCATCCGGCCCGATGACCCGCTCCACGGAAGAGTGGCTGATATCCCGTTCATGCCAGAGGGGTACATTTTCGAGTGAGGACATGGCGTATCCGTGCAACAGACGAGCGAGACCGCAAAGGTTCTCCGACGCGATGGGGTTCCGTTTGTGAGGCATTGCGGAGGAGCCCGTTTGTCCTTTTTGGAAAAATTCTTCGGCCTCACCCACCTCTGTTCTCTGGAGGTTCCTTATTTCCATGGCCATCCTTTCAATGGATGAGCCGATGATTGCGAGCGTCGCAAAGAACTCCGCGTAATAATCACGGGGAATGATCTGTGAGGATATGGGCGTTACCTTTAATCCAAGTTTCTCGCAGACGTATTCTTCCACAAAGGGCGGCACGTGAGCGTAGGTCCCTACAGCCCCCGATATTTTGCCGTGGCGGATACGCTCCCGGGCGGCCTTCATCCTTTCCAGGTTTCTCCTCATTTCGTCGTAGAAATGTGTTATCTTGAGGCCGAAGGTTACGGGTTCGGCGTGGATCCCGTGGGTTCTCCCTATTGCGGGAGTTTCTTTGTACTGAAAGGCCTTTTCTTTAAGCACGGCCATGAGGGTCCGTAGGTCTTCGATTAATATTTCAGATGCCTCATTGAGTTGACAGGCAAAGGAAGTGTCGAGAATATCCGAGGAGGTAACACCCATGTGGATGTACTTAGACGAGGGCCCCACAAATTCCGAGACCGATTCTATGAAGGCCACCACATCATGCTTGGTCCGTTTCTCTATTTCTCGTATCCGTGGTGCATCGAATTTTGCCTTCTCGCGGATGGCCTTGAGATCGCCCTCAGGTATGAGCGAGAGCTTTGTATAAGCCTCGCAGATAAAAACCTCTATCTCAAGCCACTTTTGAAATCTGTTCTGTTCATCCCAGACGCGAGACATTCTCGGTAAGGTGTATCGTTCGATCATACGACTCTATATAACCCGACAGAGACCGTGGTGTCAATGATATTAAGCGCATAGAGGGGGCGTGCCTTGAGGGGACTTCCAGTCGTAGCCGCGATGACGCCTCGCACCTATTGCGATTGTTCTTGTGAACAAAGAACATCAGAATAATGCTTGACAACCTTAAAGCGGAATAGTACATATATCGGTACGATGTCCCGTTTTATGATCTTTGCGCCCAGCAAGAACAAACGTGATCAGCTTACTAAGACTACTTGTCTACATGGACAAAACTTGGTCTTTGTGTATCTCGAAGGGCAGGCGCCGCATGTTATGCCGATCGCGCATAGAACGCTTGAGGAGGGACTTTGAGAACCTATTCCGTGTGTAACGTTGTTTTGATTGTATTCGGAGCGGTTGTCTGCATGGGTTCTGTGCGGCTCGGTTTCGGGAGCTTCTCCGATCCCGGTGCGGGCTTCATGCCCATTCTATGCAGCCTGTTTTTGATCGCGCTGTCCGCCTTCGACCTTGTCTTTGGTGTCGTGAGCCACTGGGAGACAGATAGAAAGGACGAGGAGATCTGGGCGGATATCGATTGGGGCAGGCTTGTTACGACGGTTGCCATGTTGACGATGTATACGATACTGCTTCCGCTTGTCGGGTTTTGTTTCCCCACCGTGCTGCTTCTTTTGTTCCTTTTTCGTCTGATTGAGCGCCGTTCTTGGTGGCGTGCTGCTCTTTGGGCCGTTGTGGTTACCGCAGCGTTTTATCTCGGTTTCGGGCTTGCCCTTGGCGCTCAGCTTCCCAAGGGCGTTCTCGGGCTTTAAGGGCGGGAGGACAAGATGGAACTTTTTAACCAGTTATACATGGGATTCTCAGTGGCCTTGCAACCGAACAACCTTATATACTGTTTTTTGGGCACGCTTATCGGCACTCTCGTAGGGGTTCTTCCCGGCTTGGGACCGGTTGCCGCAATGTCATTGCTGTTACCGGCAACGTTCCATACAACACCCGAAGGTTCGATTATCATGCTGGCGGGCATTTACTACGGAGCCATGTACGGCGGCTCGACCACGTCCATATTGATGAACATTCCTGGAGAGGCCGCATCCATTGTCACCTGTCTCGACGGGCACGAGATGGCAAAACAAGGACGCGCCGGGGCTGCATTAGGAATTGCTGCCTTCGGCTCATTCATTGCAGGGACCATTGGCATCATCGGCATGCAGTTACTTTCTGTTCCGCTGGTCTCCTTTGCATTGAAATTTGGCCCCGCCGAATACTGTTCTCTCATGGTTCTGGGCATGGTCGTCCTTACCTTCCTTGCATCTGCTTCCATGGTTCGGGCGCTCATGATGGCCTCTCTCGGCCTTGTACTCGGCTGCGTGGGCCAGGACACCGTCTCCGGCCTCATGCGCTTCACATACGGCGTACCCGAACTCTTTGACGGAATAGGGTTAGTGCCTGTCGTCATGGGTCTTTTCGGCATTTCGGAAGTGTTGCTAAATGTTGAACGTGTGGCCAAGCAGGAGTTTCTCGAGGGTAAGATCAAGGGCCTGCTCCCGACCATGAAGGACTGGGCGAAATCGATATGGGCAATCATACGTGGCACGGTGCTTGGCTTCTTCCTCGGTATTTTGCCTGGCGGTGGCGGCACCATAGCGGCATTCGCGTCCTACGCCATAGAAAAGCGGATCTCCCCGTATCCCGAGAAGTTCGGAAAGGGCGCCATAGAAGGTGTTGCCGGTCCGGAATCGGCAAATAACGCTGCGGCTCAAGGTGCTTTTATTCCCTTGCTCTCTCTGGGGATACCGTCGAATGTGGTCATGGCCATGCTCCTTGGTGCCCTGATTATCCATGGGGTGACCCCGGGGCCGCTTCTCCTCGAACAGCATCCCCAACTCTTCTGGGGGGTAGTCGTCAGCATGTATGTGGGTAACATTATGTTGCTCATTCTCAATCTTCCCCTGATCGCCTTGTGGGTAAAAGTCTTGAAGGTGCCTTACTCGATTCTTTTCCCGCTCATCCTCCTCCTGTGCCTTGTGGGCGCCTATTCGATCAACAACAGTATGGCTGACGTATGGTTCACACTGGGGTTCGGAATTTTGGGATATCTCATGAAAAAACTGTCCCTCGAGGCCGCACCCATGGTCCTCGCCTTTGTGCTCGGTCCCATGCTGGAGACGGCGCTGCGCCAGTCACTCATTAAATCCAACGGGAGCTTTTCCATATTTTTCACACGGCCTATTTCGGCGGCTTTCATCGGTATAGCGATTCTCTTATTTTTCGTCCCTATGCTTCCGAAGCTCAGAAAAAAAAGGCCTGGAGCAGTTATCGGGGGCGATGATGAAATCTGACGTGTACCGTATTCCGGCCCGTGAACCGGCATACTTTCGGTCAATCAAGACAGCTTGAAAGAACATTATAAGGAGGCGTAACGTGAATACCCAAAAGAAAGTAGTGACGATTCTGTTCCTTTCCTTCATGCTTGTTCTGGCTTTTTGCTCCTTTTCGAGGGCGGCGGATTACCCGACCAAGCCCATTACGTTCGTAATACCCTATCAGGCAGGTGGTTTCACCGATATATTAAGCCGTGCCCTTGCAGAGAGTCTGAAAAAGCAGCTCGGCCAGCCCGTCATCTGTGAAAACCGGGCCGGCGGAGGCGGAGCGGTCGGCTTGAGCTATATCGCAACCAGGCAGCCTGACGGCTACACTATCGGCCTTATCACTCCCGGGATGTATCTCGCCTATCATATGAAGAAGAGCGAGCTCAACCCGGTGAAGGATTTAACCTTTATATCCCGCATCAGCGGTGGAATGACCGCAATAGTGGTACGGACAGACTCGTCCTTCAAGACCGTCAAAGACCTCATCAATTACGCCAAACAAAACCCCGGGAAAATAACCTACGGCACTTCGGGACAGGGCACGATAACGCATCTCGCCATGGAAGAGCTCTCGAGCCTTGCGGGTGGGGTCCCCTGGAAACTGGTGCCTTACAAATCGGGTTCAGAAGCGGCAACGGCCCTGTTAGGAGGACACGTGGACGTGGTTTCCGATGCGCCCTCCTGGCAGCCCCTGGTCGACGCCGGCAAACTGAGACTTCTCGCGGTGTTCATGGATAAGCGTTCTGACCGTTATCCGAATGTGCCCACGGTGAAAGAATCGGGATACGACATGAGCGTACCAGGACCTAACGGGGTAGTGGGACCAAAAGGCATTCCCAAGCCGCTCGTCCAGAAGCTCGACGGGGCTTACAGAAAGGCCCTCGAAGACCCCGAGGTAAAGGCGGTGCTCAAACAATACGACTTGATCAACCTGTATTTGAATTCCGACGATTACGTAAAAGCTGCGCAAGAGGAGTTCGATTGGAGCGGAAAGCTCGTGCGAAAGCTCGGGCTCGACAAACAATGAAGCGGCGCCTGCTTCTGGGCAGTTCTCGAAAATAAAAAAGGGCATCAAAATTGATGCGCTCGTCTGGTGAAGCACGTCGCTTATGGAAGAATGTTTCTGCTCCGGAGGCAGAAGAATTATGAGTGATCGGAGAATGAGCAGTCTCTCGAAAGGCCTTAAGGTGCTCAGGCATTTCGTCTATGAAAAGGAAACATGGGGAATCCGAGAGATTGCGAGAGAATTGGGGTTCAGCAAGAGCGCAACTCTGAGGATATTGCAATCCTTATGTGACGAGGATTTTCTCGCCCTTGACCGGAAAGATAGCAAATATGGAATAGGGCCCGAACTCTGGCGTCTGGGTGTGGCTTTGCGTGGAAAGGAGAACCTGCACGCCACTGCCATGTCCGTAATCAGGAAGTATGCTGATAAAGTGAATGAAATGATGATTTTTTTCAGGCACAGCCGTGGGGCAGTGGTGTATGAGGGCGTGGCGGAGTGCGATCATGCCCTTCGCTTCACCCTCAAGCTTGGGGTTCCCTACGACATTCACCGAGGACCCGCGGGAAAAACCATTCTCGCGTTTCTTCGGCCGCGAGAAGCGGACAAGATCTTTGAAGAACTGAAAAGAAACACCTCGGTGGATATTCCAGCCTTGAAAAAAGCGGTGGAACAAACAAGGGTGAATGGGTATTCTACGGCCAGCAGCGAGCGGGCGCAGGGGGTTATCGGTTTTGCCGCCCCCATAATTGGGCCCGATAACGCGTTTCTCGGGGGCGTCGGGCTATACCTTCCCGAGGCCCGCTACAAACCGGAGGATAGGGGAAAATATGTGGATACGGTCAAAGCCTGCGCAGACGAGATATCTTCCATGGTAAATCCGGGCCATGCCCGGCCACCAAGGAGCGAGAAGACTCGTGCCAGATAGGCGTGTACTTATACTTGAGCCGCAGGATAACGTAGCGAACGCGCTTGAAGAAGTGCTGCCCGGTGATTCGATACACGTGAATATGGGTGGTGAAACGGTAATACTTCACGCGGAAGAACATATCCCGTTCGGTTTCAAGGTAGCAGTCAAAGATATTCCAGTCGGCGAACCGGTCATCAAATACGGTCGGCGTATAGGGATCGCAAGCCGGCCCATAAGAAGAGGCACTCTCGTCCATATTCATAATCTTGCAGGTACGCGAGGGCGGGGCGATCTCAAAAGAGGAACGTGAGGACGGATGAATTTCCTTGGTTATGTTCGGCCTGATGGTGGAGCGGGTATCAGGAATTATGTGCTCATCATCCCCGGCGGTCTGATCTCTGAAAAGATATGTGCCTTTGTTCCCGGTACCAGGACGCTGGCGATGGCCAAGAGCGGCGGCGGGATGACGTCACGGGACCGTGAGACCATGGCCAGGACACTCTTCGGTTTTGGTCAGAACCCCAACGTTGCCGGGGTGATCGTGCATGACGGCAGTCCCGGGTCGGGCTATCCTGAACTTAAGGTAGAACGCCTCGTGTCAGAGCTTGCAAAATCGGGCAAACCTGTTGAGACCGTTTATGTAAGAGAAGAGGGCGGGACATTAGAATCGATAACAAGGGGAATAAAGCTGGCGCGTAGAATGGTTCATGATGCGTCGAAATTAAGGCGTGAGCCGGTCAGTATAAGTGGGTTGTCTCTCGGGGTCAAGTGCGGTGCGTCGGATCCGACGTCCGGTATGGTGGGCAATCCGGTCGTGGGATACCTCTTCGATAGGATAGTCGAAGCTGGTGGCACGGCCATGTTCGGGGAGACAACGGAGATTATCGGTTGCGAAGAGCTCCTCGCCGCGCGGGCAGCCAATCAGGAGGTTGCCGGCCAGATCCTGGAAGCGGTGCGTTTTATCGAAGAGCGCGTCCTTGCAACGGGTGAAGATATCCGCACGGTGAACCCTGTTCCCGAGAACATAAGAGCGGGCATATCGTCTTTGGAGGAGAAATCTTTAGGCGCCATATACAAAGCCGGGCATCATTCCATCCAGGGTGTGCTCAAGTACGCCGAAAGACCTCGTGGGCCCGGCCTGTATCTCGTAGACAACTGGATGGGGCCAAACTCAATCTTTCCCGGATACGCGGCCGCCGGAGCGCAGTTGACGATCTTTCAGTATGGAGGCGGCGCATCGGCCCGCACACTTCTCGATCCATCGCCCGCGGTAACCGCGCCACTTTTGTGGGCATCGGCCAACCCCACTACCTATGCGGTAGCCAAAGAAAGCCTCGATTTTTATTCCGGAACGGTTTTTGAGGGTACAGAGACTATCGAAGAGGCAGGAGAAAGGTTATTGAGACTGGTCATCGATGTTGCGTCGGGAACGCTCACACACGGTGAAACCATTAATTACAGTGACCCCATAGAGGTGTATGGCCTGGATCCGCTCTTCTGAGCGTTAAGAAGTGCTCCGCTTCACGAGTGGCGAGCGGACGGATATTGAGAGGAGGTCAGTATGACATTGGACAGGCAAGATTTTGAGATACTTAAGGAGTTTCATTTTGACATACCGCCGATTGGCGTCAAGTACCTGGTAGCGGCCCCTCACACAATGAATCCACTTGGCGAGAGGATGGCGCTTTGCGAAATGATGAAAAAGGCGCAGGGAGGAGACATCTTTTACGCGCAGGCCAAGGATCATACCTGTGAGGCAGGGCAATACATATTGGGCCAAAGGCAGATCGAGGATCAGTTTGTAAGCGGACAATTCGGGGCGGGGTTAGGCCTTTTCAGAGAAGAGCGCGCAGCGGCCAGGCTCTATCACTACATCCCGAGGATAGCGAAAGGGGTCGTCAACTATGTGGCATTTTCCCCGTTTGACAGGCTGCCATTCGACCCGGACGTCCTGATCGTTATTGCCAATACCGATCAGATGGAGATCCTGCTTCGGGCAATGAGCTATGAGACAGGACAGATGTGGTCAAGCAGGTACTCGCCCGCCATGGGGTGTTCCTGGCTTTTTGCTTATCCTCACCTTACCGGAGAAATAAACTTTATCGCCACCGGGCTTGGGTTCGGAATGAGGCGAAGGAAGCTGTTTCCACAGGGCCTGCATTTCATGACCATCCCCTTTGACCGGTTGCCATCCATGATGCAGACCTTAAAGGAGATGCCCTGGGTTCCTGAACCATTTAAGCCAAACGGACTCACATATGTTAAAGAGCTCCGCCAGAGGTTAGGCCTTGAATAAATGGTTTTTCGTTAACGATCAGGACTGTCAGGAAGAAAGCCATCTTCCTCGAAAACGGTTTTTGGGGAAACGAGGACACTAAAAGGGAAACACCGGGAGGAACAACGTGAAGATTACGAGTGTGGATATCTATCAGCTTGGAAGACCGAGGGACGGCAAGACCAAACCGTTTAATCCGTTGGTTGTGGTGCTCAACACCGATGACGGTGTAAAGGGATTCGGCGAGGTTGGTCTCGCTTACGGAGCAGGCAGTTCGGGTGGCTTCGGTATGCTTAAGGACCTCGCCTACTTTGTTCTCGGTGCAGACCCACGTAACGTGGAGGCCATATGGGAAAAGCTGTTTCGAAAAACATTCTGGGGCATGGGTGGAGGCCCGGTCGTGTATGGCGCAGTGAGCGGCATAGATACGGCTTGCTGGGACATCAAGGCAAAGACCCTTGGCGTCCCCGTGTATGAACTCCTCGGCGGAAAGTCGAGGGACAAGGTGAGAACCTATGCGAGCCAGATACAGTTCGACTGGGGTCCCGAACATAAATACTTCACCGAGCCCGAGCAGTATGCGGAAGCTGCTCTGAAGGCCGTGCAGGAGGGATACGATTGTGTGAAGGTTGATCCGGTGGGTATGACAGCACAGGGTGTCTGGGGAGGGGCAAGCCTTGAAGGCATCCTCACGCCGGCCCAACTCAGGATGTTTTACAACAGGACAAGAGCCATTCGAGAGGCCGTGGGTCCGGATATAGACATTATCATCGAGATCCACTCCTATCTTGGTGTTTCTTCCGCTATCCAGTTTGCCAACGCCATTGAAGATCTCAACTGCATGTTCTACGAAGAACCGATTCACCCTCTCAATGTTGATTCCATGGCCCGGGTGGCGCGTAGCGTTAGAATACCGCTCGCCGCCGGTGAGCGAATCTATACGCGCTGGGGATATAGACTCTTCTTTGAAAAGCAGGCCTTATCCGTTATTCAGCCTGATCTCGGGCTCGTCGGGGGTTTCACCGAAGGCAAGAAGATAAGTGATATGGCGAATGTCTACGACGTGACCGTTCAATGTCACGTTGCCGGTGGTCCTATCGCCACAGCTGTGGCCTTGCAACTGGAGGCGGTAATACCAAATTTCCTGATTCATGAATTGCATGCTGTAGCGCTTCAGGAAGAGGTTATTGCAATGTGCAAGTATAACTATGTGCCCCAACAAGGATACTTCGCAATCCCGGAATTGCCCGGCATCGGACAGGAATTAAGCGACCGGGCACTAAAAGAGGGTGTTCACGTGAGGATCGAATAGCCGTTGTGATTCTCCTCCACACAAGCATATGACGTCACCGTGGATTGTGGACGTAAAGACAAGAGGAGGTGCCATGAAAGACAAACTTTTTCTTCTCAAACCCGATTTCATGGATCAGGGCCGAGGGCCGTATTTCTGTCCGGGATGCGCCTTTGTAGAAGGCATGTTATCGTTCTATCCTGCTCTAAGGGACAAGATAGAAATAGATTACATCGACTTTGAGCGGCCGCGACCCCTGTTAGTGGCCGAGATTGGAGAAGAGAACCAGAACTGCCCCAAGCTTGTCCTTGGTGAAAATCGCCCCGTCCCGGAAAGGGTAACCGTACATCAGGCTAAAGGGAAATATTTTATTTCGGAGCCAGCGGAAATTTGCCGCTATTTGGGGAGCACTTACGGTTACGGGGTGCCGCACGATTAAATGCACGCGAGGCAGAGGGCCGCTGCTAAAGTTTTTCAACCTGTCCCGCCTGATCGCGCCGGTCTTCGGGTTCTTCTTTCTCGTACCGGGCTAACCTACGGCCTCATTCTCACACGACCGCCGGAAAATCTGGCAAGAAAACCGGTGTTGGTCTCGAGGTACTGTGTTACCTCATCCTCATAGACCTTTACCTGTTCGTCGATCAGCTTCTCAAGGAGGGTCATGTTTATCTTTTCCTGTTTCATCATTTTCTCTACCTCGTTGATCGTGGTGAGGGGATAGAGGTGTCTGTAGTTATCGAGGTAGACCTTGAGCGCTTCCATGCCCTCCTGCCTCTTAAGGTCCTTGAGAAGGATCAGCGCCTTATACCCGAGCATGCGGAGACAGTAGAGGCTTGTCTCTTTTATTGATTGCTCGGCGTCACTGATATAGCCTTCGGCGGCAGGAAGATCGTTGAGTTTATAACTCGCCGTTGCCGCAAAGACAAGGGCATCGGGATTTTTGAGCGTTTGATAGGCCTTCAGGAAGTCTCCCCTTGCCTGTTCGTACTCTTCCTCAGCCAGAAAGTTTTTGCCCTGAAACATATCCTGACCGTAAATGGTATAGGTAGTGGAGCAGGAAGTTAGACCGATGAGCGCCACGAGCATGACAAGATACGTGGGTATTCGCTTTAACCCGGCCATTATACAACGATTCGCTTTCTCCATATTTCTCCTTATGATTCCGTTCAACCGCTAATGAAATGTAGTTACCCTATTCTGGTTGTCAAGGCGCGGAAGCCTTATTTCGCATGTGGGGATAATGGCCGGGTTTTGAGTCATACAAAAGATGATGGTAACAACAAATTCCGTAGAGTCCGGGCATGGACGAAGCTCGGCATGGCCCGCGCGAGCATTCAAAAAAGAGAGCGGAACGGCAAGCGGAACCATCGCTTGGCGGCCATCTTCGCAACCATGTAACACTTTGATATCATAAACAATAACATACAAAGGAGAGATCGTTTTGGCGCTGCGCGGCGGCGAGCCCGTGACCGAAAAGTTCTGCGCTATCTCCACATATTCGAATGGCATTCTTGTTGCATCTTACCTTTGCGGGAGACGTCTCGTGCAGGCAAGGGGAGTTGAGACGCACCTCCCGCGAGAACAGATGATGACGATTCACGAGGTGATCCATGTGTCTGAGCCGATTTTTGAGCGATTCCGTGGAAAGACAGGATAAAGGCGACGCAGGTGTGGCCATAATCGAAACCATGTGGACTCTTTTGCGAGAGACGCACACCTCTGAAGCTGACATGAAAAAAGACCATCTGGAGGGAACTGTACCTTTCGAGATATTGCGGTCGTCGCAGAGGTGATCCTTGCCAACGAATTTCACGCATTCAATCCTTTAATGGCCGGGTATGGCCCGATCCGTCCTCGACGCATACGGAGCAGGTCTTACGTCCCTGTTACAGTCCGGCAAAAAAACTCGATGCACGGGCAAAAGGTGCGTCGTCACCATTGAGGGCACTCTTGCAGAAGAGCGATCTCTGCATGATTATGATAAAGAACCTGTCTTATGTTACAATAAGCGATAGTGAGAAGAGGGAGCATGTCTTTTAAGAGGATTCAGTCGTGAAGATCGGTGCTTTTGAGATTGAGCCTCCGCTGCCCGAGGGCGACGATCCTTACGCACTGGCGGTGCTCAGACCCTGGATTGATGTGAACAATGTGGGGACGCTCGTGCTCAAGGAACTATCGGCGCGATTCGGGGCCACGCAATTGGGAAAACTGTCGAGGCCCGGTTTATTCTACGATTTCACCAGATACCGGCCGGTGGTTGAGATCGAAGACGGTATCCGGGATATGTCCATTCCAAATACAACGATACGCTACGCCAAGCGACAGGGCCAGAACGACCTGCTTTTGCTCCGTCTTTTGGAGCCGCACGCTCACTCCGAGTTCTACATCAGTTCCGTTTTGAAGCTGCTCATGACCTTCAGGGTGAAGAAATATATTCTTTTGGGGAGCATGTACGACACGGTCCCGCACACCAAGCCGCTTATCGTCAGCGGGTATGCCATGGGGGAAAAGACACAGGCGGACCTGAGGAAGGCGGGCACCCTTTCCATTACGTATCGCGGGCCGTCCAGCATCGCGAACCTCATCACCAAAGAGGCGGCTCAGGCGGGTATCGAAGTAATAGTGCTCATTGTTTCGCTGCCGCAGTACGTGGCTGTAGAGGAGGACTATCCTGGCATGCTGAGAATCATGGAAACGTTGAATACGCTCTATGATATCCCCGTTTCGCGTGAGGACTTTGAAAAAGCGCTGGAACAGCGCGATGCGATCAATGAGAGGCTGAAGAGCTCTCCTGAAATAAAAGTTCTGTTGCCTCAGCTCGAAAATATATATGACACCCGCATCAAGGCTATGGAAAAAGAGGGCGTTGCGACCCTGACCCCGGAAATGGAAGAGCTTTTCTGGAAAACAACAGAGAAAGACATCGGCAGGGCATAGAACGACGTTTCATCAGTCTGCCTACGAAAAGCGAATATTCAATAAGAATCCTGGTGAAATACCGTAACAGGTGTCGCGTCGTCAACATGGCTTAAGGATCGGCGTCCCGGAAGTAGATCCTTGCCGGCAGTGCGTGGAAAGGGGCCTATTTGCTTGAATGAGAGCGATGAAATGTTATATAAGATTACTGCAATAATATACTGGTGGTATGGGCCCATAATGTCGAGCCGTACCGCAGGAGACGACAAGGGAGAATAGCATGGAGAAATCAATTTTGGATAACAAAAGGTTACTTATAGTCGATGATGAGCCTGATATTCTGGCGGTTGTCAAGGCAGAGATTCGTGATGCCTGTCCGGAGAGTACGATCGATACGGCGACCACCTACGAGCAAGCGCTCAAGCTTCTTAAGACCAATAAATACGACATCGTGATCCTCGACATCATGGGTGTGCGTGGTTTTGATCTTCTTGAGGAGGCTATAGAGCGTAAGTTTAAGGTCGCCATGCTCACCGCCCATGCCTTAAGCCCTGAAGCGTTAAAAAAGTCACACGATATGGGCGCCATGGCGTATCTGCCCAAGGATAAGCTGGGGGAACTCGTACCTTTTCTCGAAGACGTATTGCGATACGATTATAAAACGGGGTGGCAGCGCCTCATGAATAAGCTGGATAACTATTTCACCGAGCAGTTTGAACACGATTGGAAGAGTAATCTCTGGTACTAAAAGATTATGCCAAAAACCCTTGAGGCGAAATTTTCTGTCTCACCACGGCGGCGTATCGTTGTCGCCGGGCGCTCTTAATGCTTCAGAGAAGGGAAAAATAGAGCATAGAGCGCCATAATCATAGGATGGGTTTCTCGTGATCTAATTTTCGCCCACTCGCACGCGACTCCCTTGAGCAGGCGAGTCCCACTCTGCCCGAAAACAGACGAATCGCCGAGTTCGTGATCGTTCTCGTCATAGTCTGTCACGGGGATAATCCGATAGCGTTCGTTTTCCCTGTCGAATTCCGCGAGGCACAGAGAATACTGCAAGTTCTCATACCCGGCAATTGAAAGCCCCTTCTCTCTCCTCTCCTCCATGTAGCGTTTCTTTTTTGCGTTGGTTTTGAAAGCAAGGGATGTAAAGACCGCGAAACGTTCGGGTAGCGGCATATAACACTCTGTTCCTGCATAAAGACCTTCTTCGTCCGCGGCCGTGCCCACGATCTTATCGAGATCGCAATAA
>Ga0335069_10005531_pt1 | contig 18564 bp, 18 predicted proteins | sample Lox_Sample_11_FD_206714 | JGI IMG/M metagenome (GOLD analysis project Ga0335069, IMG submission 206714) | Soil microbial communities from Loxahatchee National Wildlife Refuge, Florida, United States - Lox_Sample_1.1 | ecosystem: Environmental > Terrestrial > Soil > Wetlands | place: USA... | reverse complement strand
TTCCGATATTACCCGCCCAGGTGGAATCCGACTGGAGGTTCACGTTCATATCTATCTGTTGGGTGGCCTTGGGCTGACTCGTGGCCTGCGAGATGATTATGTCCGTATCAACGCCGGCCGGGGCGTCGGTAGTCTGGTCCCATATCCTTCCCTGCAGTACGTTGCCGTTCGGGTCCGTGAGGTTGCCCGCGCTATCAAATCTGAATTCGCCTGCCCTTGTATAGTAGATGTTCTGTGACGCAGGAGATTTCACGATGAAGAAACCCTTGCCGCCGATGGCGAGATCAGTGCCCTGGGTAGTCGTTTCCAGAGACCCCGCCGAGAAATTGGTGTCCACTGAGCTAAGCGCCGTTCCACGGCCCACCTGACTCGTGCCTGATGCACCGTTTATGGACTGATAGAGCACATCTTCAAAACTCGCGGTGCTGGCTTTGTACCCTATGGTATTGACGTTGGCAATATTGTTACTCACAACGTTGATCGCGTTACTATTTGCCAATAATCCGCTGATCCCTGAGAAAAATGAACTTAACATAACCTACCTCCGTCTAATTTTTTATCTCTGTCACCGAGCTCAATGGGTATTGATCGCCGTTGCTCGCGATGGCGATGAGCCCGCTGCTTCCGCTCTGTACGCTCTGCACCAGCCGGTACACACTGTTCGTACAACTCACGACCGAGCTACCCTTCAGCGCATAAGACGACAGGGTCACAGGGTTTGAGCCCGTGTACGTATACGTAAGGGCATCGCCCTTGTTGAACGTCTGTTGTGTGACGGTTCCGTCGCTTGCGGTCAGGTTCAGTACCACCTTATCGTAATCCGCCGCGGGCGTGATATTCACCTGGTCTCCCGTAGACAAAGTCGTGCTCGTCACCCCGATCTTTTTGCCGATCACACTGAGCCATTGATTAATGCTGCTCGCGCTATTCGAGCTTGCAATAGAGTCGAGGGTCGACGAGATGTTGGTCAACTGTTCCACCTGACTGATCTGGGCAAGCTGACTCAAGAACTGGTTCGTATCCGTGGGGTTTAACGGGTCCTGGTACTTGAGCTGGGTCATAAGAATATTGAGAAATGCCTCTTTGCTGATCATGTTGCTCGTCGAGCTTTTTGATGTGGTGCTTGTACTGTTCGCTGCTGAGCTTACCGGATCGGTAGACATAAATGCCCTCCTTTATGCCGCTGACTCTAAAAAGACATCGAAGTCCTGCTTCGCTTTCTCGTCGGCGCCCTTGTCCTTCTGCTGCCGATTTTGTTCCCGCTTCTGATAGCCTTCGTTGTTCACATCCACATAGATGTTAGCGTAGATATTCTTTCCTTCAAGCTGCTTTGTGATTTCTTCCTTTTGTGACTGGAGAAATGAGCCCATGCCTTGGCTCGTTGTCTTGACCTCAACGGTCACCCGCTGTCCCTGATCCTTTAAACCAACGAGCAATGTCTCTTTGTCGTCGACTTTAAGCCGTACGACCATGTCCATGGAGCTATTCTTATTCGCATACTGCTCCACGATTTTTTCAATCTTGTCCGTCATGAGCGATGCAAACGGCGTTTTTTCCATTGTCTTGGAGTTCGCTTTATCGGTGTGCTGTGTCATCCTTGCATAGTCGTCGTTCTGCATCATGAGCTGACTCTGATCCTTACCGGTCGTATCAGCGGTCCCCTTATCGGCGGTTTTTGAGATAGCATTCTCAGACTCACCACTATCGGTAATGAGCACTTTCTCGGCTTTGCCTGCCAGAGGAGAACTTCCAGCGGCTTCTTTGCCCGATGGGGCAGGGCTATTACTTTTCGCCTCATCGTCTTGTGTCGATGCTCGTCCGTACGAGACCACCTGAAACATATCTTGCTTACCATCAATCTTTTTGACTTCGATCTTTTGTAAAGACTTAACCGATGCGTCCGATAGCTGCACAACCTCGCTGTTTTCCTTGCCGGAGACAATCGGTATGTATGTCTTGCTATTCGGGGGTGCCTGTTTATCCGTGGCTTGATCCGCCTCGCCTGTATTGCCGCCCGTCTTTTCTGTGCTTCTCACAACCTGCACAGTGTTTTCGCCCTGGCTTGATGCTTCCGGGGCAGCCTTCTGATCCATCATAGATGCGAGGTAGCTCACCAGGGTGGCAAGGTTCATGATGGTCTCAGGCGTAAGAGACTCACCGTTCGCTTCATCGGTTCCGCTTTTTTGTTCGCTTTTGGACCCCTGTGACGCAGGAGTCGTTGCGCTCGTTGTTTCTGTCGTTAATTGCACACTCTCGCCATCGCCCAGAAGGTCGAAGATGTTCTTCAAGAAGCTCTCTAGATTGATTAATCGATTGGTATCAAGTCCGGCAGTCTGCGCATCATTCACATTCATACAACTTTGAAGGAGTGCAAAAAGACCCTGCGTATCCGATGAATCTTTGGCCGATTCCTTCTCACCCGCACCCTCAGTCGTCGTGTCGTTTGCTTCCTTTGATGTGGCAGTGCCGGCAAGGTCTTGAGCGGACGCGACGCCTACGCCCATCTTGCCGCTGAAAAGACTTAAGAAACTGAGCGTTCCAGCTCCATCCTGTCCGTTCGCCGCCTCCGACTGTGATGTCAATCCCTTTGCCAGGGTCGCACAATTCGCAAATAAAAGGTTTATGAGTAGATTGTCCATGCCTGTCTGTATAAACAATTTGCGTGCCAGAGAAGCTCATTCAATTATTTCAATAAGTTATGAAATCTGAGGTCCTTGTGGCGCCGCATGCTCGCGGAAATAATTTCCCTCATGGGAAACTTTTTCCCATCAGCCCTTAAGGAATATGAGCGTGTAGATGGAGGGATGTGGCCTTACGCGCGTGGAAGCCGGGCGGTCTCGCTATATTTTCTTTTCGTCTATTCTCAGGGCGATATCATCGAGGAGCTTCTGCTCCCGTCTGTTTGAGGATTTCTTGAGGGCATTGAGAACTTTAGTCCGGAGAGTACCGAGCATCTTGAGCTCTTTCAGGAGTTCTACGAGCTCGTCCTTGAGCAGTGATACCTTTTCCTCTATGGATTCTTTCTCGCGCTTAAGGGCGTTCTTCGAATTGTCCAGATATTCGATAAAATCCCTGATCACGGTGAAATCATTCCCCTTCAACGGCTTTGCTGTGATCTTTTGGTATGCCTCATCGATATCCGCATCGACCATTTGGATCTCCCGGCTGACCGCGTCAAGTTGCGCTTTCTCCGCTTCAATCTCGCGTTCCTTGTCTTCCATCATTTTTTCTTTTATCTCAATGATGCGCTCAAGGCGGTTCTTCAGCATATGAATCCTTGTTTTTGCTCCGTGAGCTTATCGTGGCCGGCTTTGCGCTCGCCATTCATTGTCTCAAACCCCCATCGCGGCAGACGCGCGCGCTACCGACGATCTCTCAGCCATAAGCCCACAGGTTTGATCATACATAGAAGAGTATTTTCATGCTGTTGCAGGTTTCATCGAGGGTTACCCGATCGTCCACTTCCTGGACCAGAAAAGTCTTGACCTTGTCGATCATGGACACGGCGTAGTCGACTTTCTGATTGTTTCCCGGCGTGTAAGCGCCAATATTGATCAAATCCTCGGCCCTCTCGTATTCCGACAGTATCTCGATAATTTTACCCGCATATTCTATCTGTTCCCTGGGCGCAATGTCCTTCATGAGCCTGCTCACGCTTCTTAAAACATCCACGGGCGGGTAATGGTTCTGATCGGCGAGTTTCCTCGAAAGGACGATATGTCCGTCAAGAATGGACCTGGCTGAATCTGCGATGGGATCATCCAGGTCATCCCCTTCGACCAATACGGTATATATAGCCGTCATGGTTCCCTGTCCTTCTCCGTTGCCTGCTCTTTCAAGCAACTTCGTCAAAAAGGAGAAGACGCTTGGCGTATAGCCCTTTGAAGTGGGCGGTTCTCCGATCGCCAGACCGATTTCCCGCTGGGCCATGCTGAAACGTGTCAGGGAATCCATGAGCAAGAGCACGTCACTTCCTGCATCACGGAAATATTCTGCGATAGCGATGGTGAGGAAGGCGCCGCGGACCCTGATGAGCGGCGGTTGGTCCGACGTTGCGACGATAACCACGGAATGTTTAAGGCCATCACCTAAGTCCCTTTCGATGAACTCCCGCACTTCCCTTCCCCGCTCACCGATAAGACCGATCACATTGACGTTGGCCTCGGTGTGGCGGGCTACCATACCGAGCAATACGCTCTTTCCCACGCCGGAGCCTGCAAAAATGCCTATTCTCTGCCCTTTTCCACAGGTGAGAAGTCCGTTAATACCGCGGAGTCCGAGGTCGAGAGGTTCATGGATTCTTTTCTTTTTCATCGGATTGACTGTATCGCGGTAGATCGGGATCGATTCGCTGCTCTGGATGGGACCTTTTCCATCCATCGGGTTTCCCAACCCGTCTATAACCCTGCCGAGCAGGCCCTCGCCCACGATCGCATCCACTGTCTTTCTCTTCGACAGGATCCGAGAGCCGATACCCACGCCTCTCAAGTCGCCTAAGGGCATAAGCAGGGTTTTGCCATCCTTGAATCCAACGACCTCTGCATCTATGGGCGCGCCTGAGTCGACGGGATAAATAAGCGCCGCATCGCCGACCGAAGAAATAGGGCCCTTACCTTCTATGACCAGGCCCACAACCTGGTTAACCTTACCATAGACCCGATAAGGATAGAACTGGGAAAGAACTCTCTTCGTTGCGGATACGTGCGGATCAATCGATCTTTGCATGGGTCAATTCTTTTCTCAGTTCATCGAGCTGAATGGAGATTCTTCCATCGATATCGCCGAAATTGGTCTCGATAATAAAACCAGGTTCTTTCAACGTATCGTCCTTTATGATCTTGAGGTGACTTGTCTCGTCCGGGGCAATGAGTTCGGCGTCTTCTTTTCTCAGTCTGATTTGTATATCACTTCTCTCCTCGCAAAGCTCCATGGCTTTTTTTACCATCCTCATGACCGTATCTCTTTTGTCTTCACACTCTCTTAAGATGATAGCCTCGGCAAAAACAAGGGCCAGATCCGTGGCCAAATTTCTCGAACGTTCCAGCAGATCCTCTTTAAAGAAAGTCAGCTCCGAAATATAACTATTCAACCTTTTGATAATCGGATCGACTTTCTTCATGCCCAGCTCGCGTCCGGCTTTTTCTCCCTCGGCAAAGGCGTCTTCAAAGATTGACCGCGTCCGTTCCTCTATAGTCATTGAACGGTTCGCCGAGATCTCACGGGAGGCATTTTCCTCAAAGTAGGCAGTGAATTCGTTCTTGCTTTCCGGTTGGAAATCGTCGTTCAGATTATTGAAGATAAAGGGTTTCATTTCTTCCCGGTGTGCTATGGCTACACAAATTTCTCGTTGCCTCTGGAGAGGATAATTTTGCCTTCCCCTTCAAGCTTTTTCGCCACCATTGCGATCTTCACCTGCGCCTTTTCCACGTCAGAGAGCCTCACCGGACCCATGGCTTCCAGGTCTTCTTTTAGCATGGCGGCAGCCCTCTCGGACATATTGGCATATATCTTGTCCTTCATGGCATCAGAGGCCCCCTTCAAAGCGAGACCGATATCCTCGGAAGAGACTTCTTTGAGAAGGACCTGAATGCTCTTGTCGTCAAGCTGGACTAAATCTTCGAAGGTGAACATGAGCTGCCGTATCTTCTCCGCCAGATCTGGGCTTGACTCCTCAAGCCTTCCCAAAAGCTCGGATTCGAGGGTTCTGTCCATCTGGTTGAGAATCGTGGCCACAACCTCGACGCCTCCGAGTTGCTTGCCCTCAGCGCCGCCGATGTTCTCGAGTTGATCCTTGATCACACCTTCTACTTCCCCGAGTATTACCAGATCAACCTTCTGCAGGCTGGCCATGCGCATGATCACCTCGGCCTGCGCTCTCTCGGGAAGTGCGGAAATGGCGTCTCCCGCCTTCTTTGGTCCAAGAGTCGAAAGCACGAGCGCAATGGTCTGCGGATGTTCGCCTCGTAACACATTTGCCAGTAGTTTCGGGTCGCAACGCCGAAGGAATTCGCCGGGCATGCCTCTTTTCGTCTCGAGATTGCCTAAAAACGTCTCGGCCTTCTCGTCACCAAAACTCTTTTTAATGAGCATCTTGAATTTTTGTTCGCCACCCACGATCTGCCGGCTTCTCTTACCCAGTTTCGTGGTGAACTCTTCCTGGACTTTGGTTACTACATGGTCGGGGATCAATTTCAGTTTGGTTATTTCCTGGCCGATGGCATCGATCTCCTCTTCCTCGAGGTCCTTCATAATCTCCTTGGTCACCTCGTCATCAATGGTGAGAAGGAGTATGGCCGCCTTCTTTACGCCCGAAATTGAATCGTTATCCATTAGCTACCTTCTCGCACCCATTCTTTGATAATCGAACCAACCACGACCTTGTCCTTCATGGCGTCAGCAAGCGCTGACTGGGCCTTGTTTTCAATGGGGGTCACCTCCGGACCGGCGGTACCTCTCAGATAGACATCCTTGATCGGGCTTAAGGGTGCTCTTTCCACCCTGGACCTCAAGATATTGAGGAGCGGCTTCACCAAAAAGAGGAAAACGGCAAAAAAGATGGCTGCGTAGAAAGCATATTTTCCTACGCTATACATGACCTCTGTCTTTTCGGCGCTGTCAAGGGCCCCTTTCTCGTCGGCCAGTTTTTCAGCTTCGAAGGGCACATTGAGGATCTCGATTTTGTCCCCTCTCTGTTCATCTAATCCAACGGCCCTGGCCACGATGCCCTTGATATCGGACAATTCTTTCTGTGACCGCGGGCTGTACCTCAGTTCTTCTCCTTTTTGCACTTTTACCTTTTCGTATTTACCATCGACCACGATGGCAAGCGATACGCGTTTAATGTCGCCGTATGGTTCCACGATCTTTCTGACCGTCTTACTCACATCATAAGAAACCTGTGATTCCTCTCTCTCCGACTCGTTCGTACGTTCAGCGCCCGTCTCCACCTTTGGAGTCGTTCTGCCGGCCACGTTCGGAACGTTTGAGGCCACACCTGGAACGCCTCCAGGTCCTGCGGTTCTGTTCACGGTCTTTTCCTTGCTTTTCTTCTCTGAGGTAATGACGCTCTTGTTCGGCTGTACCTCTTCCTCAACCTTCTCCACCTTTCTAAGATTCAATTCAACATTTGCCCGCACGATAGATTTGTTGGAGGGTATGAATCTATCGAGCATAGATTGCACCGAGTCTTCAAGCGTTCTTTCTACGCTTTGTTGTAATTCGAACTGCTGGCCGGAAAGCACAACCGCCGAGGCAGGCCCACTCCCGCCGTTCTTGTAAAGGATCTTCCCGGATGAGTCTACCACGGTGATGTTTTCCGGCTTGAGACCCTCAACACTGCCGGCCACCAGTTGAACTATGCCGCTTACCTGATCCTTGGACAGGTCCTTGCCCGGCTTTATTTTCAGAAAGACTGACGCGGTAACGTCCTTTTCTTTTTCAGTAAAAAGTGTTTTTTCAGGGATGGCGATATGGACTCTAGACGCCTTTATCTCCGGCATCTGGTTGATCGTCCTTGAAAGTTCCCCCTGGATTGCCCTCTTATAATTCACGTTCTGCATAAACTCGGTCATACCGTAATTTGTCTTATCAAAGAGCTCGAAGCCCATTCCCGCACCACCGGGCAATGCATTCTGTCCGGCAAGCATGAGCCGGATATCATAGACCCGATCTTTGGGTACATAGATGGCTGACCCCCCGAGGCCGAGCTTATAGGGCACTTTGAGTTCTTTGAGTTTGGCTACGACCATGGAGGCGTCTTCGGTGGAAAGACCGGCAAAGAGCGTGCTGTAGTTTTCCTTCTGCAACAAAGACAGGCCGAGGATGGACCCACCAACAACCACAATCAAGAGGAATAGATACGTATAGAGTTTGTTCTTGGGCGTGGTCTTCAGGTAATTTCTCGCGTTGTTAAGGACGTCGTCGGATCCAGCCATGGCTTACACCTGTATCCTCATGATTTCTTCATAGGCGCTGATGATCTTGTTCCTGACCTGCATCATCATCTGGAAGGTCAGATCGGCCTTTTCAAGGGCTATCATCGTACTGTGGATGTCCTGCGTCTCCATATTTACAAGTTTTTCTACCTCCTGGTTGGTTTCCTTCTCGATTTCACCCACTTTCTTGATGGAATCTTTCAACGCATCACTGAAGGAGGTCTTGGCCGGTTCAGCCGCTCCACCTTTCTTGATCTGATTCACATCGGGAAAATTATCGAACGTAAAGGTTTCAACCTTCATACATCACCCCTATTGTTTTCCGATTTCAAGAGACTTTATAATCATCTCTTTGGTCGTGTTGAGAACATTGATATTCGCTTCGTAGGCGCGGGTAGCAGCAACCATATCGGTCATTTCTTCCATAAGATTCACATTCGGGTATGTTACGTAACCGTCCTGGTCTGCGTCGGGATGATTAGGATCATAGACCTTTTCAAAGGACTTGGGACTCTCCTGGATGGAATCGACCTTTACACCCTCGATGCTCTTGGAGAGAAGTCCATTGAAGCTTTTGTCTTCCGACACATCGGACGTGGTAAAGACAACTTCCTTCTTCTTATAGGGCCCGCCTTCAGCCGTCTTGGTCGTGTGGACATTGGAAAGGTTCGAGGCGACGACCTCCATCCTTGTCCTCTGCGCCTTTAACCCGGACGCGCTGATTCTTAATATATCAAGAATTCCCATAACGCTACTTCCCCTCCCTGATGATATATCTCATAATGGAAAATTGTTTGGCTGCGACCTGAACCAGGGAGTGAAACATGAGCTGGTTCTCCGTAAGTTTCACCATCTGGTTCTCGAGATTAACCGTATTGCCGTCGATGCTGGACAGACCGTCATTCTCCTGATTCTCTGTGACCTCGAAGTCGCTGTTTGCAAAGCTCGCTTGATCAGAGTCTATTCTTCTCGCAAGCTCTTTTTTAAAATCGATGTCTTTCTCTTTGTAGGCCGGAGTTTCCGCATTGGCAATATTTCCGGATATCACCCGATGGTAGTATGTCCGAATGTTAAGCGCCTTCTCGATCAGGTTGATCATGTCCATCTCAATACTCCTTAACAGGGACCTCTATGCCTGACGTCCGGTACTCGTTGATCTTGTTCCTGAGCGTTCTCACCGTGATGCCGAGGATAGAAGCTGCTTTGGTCCTGTTGCCTCTGACCGACCTTAAAGCATCAAGAATGAGTTTTGTTTCCATCTCTTTCATCGAGCCCGAGCCGGCACAACTTTCCTGCGTATTATCGATATCCTTCAGGTGCGTCAATTTAATAACGGCAGCTCCCGACATGATGCACGCCCGGGAAATGAAGTTCTCCAGCTCCCGCACATTGCCTCGCCACGGTCTCTCTTTCAGGTATTCGACCGCCTCACTTTCAATACCCACGTCGGCGCCCTTGGCATGTTTTCTCAGAAAGTAATCGACCAACGGCTCGATGTCATCTTTTCGCTCACGAAGGGCCGGCACGGTGATAGGGAAAACATGAAGGCGATAGAAAAGATCTTCCCTGAATTTTCCTTCCTTTACCTGTCTCATAATGTCACGGTTCGTCGTGGCCACAACCCTCACATCCACATGCTTGGGATACTTGGACCCGATGACCTCAATCTCTTTTTCCTGAAGCACTCTTAAGAGTTTTGCCTGGAGCCTCAAGTCCATTTCCGTTATCTCGTCGAGCAGGATCGTTCCCTTATCCGCAAGCTCGAATTTCCCCAATTTCCTCGCAATCGCTCCGGTAAAGGCACCCTTTTCATATCCGAAGAGTTCGCTTTCGAGAAGCGTCTCGGGCAAGGCCGCGCAGTTCACGGCAATAAAAGGTTTGTCGTGCCTTTCGCTATTCTCGTGAATATATTTGGAGATCAGCTCTTTTCCCACGCCGCTTTCGCCGAGTATCAGGACCGTGGCGTCCGATTTTGCCACCCTTTCCGCCTTGAGGAGAACCTCTTTCATGGGTCTCGAAACGTGTACTATCTTCCCGTTATTCGCTCCGAGCGCCCTTTTGACGAGGCCATACAGGGTGTCGGTGTTAAACGGTTTCTGGATATAGTCGTAGGCGCCTTCTTTGATGACCCGCACGGCGTCTTGAACCGTCCCGTATCCCGTGATGAGAATAACGGGCATGCAAGGGGATGATTCCTTAACGCGTTTGAGAAGGTCTATTCCGGTAACATTAGGCATCTTGACGTCGGTAATGAGGAGATCGAACATATGCCTTTCCATTTCCTCAAGAGCTCTCTTCCCATCCTCGGCCAGGGCCACGTTGTAACCTTCCCGCGCCAGGGACTCCTTAAGGGCGATTCTCATGTGGTTGTCATCATCCACGACCAGGACATTTGTTTTCATACGATCGATAACCTTTCCTTCGGGATATAGATGAGAAAAGAGGAACCGCAATTCTCAGCAGATTCCACTTCGATGTAGCCGCCGTGGGCCTTCACAATATTATAGACAATGAACAGACCAAGTCCCACGCCTTTGTCCTTTGTTGTGAAAAAAGGATTGAAAATGTTTTTCCTCACTTCTTCAGGCATGCCCACACCATTATCACCGATAATGAGTACCGAGAATCTACCGTTCTCTTTTATGTCTACCTTTATTCTTCCCCTGGCCTGCACGGCCTCTATGGCGTTGCTGATCAGGTTCATGATCACAAGCTTCATGAGGTCAGGGTCAAAATAGGCATGCCCCTCGCAGGAAGGATTGAATTCAGTTTCTATCTCGCGGACGCTGATTGAGACGCTCATGAATTCAAGGGTGTCTCGAACAATATCGAGTAACGGGGCCTGCTTCAAGGCGAGCGTCCTGGGCCGTGTATAGGAAAGTATGTTATTGATTACCCTGTCCACGGTCTTGACCCCGAAAAGGATATAGTCGACATACTTTTTTTGGCTCTTCTTGAGTTTTTCCGAGAGGAGCATGGAAAGAAAGAGCTCCATGCTTCCCAGGGGGTTCTTGATCTCGTGCGCGATGCGGGCTGCCATCTCCCCCATGGCCATGAGGCGCTCATCTCGTTCCGTTCTTTCCTTTGCCTTCTCGATTTCCGTCACGTCTTCGATGGCTATAACCTCTTTTCCATCGAAACCATTGGGAAGTTTCTCTTTTTTCCATCGGTAGAATCCTCTTCCGTTTTTCACCTCTCCGGTCTTACGCACGTTATTATTTAAGGTGCTGATCAAGCCTTCGGAGACAAGTTCTTCGGCCTGTTTGTTAACAAACAACACCGATTTCTTGTCCACGACTGCAACACCTACGGGCAGAGAATCGAGAATCGTATAGAGGTACTCGCTCGCCCGCTCAAGGGCCCTGTTCTTCTCTTCGACCTGATCTTTCAACTCTCTTATCTGATTCTCCAGGACCGCATAGTAATTGACGATAGAGTCTGAGGCTTTTGAGAATTCGTTGAAGGCGTTCTCGAGTAATTTCCTATTCGGTATTGGCATGTTTTACAATTTGCAAGAAGTGTACCAGAAGGATAAGGGTGACAACCGAATGGTGATCGTTAAGCGAGAAATATGAATGTTGCTCTTGATTTACCTATTGCCGGGGTGACTCGCAAGGTTCTCATTGATGCTACTGAATGCCTAACCACCGGCTGCTTACTTTCTTTGTTCGTCATTATTTTGACAGAATGGTTCTAATCAATACCGAGACGCTTCATTTTCTCGATAAGGGTGGTCCTGTTGATATTGAGGACCTGAGCAGCCCTGCTTTTTACGCCCTGTGTCTCGCCCAGGGCCTTAATGATCAGGCTCTTTTCGAATTCAGAGACCAGGGTATCGTATCCCTTTTCGATGTTAAGGGATGGGGTATTATCCTGGCGGCCCGATTCCCTGGCGTATAATTTTTCGGGGAGGTCATCGATATCTATGTGGCCCGTCCTTTTCAGCACTACCACCCTCTCAACAATATTCTGAAGTTCTCTGACATTACCCGGATAGTCGTAATCCATAAGAGCAGACATGGCTTCCTCGGAAAAACCCTCTATGGCCGCCGAGTTCATCTTGTTCGACTGTTCCAGAAAATAGTTGAGCAGCAGGGGGACGTCCTGCCTTCTTTCGCGAAGGGGCGATATGTGTATGGGCACAACATTCAACCTGTAGTAAAGGTCCTCTCTGAACTTGCCTTCCCTTACAAGATCATCGAGCACTCTGTTCGTGGCAGCAATAATCCGAACATCCACTTTAATGGTCTTCGATCCCCCGATCCTCTCGAAAGCCCTTTCCTGCAAAACCCTGAGCAGCTTTACCTGGAGATTGAAACTCATGTCCCCTATCTCGTCGAGGAATATTGACCCGCCGTTTGCAAGCTCAAACCTTCCGAACCTCGTATTGACCGCCCCCGTAAACGCGCCTTTTTCGTAACCGAAGAGTTCGCTCTCAAGCAGGGTTTCCGGAATGGCGCCGCAATTGACAACCACAAGCGGGTTGTCTCGTTTCGAAGAATTGTAGTGAATAGCTCTCGCCACAAGCTCCTTACCCACACCGCTTTCGCCTGTCACGAGAACGGTGGCGTTCGTATCGGCCACCTTTTCAATCATCTCGAAGACCTTCTGCATGGCAAAGCTGATGCCAATGATATTTTCAAACTTGTATTTATCCTTGAGGCAACTCCTGAGGATCGTGTTCTCCCGTATAATCTTATTCTCCGCGTAACGCCTGAGTAGATTTGCCTTGAGCGTCAAACCCTTGGGGATCGTATCGCTCTTGAGAAGACTGTAATAATACATAGCCGAATCGACTGTGGTAAGCACCTCTTCAAACTTAAAGGGCTTGAGGATATAATCGAAGGCGCCGCACCTCATGGCGCTTATGGCGCTGTCCATACTCCCGTATCCGGTCATCACGATTCCCAGCGTGTCCAGATACTCCTTCTGAATGAAATTGATAAGCTGCAGCCCGTCTACCTTGGGCATCATCAGGTCGGTAATCAGCACCTGGTAGCCGTTATTCTTGAGCGCTGAGAGCGCCTTTTTGCTGTCTATATACGGATCAACCGTATAACCGTTCACGGTTAAGAATTCGCTGAGCATGCTGAGAATGTTCTCCTCATCCTCAACAACGATTATCTTGCCCTTCTCAGTTCTATTGTCCGCTTTGCTGTCCATTCTGTCCTCGTTGGTCGATAATAATGTTCATTTTCTTGAGCATCTCCCACGCCTGCTCTTTGTCTCTATCCTCCTCTGTCTTTCCATTCTTGTCGGGAGTCTGCGAGGAACCGATCGTATAGGTTGTCTTGTCTTTATCCTTTGTTACTGCTATATCATCCCCGCCCACGGCCTGAGAGAAAGATCCGCATATGATCAGAAAAAGACATATGGAAGAGAGGCATAAACCCCTCCTTATGAACAACCCCACGTTCATCTTCTCATTATATCCTTTTTTCCTTGTTTGAGCAGCAAAAAAAATCTTTCTCGCTCTTATTCTCCGCGTCAGACTTCCCTTATGGCCCGAATGTCCTCACGCAGTAATCTGAGGATGACAAGCCCCGGTAAAGCCGCGAGTGTAGTAATAAGGAAGAAAATGGGCCAGCCCACAGCCTGTACCACAAAACCCGCCGAAGGCGAGATGGCAAAAACACCCCAGGCTGCGAAAGAGGATAGTAGTGCATATTGCGTCGCACTGTAGCTCCTGTTGCAAAGGGCCATGACAAAAGCAACAAAGGCAGCCGAACCCATACCGCCCGCCACATTCTCGAATAGAACCGCCGTGATCATAACAGAGTAGTTCTTTCCTGTCCAGGCAAGGACCATAAAGGAAAGGTTCGATACCATCTGAAGGATGCCAAAGAACATGAGTGATCGATAGAGTCCGAGTCTTACCATAAGGGCGCCGCCAAAAAGGGCCCCGACTATGGTTGCAATAATGCCTATCGCTTTATAGAGGGTACCTACCTCCGTAAGCGTGAAATGAAGCCCTCTTAGCAAGAATGCCGTGGAAAGAGCAGTGGCATACGCGTCCCCCAGTTTATAGAGAATGATGAAGAGTATCAAAACAAGGGCGTGCTTTCTTGTAAAAAAATCTTTCAGAGGCTTATACACAGCCTGTTCCAGCGTTTTGGGGGGAGAGACTTGAGCGTCCGGTTCCCTGCCGAGTAACGTCCCTGATATCCCCACAATCATGAAGATCGCCATACAAAAATACGTATTTTGCCACCCCATCCTGTCTGCCGCTATGAATGCAAGAGGACCTGAAACAAGCATGGCTATGCGGTAGCCGAATATGGATACTGCGGCCCCGGGCTTGCGCTCATTATCATCCACGATATCCGTTCGGTATGCATCCACCACAATGTCCTGAGACGCAGAGACGAAAGCCACGACAATCGCGATAACGGCAAGTGCCAGGGGCATCTTTGCCGGCGAGGCGAGCGCCATGGCAGAGATACTGATGATAAGAAGAAATTGCACGGGTAAAATCCAACCCCGCCTGCGACCGAGCCAGGGTGGCACAAATCGATCCATAAGAGGAGACCAGACGAATTTCAAAAGATACGGAAACCTGACAAGGGAGAAGACCCCGATGGTCCTTATATCAATACCGCTCGTGGTCAACCACGCCTGGAGCGTCCCCAGAACAAGCGGCAACGGAAGGCCCGATCCAAATCCCATCAACACGATCGTCATCATCTTACGGCTCGTGAAAATTTTAAGATAGGGGGAATCGGTGAGGTGTCTTTGAACCAGACGACCCCCGGAAGTCGAGCCTGTTATACCGCCTTTCATACCCTATTCCACGCTCATTAGATTGACAGGAAGGCTCCCCTCAAATGGCTTCTCGCCAGCAAGGCACCGGATAACTGCGCGCTGCGCCTCTTCCGTCGGATCGTAGGCCGCAATGCGCATATCGGCTTGACCAAAATACCTCAAGACATACGGGCTGCCAAACGAGATGACGATTGAATGCTCCGCTTCGCTTGCCGCACGGAAAATCTCTTTCCGTGACTCGGGGTTGATACCCGAACTCCCTTTCCAGGCAGCCACACTGGTGAATATGGCCACAATCAAAGTCTTGCCGGTGTGTGCCGTTTGTCCGAGGCGTGATACTTGCGGGAAATACTTTTTGAAAGGTGACGATTCAAAATTGCTATCGTCACCCGCAAAGATCACCGAAGCTTCCTTGTCCACAGGAATCATCCTGTTCTTTTGTGCCACAAGAGAGACAGCCTTCCCTGTGATCTTTGCAGAAAGCTCCTCATCCTTCTTGTAATCGACCGGTGCTCCCCGCACCCCGGACGGATACCCCTTCACGTCTTCCGGTTTTTGATCCCCGGCGCCTCGTGCGTAGGCGGCTATTCGCTTTTTTGTCCTCGCCACCCTTTCTAACGCCGTCTCTATCTGTTCCTCTCGGAGCGTACCTTGTTTCAGCGCTTCCTCCACATCCCGAACGGTCTCATCCACATCCCCGGGATGCAAAAGAATATCCACGCCGGCGTTAAGACATTGCGCAGCCACGTTATCGAAATCCTTGAGCGCACTCATAGTCAGGGCATCGGTGAGTATAAGCCCGCCAAACCCGAGCTTGTACCGCAAGAGTCCGCTCACGGCGTTGATCGACATGCTGGCCGGCAGACGATCGATAGCGGGGATACTTAAGTGACCCACCATGACGGAGCTCATCCCATCCTTGATGGCCTGCCGATAAGGCATGACATCCACATCAAGCAGTTCCTGATAGGACTTGGCTATGACCGGAAGCGAAATATGCGAATCAACGGTGGTGTCGCCGTGGCCGGGAAAGTGTTTTCCGCAACTTATAAGCCCCCGTGCTTCGAACGCCTTGATGTATTCGCAACCGAACCATTCTACCGTACGGGGATCATCGGAAAAGGCGCGTGTACAAATGATGGGGTTGTCCGGGTTCCTGTTCACATCGAGAGTCGGCGCATAAACCATGTTGATACCGCAGTCTATCGCCTCATCGGCAATGGCCGAAAGAGACTCCCTGAAAAGGTCCACATCATCGCTGTTGTTTTTGTCGATGGCGGCGGCAAAAGCCATCTGAGAAGGGAACGGCGTTGCATCCTCAATCTGTTGTCCCACACCCCGTTCGATATCGGATCCGATGAACAGCGGTACCTCCGCGACCGATTGGATATGGTTGACGAATCCTTTTACCCTATCGCGTTTACCGCCGAAGATGATAAAACCCGAGACGCCCATCCGGACCAATTTCAGGATGTATTCTTCATACTCCCGCGAGCCGATCTTTTCACCGTCGATCCTTGCGATTATGAGCTGATAGATTCTGTCTTTCAATCTTATAATCCGATCCGATCGCTGATGGCCTGCATGGCACTGACGGAAAGAGCGGCAAACTCATCGAGGGGTATACCGATCTTCTCGCATTCCATGACGATGTCGCGATTCACCGAGGCGGCGAAGGCCCTTTCTTTCATCCGTTTGGTCACCGATTTGGGCTTAACGCTCGCCAGTTTCTTATCGGGATAGACGAGAGTGGTGGCGATAATCAATCCAGTGATCGTCTCTCCCGCGGCAAGCGCATGCTGGAAGCGACTAGCTCGTTTTGCGCCGCTCGCCGACTCGTTGTGCATCACGATGGCGTCAACCAGGTCGGCGTCATAGCCTTTTTCTCTGAGGATTTTTCCCGCTTCGAGACCGTGCCGCGCCAAGTCCGTATCGACAAGCTCAATATCCAGGTCATGGAGGAGGCCCGCCATACCCCATTTTTCCTGGTCCTCACCGAGCCTTGTGGCAATGGCCCTCAATACCGCTTCCGAGGCATAACAATGGTACAGCATACGTTCATTTTTTACATATTCGTGAAGAAGCGTGAGTGCCTCGTCACGGGTTAAGACCATACCTACACCTCCCCAGTTCCATTAAGGCGAGAAACATCTTAAGAATCTGTTTCGATGTATATATTACCCGACATGACGTGGAAATACCACAGGAAATACAGATATGGATATTTCGGTAATCCGATTGTTTTGGACGACGTTATGCCCGATTCATCCTTTCGGGCATAACGCAGTTGTCTTCAAAATCCCTATTTCCGAACGCAAATCGGAAATGGGTTCTGTTTCATGCTGTACTGGACATCAGGATCCTCTGTTATCTCCATTTTCAAAATAGGAAATTTTGTGATGTCGAAATCCTGAGCAGCGCAGATCGGAACGTTCTTCGTATTGAGAAACCAGTCACCTGCTTTTGGTTTCCTTACTTCTCCCGTAATAGTAAATCTTACTTCTCGTACCATAATTTCCTCCTTTCATACCCTCTTATACCCGGTCGCATAGTTTACCTGGCCGGACATACCCACCATAGGAGCGTCCTTAACCTTGTTACAACTCAACTGCTTCTCTTACCACCTCCCTGGAAATGGAATAACATGTGCAGTCTTTTCGCCTCCTCATGTGTCGCCTTCGGAGTCGATGCTGCGTCAAGCTTCAAATTCCACCTCATACGTGTACTTATACTCTATGAAACCGCAATAATAAATGACTGAAGTCACACTTGAGAAAAAAAAGAGGGCCTCTTCACAGAGGCCCTCCCAAAATAAAGCTCTATGCTTAGGAGTTGAGTATCTTCTTCGCCCTTTCGTCCATTACATCGGTGAGAAAGGGGATACCCGTTTCTGCTTCGGTTTCCCTGTTTGCCGAGAAGATGTCTTCGCGCGCTATATCTTTGAGGCCGAATTTTCTGGCCCCTGCCATCAACTGCTGCAGCCCCGCGGTAAGTTTATCGGCCAGGGTCCACATGGCAACAGCACCGTAAGGCATACTCTGCATCTGTTTGGCGCCAACCTTTTTCTTCACATCGTAGTACCCCGCAAAGATCTCTTCTGCCGAAGAACCAAGCTCCTTTACGGACGGCGCCAGATCATCCCAGTTGCCGTTCACTTTTGACCTGTTGGCGGGCTTCAGCACTCCCTCTATGTTTGACCCGACAAAGCCGGGGATCATGGCTGCCCTGCCCATGCATATCATCTTTACAAAGGGGGCTCCGAGAGCCAGGGCTTTAAATATATGGTCCTCCCTTGCAAGACTGCCGGCAAAGGCCATATCCACTACCGTGTTTCCCTTCGCGGCAAGTATGGATGCATATTCGTGGCTTTTAGCGTGGAGTAATACCGAGGGCACGCCCCATGTCTCCATCATGTTCCACGGGCTCATGCCGGTACCTCCGCCGGAGCCGTCAATGGTAAGAAGGTCGAGTTTTGCATCAGTGGCATATTTGATCGACATGGCAAGGGCCTCCATGCCGTAGGAGCCGGTCTTAAGAGAAATCCTCCTGTATCCAATCTTGCGGAGATGATTTACCGATTTCATAAACGCATCCTGTACCCTCTCCGGCGAGGAAAGATCCGTATAGCCGAGCCGGCTGTGACGGGCAAACGATTTGATCGCCCCGTGTTTGAATGCCTCCTGTACCTCCGGCACCGTCGGGTCGGGATCTACCACGTATCCCCTCCTTTTTAAAAAAAGTGCGTAGTCCAGGTTATCTACCTGAATTTCACCGCCTATGTCTTTAGCACCCTGGCCCCATTTGAGTTCAATGATGACCTTGTCTCCGTATTTGTCAATCACATATTGGGCCACACCGTTTCTCGTGT
>Ga0335069_10005530_pt1 | contig 18564 bp, 20 predicted proteins | sample Lox_Sample_11_FD_206714 | JGI IMG/M metagenome (GOLD analysis project Ga0335069, IMG submission 206714) | Soil microbial communities from Loxahatchee National Wildlife Refuge, Florida, United States - Lox_Sample_1.1 | ecosystem: Environmental > Terrestrial > Soil > Wetlands | place: USA... | reverse complement strand
TGCGCGGTGTGTAAGCGCGTCGTGGCTTCTGAGTGATCAGCGAGCCCGCCTTTGAATTTTTGCTCGCCTCCGGCACGAGAGAGTTCTTGGTGCTTCTTCATGTGTTCGCGGAAACGCGCCTCATCAACACCAATGCCGCGCTCCTTGGCTATCTCCATCGTCATTTCGAACGGAAACCCATACGTAGTAAAGAGCACGAACGCCTGCTCACCGGAAATGACTTCGTGGGAAGCCAAACCGTCCACCATGCGATCGAATTCCTTCATTCCCTTGGTGAGCGCGTGGCCAAATTGCAACTCTTCTTTCCAGATTTCGCTCGTTATCGCCTCGTACATGTCTTCGGTCGCGAGTTCCGGATAGGCCTGCTTGTATTTTTCAATGATAATGACTGCACAACGATTGAGCATGCTTTCTTCGCGCTGGTCGTGTTCGACGCCGAGCTTTTGGGCATGAAGAGCCGCGCGCCGCAAGAGGCGGCGCAGGACGTAGCCGCGGTCGGTGTTGCTCGGGCGTACGCCGTCGGCGAGCATGAATACACTCGCGCGCATATGATCGGCGACGATGCGGTAGGACTTTTTCCACATCGGATCCTCATACGGCTTGCCGGAGAAATGTACGAGCAAATCGATCACGTCTTTGAATGCGTCGATAAGAAAGACGTCGGGGTTATTATTGATAGCGGCCGTGATGCGTTCCAGACCCGAGCCGTGGTCGATGTTTAGTTTGTCGAGCGGCGCGAACTCCCCTTCTGCAACCTTTCGGTATGACATGAAGACGTTGTTTCCGATTTCCATGAACCGTCCACAATCGCAATTCGGATGGCAGAACTCACCCCATTTTGGATCGTGTGGCGTTCCAAAGTCAAAAAACATTTCGCTATCAGGGCCGCAGGGATCGCCGACCGGCGTCGTATTTGGACCTGTCTTGCCGCGATTCCACCAATTCTTCTTGCCATCGTAATAAAAGATGCGCTCTCCCGGCTTCATACCGCGCATATACCCGTCTGCTTCACTTCCAATATCGGCAATATCGGCAGTTATATGTTTTGCTGCGAATAGTCGCTGCCACGTCTCTCCAGCCTCAACATCTTTGGGAATATTGAATTCCGGAGCTCCGATAAAGCACGTGACGTAGAGTTTGCTTGGATCGATCCCTACTTCTTCCGTCAAAAATCCGAACATCCATTCGATTTGCTCTTTCTTAAAATAATCACCCAAGGACCAGTTGCCGAGCATCTCGAAAAACGTCGTATGGCGGTTGTCGCCGACCTCCTCGATGTCTTCCGCGCGAAAGCTCTTTTGGCTATCGACGAGGCGATTGCCTTCCGGATGCACTTCGCCCAAGAGATACGGGAGCAAAGGTTGCATACCACTGCCCGTGAACAAAGTCGTTGGATCATTCTGCGGCACGAGTGAGGCCGAAGGAATTTCAACATGCCCGCGCGCTTTGAAATACCCAAGATATTTCTGCCGGACATCGTTGATGTTCATGGAGATGTTATACCATTACGGACCGTCTTTCGCGAATCTCTTGAGGCTGTCAAAAATGACAAAACGACCGTGAGGAGGTACTATGCGCCCGATGAAATACCAACTGCACACCCTTGCAAACGGTCTACGCATTGTGCTCGCTCCGATGTCGGGAGAGACCGCAACGGTAGTCGTGATGACCGGCACTGGTTCACGCTATGAGAGTGAGCACGAGAACGGCATGGCGCACTTCCTTGAACACATGTTTTTCAAGGGCACCAAAAAGCGCAAGAGTGCGCGTGCTATCAGTGAAGAACTCGACGCTATCGGTAGTATCTCGAACGCCTTCACTTCCAAAGAGCGCACGGCATACTGGGCCAAAGTCAGTGGCAAATACCTCGACACTGCACTCGACGTCATCGGCGATATCTTTTTGCATTCGACACTCCCGAGCAAAGAAATAACCAAAGAGCGTGGCGCCATCATTCAAGAGATTGATATGTACGAAGACATGCCGATGCGTACCGTGAATGATGTCTTTGACGCACTCATCTTCGGAGAAAAAGATCCCCTCGGTCGCACGATTTTAGGTCCGAAGAAAAACATACATTCATTTACACGCAAAGACTTCGTCGAATATCTAAAGCGCAATTATACGCCGCAGAATACCGTCGTCGCCATTGCTGGTTCATTCTCGACGTCGAAAGTTCTCACCAAGATTAAAAAGGAGTTTGGTCACCTCAAGTCCGTCACGCCGCCACAATTCTCTCCTTTCGTGCACCAGCAAAACGCGCCGCGCGTGAAAATCAAAGAGAAGAAGACGGATCAAACACAGCTGATGATCGGCGTTCCCAGCTATCCATATCTGCATAAAGATGAATATGCGGTAGAAATACTTGCGACCATACTCGGAGGTGGTATGAGCAGCCGCCTCTTCCTCGAAGTGCGTGAGAAGCGCGGGCTCGCTTATTCGGTGCATGCATGGACCGACAAGTATCCCGACACGGGTTACTTCGTCGTGCAGGCTGGTGTGGAACACGCAAAACTTGCTCAAACAATCACGACTGTGCTTAACGAATTGCGAAAGATTCAAAAGTCCAAAGTTGGTCATGAAGAACTTGCAAAAGCAAAGGCATACGCGAAAGGCACGCGCACGCTTGCACTCGAGACGAGCGACTCGGTTGCAGAACACGCAGCAACATCGATCATCAATATCGGTAAGGTTCGCAAGCTCGAAGAAACACTCGGGGCGATCGACCGTGTGACTGTCGACGACATTATGCGCGTTGCACAAGACCTATTCCGGACCAATGTCCTCAATCTCGCCGTCATCGGCCCGCACACTGATGCGGATCAATTGCGCAAGCTTCTGCAGATCTAAAGCTCTTCAGAGCCAGTCGATCGGCTGCTTTCCGTGCTCGATAAGATACGCGTTCGCCCTGCTGAAAGGTTTGGATCCGAAGAAACCGTTGGTCGCAGAAAATGGCGAGGGGTGCGCGCTCTCGATGACCAAATGTTTGGAGCGCTCGATATGAGCGCCCTTGGCCTTGGCATAGTTGCCCCACAAGATGAACACAAGATGCTCGCGCTCGTTGGAGAGCACACGAATTGCCGCATCGGTGAATTGCTCCCAACCGTGGCCTTGGTGCGATCCCGCCTTGTGTGCTTCGACGGTGAGCGTTGCATTCAAAAGAAGAACGCCTTGCTTGGCCCAACGTTCTAAGTCGCCACTTTTGTGAACAATCGGTTTGCCAAGGTCACTTTCAATTTCTTTAAATATATTTTGCAACGACGGTGGCAGTGTAATTCCTTCCCTAACGGCGAAGCACAGGCCGTTCGCTTGCCGTGGACCATGGTACGGATCTTGTCCGAGAATCACGACTTCGACTTTATCAAACGGGCACAACTCGAACGCACGAAAAATATCTTTCGGAGGTGGAAATATTATCGCGTGCTGGTATCTATCGCGAACGAACGAAGTGAGTTCTTTGAAGTACGGTTTATCGAACTCTGCCTTCAAATGCTTTTTCCAAGAAGATTCAATCTGCACTTCTTTCTCTGTAGTCATATCTACAAAGCTCCTTCTTCTTTCAAGATCTGCTTCTTGCGCAATGTGCCACCGCGGTTGTAGTTGCCGAATGAGCCGTCGCTTTTGATGACGCGATGACATGGGATATCCGGATCATAATTCGTCCGCATCACCGCACCCACCGCACGCGCTGCTTTTGCATTCCCCGCTTTGGTCGCAACTTCTTTGTAAGTCATCGTCTTGCCCTTAGGGATTTTGCGAACAATATTGCGGATTTTGTCAGCAAACGTTTTCATATGCCCAATACACCGTTACTGGATTTTGCTTTCGATACCTGTGCCTGCAATGCTTTCCCTGCGGCTTCGCGGTAGCGACAATAGTCACAGTTTTCTCCTGCCGCAGGAATTTGCTCTGAATCGAGACATTCCTTAAGCGCGACAAGTGTTGCGTCGACCCAATCGGTCGAGCCTTTGTAGGGAACGAGTGTCAGTTCGAAGTCGAGCTTGCCGTCGAAGGCTTCACGATCTTTCTTGGCATTGGCGTAGAACCAATAACCGGTATCGGAAACTTTGAATCCGTTTTGGCGAAGTAACCATTGATAGATCTCGATTTGCCGCTTGTATCCGCGATGCCACTCTTCATCAAGGCTCTCGATCTTGCCGTCTTTGCTCGTCGCCTTGTAGTCGATGACAATGAGCTCACCATCTTTATTTATCCATATATCATCCACTCCGCCACGTACGGTGAGCCCTGTCTGCGGATGTACAAACTTCACACCCTGGTTCAAGGCATTACGCCATTCATCCATGCGCTCATGCGCGAGCGGTATGGCATCGAGGCCATACGCCTTTGCGAGCGGATGCTGCGTGCCCTGCGCTCGATGCGTGTCGAGTTCTTTTTTCAATAGTGCATCGACTGCAGAGTTTAGGTTGAAAGGAAATCCAGGCGGGCGGGCGACGCCGAGCCTGTTATCGATATAAAAGCAGCGCGCACACTCCATGAAGAGATCGATCTTCGAGCGCGAAAGTGTCCACTTCGGACCGCCGTAATTATAATCGGGCTTACGGTTTGGTTTGTAGTAGTCGCTCATAAAATTCTTTCTAATTGCTCTTGGAATTAAATTCGAGGAGCTTCTATCCCTTCGGCTGAAGATTTTGTACCTCTATATACTTTTCCACAAATGAAAATCGCCAGATCCTCAAGAAAGCTCCCGAAGATCGTTTCTTCTTGGGACGAGAGGTGCGCGTCAAGAATCTGTCTTACTAGTGTCTCAGAGGTAAGAATATTTTTAGCTTTGAACAAGTACGGATTCTTGCGGAGGAGAATCTTACGAAGTTCAAGACTAGCGAGACTCTTCAAGCGCGCAACATGGAACGCACTGATATTCTGAGAGACGTATTCTGTAACATCCTCAAGTTTGATTTTCTCCATAAAACTAAATTTCTTGAAATTCGTTGAGGGTAAAGATGGTCGATTGAACCGGTTCGCTATCGATGTTCTCACGGGCCATCCTAACGTACTCCTCAAGTATTTCAATGCCGATTGAATTCCTATTCATTCGTTTAGCAACCTTGGATGTCGTTCCAGACCCTAGAAATGGATCGAGTACCACCCCACCTTCTTTTGTGAAGAGTTTGATAAACCATTCCGGCAAGGCCTCGGGGAAAGCGGCACTATGATTCTTGTTCCCGCACTCAGTCGCCAAATGAAGCACGTTGGTGGGATACGCCATGTCACGATTAATCCAATTCGAGACCTTTTTACCGAATCCGCTTCCGACTTTAGATTCATCCCGAACAAGGTCGGTAGTGCTTAAGTTCTTCAATCGTGACTTTGCCCAATTCCCCATCGGTACCATCACCTCCTCTTGGTACATATTGAAGTTTCGGGATTTGTTGAATTGCAGCAATCGTTCCCAAGAATCACGGAAGCGATTCGGCCATTTTCCAGGAAATGAATTCTTCTTGTGCCAAATGAATTCTTCTGTCCACAACCAACCTTGTTCGCGCAAAGCAAGAATGAGTCCTAATACATAGGTGTGACGCTCACCTTCTGAGACCTTTTCTTTTATGTTCAAAATGAACGTACCATCCGGTCTTAAGACTCGTAATAATTCTTTTGAAATTGGCAAAAACCATTCAACATATTCGTCTGGATGAATACCTCCATAAGTGGCCTTGCGATTATCGGCATAAGGAGGCGAGGTGAAAATCAGATCGACTGAATTACTCTCCAACTCTTGCAATTTTTCCTTAGAATCTCCGAGGAGAATCTTCGTTGAAACCGAGGCACTCATGCATCATAGTATATCAGATACCGCATAAGAGCTTCGCTTCTTCCATCACTTTCGGGATGCGCTCCGGCTTCACGCCATATTCTTCGAGGATGTGTGGGGCTTGGATATGTTTGCACAACACGATTCGTTTCTCGAGGAAGCGGCGCTTCTCGCCGTCGGAGAGCGTGGTGAGGCACGTCAGCGGGTGAACCTTTGCTTCCTCGATGAGTGTGAGAAGTCCGCGCGTGCGCGGGTAATCCCACCCAATGAGACGAAGATTGGAGCATTGCGCGTAGCGAATCGCATTGCGCGTAAAGCGCGTGTTGGTCACCAAGCATCCTTCGTTCACGCGTGAGCTGGCCTCGGGGGCTTGTCGCAAATCATCATAACGAGCCTTCACGTAGAGTGCATCCTTGATGTCGGTCTTGCCGCCCGGGTCGTTGTGAAATTTCGCCTCGATACCGACACGCTCGCCATCCTTCTCCATCAAGACATCGACCTCGTGTGACACACAACGTCCCATCAAGGTGACCTCCGTCATCACGCTCCATCCGTGCCCACGAAAGACTTCGGCGAGGAACTTTTCAAAAGGAAATCCTGAAGGACCGAGTGCAAAGACGGCACGCTTCATCGAATAACGCGCTGCAACCGGGCTCTTTTCTTCCTCGCGCAGTATTTCAAATGCATGGCGGTAAATCTCTTCGGTCATGATGCCAGGGTGCAGATGCTCGAGTACGCGTGCGAGGATCCGCGCACGCATCGTCGAAGAAGCACCTGCATGGGCGAGCGAATGTTCGAGCTTCACCGGATCGAATTCCTCGAGTTGTCCATCGGCTTTCGTGATGTATATCCGCTCCATGTGTGTCCATTGTAACGCGCAGCGACATCATTGTTGCACGCTATGCACAGCGAGCGCCATCGATGGATTATTTTTGGATGATGCCACCACCGAGACAGGTATCGTCATCATAGATCACCAGTGATTGTCCGGGAGATGCGATGTGTGGCTCGTTGAATGTACAGATGATGCGACCACGCTCTTCTGTGATCTCTGCAACAATAGGAGGTTCATGGTATCGAGTTTGTACCTGCAAACGGAGTGGTAGATTGGGAGACTTATCAATCCAATGTACGTTACCGATTTGCACCTTCTTTCGTGCTGCATCGTGGCGATCAGTTGAAACGGTCAGTATATTCGCATTGGTATCGATCATCGTAATAAAATGTGGCAGCGGTGATTCGTCGTGAGTCACGGTAAATCCATGCCGCTGTCCCATCGTATACAGTGCAGCTCCTTCATGCGTGCCAATCACCTTTCCCGTGGTATCAATTACTGAACCGGCTTCCACGGTGATGAATCGTTTCAAGAAATCACGCATCGAAACATCTCCAACGAAGCACAATCCCTGACTATCGGGTTTTTCACTGACCGGCAACCCGAATCTCCGCGCTTTCTCGCGGACATCAGCCTTCTTCATCGATCCTATCGGGAACATGGCTTTCGCGAGCTCATCTTTGCTCAGTCGGTATAAAAAATACGATTGATCTTTACTTGTATCAACGCCGCGGACCAGTCTTGGGATTCCGTCTTGGATTTTTATTTGTGCGTAATGCCCCGTCGCTATCATATCGGCACCCGCCGCAAGTGCCCACTGCATGAAGCTGCCAAACTTTATTTTCTCGTTGCACAAGACGTCTGGATTGGGTGTAATCCCGCGTTGATAGTCAGCGATCATGGTATCGATCACCTGTTCTTTATACTCATGCGAAAGGTCGATCTCTCGAAATGGTATCGAGAGCGCTGCACAAACACGCATCGCATCAAGCCGATCCTCGCGCCAGGTGCATTCGATAAACTCCGGCCGCCAGATCTTAATGAAGACACCGGTGACGTCATATCCCTGCGCTTGCAGCAATGCCGCTGATGTCGCACTGTCGACTCCACCGGAGAGTCCCACATATACTTTTTGCATATCGACACAATACTCCAAGACACTGTGGCGTACCACATCCTACTTCCCCAAATACTCCTGCTCGTTCGCCAATTGGCACGCGAACGTCGCACAGTAGTGCGTGACGCCACTGTGATCGGCGAGGTAGTAGAGATACTTACTCTTGACTGGCGTCACAGTCGAGAGGAGGGATTCGATCGAGGGGCTACCTATTGGTCCCGGGGGCAAACCAGCATGTGTATAGGTGTTGTAGGCCGAATTACTTTGGAGATCTGATATTGTAAGCTGCGAGTCGGCCTTCGGGAGTGTGTATTGCAGGGTCACATCGGCTTGGAGCGGCATGCCACGCTCGATGCGGTTCCAAAGCACACCAGCTATCATGCGGCGATCTTGTGCGTTGTTTGCTTCACGTTCGACGATGGAGGCCATCACGACATCCTCAGAGAGTGGCTTATTGAAAGCTTCGATCTGCGGTTGAATCGTTGCAATGTGGAGATCAAAATCCTGACGCATTGCTTCGATCACGATATTTTCGTTGGCATTCGGCAGAAAATAATATGTATCGGGAAAGAGATAGCCTTCCAGTGGCTGTGCTTGAGCAAGGAAGTGTTGGGCATTGAAGTCTTGAAGTTCGATGCTAAATACCGTCGCCATTTGCCGCACAGTGGCGCCTTCGGGGATCCGTATTTTTATCGGTTGCAGTCCATACGCACCGATACCAATGGTGTGTGCGACTTGGTATACATCGAGCGGCTCGGTGAAGAGATAATCACCCGCATGTAAGTCACGCGCATGTCCGAGGAGTATCGCCATAATACGGAAGGTGAGCGCGGAGCGGACAATACCGTCTCGTTCGAGTAGATTGCTGATCTGTGCGCCAGACTCCCCTGCCGGTATCGTAATTATTTTCTGAAGCGGGAATTGATCGGGCGGACGTATAAGAAAGAGGTACGCATACATCGAGAGCAATCCCAGTATCACGATAATGACGAGCGTGCGGCGGTTCGTGTTTTCGCGCCACTTACTCGATAACTGATGCTCGAACGTATCAAGCCGCGCAAGCGCTCCTTCGAGTATGTGGTGCGGGAGGTACGCCATGATGAGTTATTTGGGGAGGTTTGAGGGAGGTTCTGCTTTCGTCGAGGCGATGCGCTCGAGTCCCGGTGTCACAACGCTACTGCTTGGGAAGTGGAACATCGTCGCGAGCACTTCATTGGTCATGGTTTGATACTCCATCACCCACGGTGAGTAGAACGGGCAACGTCGTCGATACGCATCGATATACCGACGTACCATAATCCCATCGCGTATTTTCATAAAATCTTGCCACGGATAGTCGAAGGCATTGTGGCCGCGCGTCGGTTCGAGCGCATTGAGGTAGCCGGGGTTATTAATAGGCTTCCAGAACCAGCGCGTACCGTTGGCGACAGCACCATTGTATACAGACTGGTCGGCAATGTAGAATCCACAGACTGCGACATCGAAGGGAATCTTTCCCATTTGCCGCTCAATAATCCGCATCTGCTCCGTCTGACGCCATGTCGGGCGCGGGAACGACTCCTTCCCAGGATCGACGTCGGATTGCGAAGCCAGCTTGCGTACGTTGGCCACTTCTTTTTTCACGCGTTCAAGCCACTCTTTTGCTTTGTTCTTCGGTTTGAACATGCTGCCGTACTTTCCTGACGCACGAAAAACAACCTGTATCCATGCTTGTTCACCAGGCAAGAGCGAGCTCAAATATTCGAACCCTTGTGCCATAGGGTCAACTTTAAATTCTTCGTCGGGGTCTTTGTCGAGTTCGAACTCGATATAGGTTTTCAAGGGGTACACGTCGCTATTGGCATAGACATGTTCGTTGATGAATACTTTGTGCTTATGCGGATCAAACTTGAATTTGGCAGCGTAATCTTCTGTTTGATGAATCTCAATTTCTGGAAATTGCGCATAGAGCGCCGCTTCGACTGCTCGACGATGAGTCTTCCAGCACCACACATACATGTGCACCTCACCACCAAACGATGCATATTCGAACGAATACCAGACGCGGACTTTGCCTTCCCAGATGCGATCGATGAATGAACTCTCACCGGAAGTCGCGTAGAAGCTTACGAGTGCCAGCTCCATTGCGCGCGGAGATTTGGTTATCTCGCGCGGAATCTTGATATCGAGAAGGACAGGGTCGCGACCCGAGATGAAAAGACTCTGTATATACCAAATCCAGATGAACCATGAAGAGATGAGCAGTACGATCGGGAGCCATACGGGAGCAGTCCCAATCGTCCATTCGAGTGTAAAGAGCGGAAGATCTCGTATTTCGACAGAGAGGACGAGCCAGAGACCGATGAATACTATCCACAGTGAAAGCGCACGCGAGACACCGAACTCGGCAAGATACTCGAAAATGAAATGGCCGAACTTCGTGTTGTGTTCGATGTAATGTCCCCAACCTTCCCACTCATGGCTCTCGGCGTGACCGCCCGAGAATCCTCCTTCAAATATTGTGCCGGAGAACAAACCATCCGGCGCGGCGTGTTTGTCATCAGCCATGGTGTGCATGATACCATTTCATCGTTCGTGTGCGGCGGGATACTCACACAAAAGAAAAACGCCGCGTCTGACGCGGCGTTTTTCTAACGATTCAAGTTATTTCGAGAGTGTGTAGCGACCGTCAGCGAGTCGTGTGAAGTTTCCGCTTTGAAGATTGACCGAGATGGTTGCATCCTTCACATAACGCTCGCGCTTCACACGGTCGACTATCTCGTCACGCGTCAATGGTCCTTCGCGCTGTAATATCCCCTTGATGACTTCGCGGACGACGCCTGGTTCGTATCCCCATTCTTTCAAGGCGTAGAGACCGCGACCGACGAGCACGAAGCGGCCATCCTTGATGAGTTCGTTGTGAGTCGTTGCCGGATGCGTGCGGCGGTTGAATAGTTTTTCTATCCCCTTCGCTACTTCAGTGAAATGCATCGGTGAGCCGTGGCGCTTGAGGGTGAGGTAGGCGAAGTCGCGCGTGTTCTTGATGCGCACATGTGGTGAATCCATGCGACCCCACTCACCCAATGGATTGCGTCCCAAGCGCTTCGAAATAGTGAGCCAATGTGCAAGTGCTTCCTCCGGACGATTCTTAACACCGGCTGATTTGAGATGCTTCGCGAAAAGTTGCAAGAACTCTTCTTCGGGTGTGAGGCGATTGGCCTCGATAGATTCGTACAATTCAGAGAGTGCTTCTTCAACCTGCTCGGCCAACTGCTCATCGGTGTACCAACGCACGCGGAAGTCGCCGTCTTCGCGGCGTGTGTTGAAGATGTGTCCGACCGTCAAGATAAAAACGATATGATTGCGCTCGGCTTCGCTTTTGGCGATCTTCTCGAGAAGTGTTTCCTCCGCAAGGACACCGCCAAGTGTGTTGATGACGCGTTTGAGGTCTTCAAGGGTTGCCGCATGCATTGCGTATGCATCCGAAGCCCGCACGACTGCAATGCCGTGATTTTCTATCTGACGGATACGCTCACGCGTCACGCCGTACTCCTGTCCTATCGCATCGAGCGTGCGTCCCTCGCCTTTACCGGAGAGACCGAAACGATCAGAGAGCACGCGGCGCGAGCGATCCGGCAAGCCGGCGAGCAATTCCTTACTGACGTTCTTTGGTGAAAATGAAAGCATAGAGTTATTGACTATTGAGATACCTATGTCTTATGTTTTATCAAATATATGCAGGGGCGTCAAGAGGACAGCCGGTAGTGTTAATTATCCACAGGCAACCCCCGTATCGGACAAAATACTTCGCCGGCAGTAGATAGCTATCGGTGATAGAATCATCCTATGTCAGCCACGGTCACGCGAGTCCCGCCACAAGACATTGAAATGGAAAAGGCTCTTTTGGGCGCCTTGATGCTCAACTCGAGCGCCATGTATGAGGTTGCAGATCTTGTTGGTATTGATTCGTTTTACTCTGCCAAACACCGCATTGTCTTCGACGCAATGCTCGGGCTCTACGGCAAGAGCGAGCCGGTCGACGTCGTGACCGTCTCGGCGAAGCTCAAAGAGCGCAAGCAACTCAAGGATGTCGGTGGTGCCGCATACCTCACCGAACTCGTGAACGCCGCGGCATCGCCCGGAAGCGCGCGACACTATGCGCAGACCGTGCAGACCAAGTTCGTCTTGCGCAGCCTTATCGACGCTTCGGCCAAGATCGGCGAGATAGCCTTCGAAGAAGATCGCGACATCGAAGAGGTGCTCGATGAGGCACAATCTGCCGTCTTTTCGGTCTCGCAAGCGCCGATGTTGCGGACCTTTACGACTATCAAAGAAGAGCTCTCGGAGGCGTGGGAACGTCTTGAGTCGCTTCAGAAGCACGCGGGCACGATGCGCGGCGTCCCTTCGGGTTTTCCACAGCTCGACAACATGCTCGCAGGCTTTCAGAAGTCTGACCTCATCATCCTCGCGGCACGTCCCTCAATAGGTAAAACCGCACTCGCCCTCGACATCGCGCGCCAGACTGCAACCAAATACAAAACGCCCGTCGGTATTTTCTCGCTTGAAATGTCATCGCAGCAATTGGTCGACCGCATGCTCGCTGCACAAGCAGGCGTCAACTCATGGAAGCTGCGCACGGGCAAGATCTCGAGTGATGATGAATTTGAACGTCTCCAAGCAGGTATGGCTGCGCTCTCCGAAGCCCCGATATACATCGACGACAAGCCAGGCTCGACGGTGCTTGCAATGCGCTCCGTCGCGCGTCGCTTGAAGATGGAGAAAGATCTCGGTCTCATTATCATCGACTACTTGCAGCTCATTACGCCGACACACGCACATGCGGGAGATAACCTCGTCCAACAGGTGACGGAAATCTCGCGTGCACTCAAAGGTATGGCACGTGAGCTCAATATCCCGGTGCTCGCACTCTCGCAGCTCTCGCGTGCGGTCGAGCAACGTGGCGGCCGGCCGCGCCTCTCAGACCTTCGCGATTCGGGTTCTATCGAGCAAGATGCGGACGTGGTCATGTTTATCCATCGCGAAGACATGACGAAAAATCGCAACGACAGCACCGAAGAGCGCACCAATATCGCCGAGATCCTGATCGAAAAGCACCGCAATGGTCCCATCGGGAAGATTGACTTACGCTTCGACGATGAGAAAACAACCTTCGTCTCGATAGAAAAAAGCGATTTCGGCGACTTTGTGACTGAAGCAGAAATAGAAGGCACGCCATTCTGATATGGATCCGCTCGAACGCCTCTCCACGCTCTTCGAGCGCTTCCCCGGCATCGGACCTCGTCAGGCTAACCGCTTCGTGCAATTCCTGCTACGAAGCTCACCTGCCTTACGCCGCGAGCTGGTAGATGCCATCGCTGCGGTCGGCTCGGGTGTGCATCAATGTCCGCAGTGTATGCGTTTCCACGCAGGTACATCGAAACGCTGTGGTATTTGTAGCAATCCGCAACGCGATACACGTATACTTGCCGTCGTCGCAACCGATACTGATCTTCTTGCACTCGAACGATCGGGGACGTTTCGTGGGTATTATTTCGTCATTGGCGGCACGGTCTCGCTCGCATCCGAAAAGGGAGATAACCTGCGCACTTCGCAATTGCTCGATTCGCTTCCGGCACGAGGAGATGCCGGACTCGAAGAAATTATCCTCGCCTTCCCCGCCAATCCCGAAGGCGACGCAACTTCAATATTCATCCATGAGCACCTGGCTCCCATTGCAGAAATCTCAAATTTAAAAATAACGTCGCTCGGCCGCGGCCTCTCGACGGGCAGTGAGCTTGAGTATGCTGATCCGGAGACACTGAAAAGCGCGTTTGAAAGTCGACGATAGAGAAAAGATTCCTGAGGTCAGACCTTGCATTCAAATAAAGGTCAGACCTCAAGAATCAAAAACCCGCCGAGAGGCGAGTTTTAGGGCAATGCCGTGACCTTGATCTTGGCGTATGACTGCCGATGACCACGCTTCTTGAAGTAGCGGCTCTTCTGGCGGTATTTGATGACGGTGACAGTCTGATTGCGACCATCTTCGATGAGTTCGGCGGTGACTTTGGCACCCTTCAGAGTCGGCGCCCCGACCTCAGTCTTTGCACCATCGTCGGTCAAGAGGACTTTGTCGAACGTGAGAATGTCGCCCACCTTGTGAGTTCCTTTAATTTTCTCAACCTTAAGCACCGTACCTTCGGCAACGAGGTACTGCTTCCCGCCGGTCTCTATGATAGCAATCTTGGCCATACAAATTTTCTCTTTGTGCTTTTTGGTCGGCCAACTATAACCTATCCTCAGCGTTCATGCAAACGGTGGCCTTTTCATTCATCACCTCCAAATGTCGGTTTGTCCAAAAGCAACGTATCGAGTTCCGGTGATACGCCGGTAATGCGCAGGACATCCTTGTCAATCTTCGCAAATTCTTTGCTGCCAGCATTGTAATGATTGATAGTGGTCGAGAGTGAGTTGCCCATCTTTTTGTAATAATCTTCATACGATTTGAGGTGCTTACCCAATGCGTCAATGTTTTTCTGGATATCTTTGAAATTCTCTTCCACCTTGAACGCCTTGAGGCCGTTGGCGACCATCGCGAGGTATGCCATGAAGGTCGTTGGTGAGACAATGATGACTTTCTTCTCGCGATACGCGTAGTCGATGAGATTGCGCGCGTTGACCTTGCCCGGGTTCACTTCACCGACCAAGAGATCATAATAAATAGCTTCTGCAGGGATAAACATGAACGCAATTGGCAACGTGTTTTCTTTAGGCCGCACATACTTTGACGTCTCATCAATACGCAGCTTGAGGTCGTTCTTGAAGGCTCGTTCGAGCTCGGTGCGCTGCGCTTCGTCGATAGCATTCGAAAGTCGATTGTAGTTATCGAGCGAAAACTTCGCGTCGACGGGGATGATACCCTCCTTAGTGAATATCGCAGCGTCGACGGTCTCACCATCCTCGAATTGGTACTGCATCTTGAATTGATTCGGCGGCAAAAAGTTGCTCAAAACGAGCTCGAGGGACGCTTCGCCCCAATTGCCCCGTTGCTTCTGATGCGTGAGGACTTTCTCAAGGTTGGAGAGCTGCTCGGCTATCGTCATGAAGCGGGTCGTTGCTTCATTGGTCTTCGTCTGCTCGCGCGCCACTTCGGTAAGCTGACGCGACATGACCTCCTGAATGCTCGAGATGAGTCGCTGCGACTCGCGAAATTGCGTCTGCACCGATTCGTTCATCGTCCGAGTCCCCTCTCCGAGCCGCGTATCCATCGCACGTCCGAGCTCCTGCATCTGCTGCTGGAGCAAGAGCATGCTTTGGCTGTTGTCGGCGATCTTGGGCTTACGCCACAGCAAGAACCCGACGACAACGAGGTTGATGATGAGTAGTGCGATTATCAGCCATTCCATGCGGCGATTGTAGCATAAGCGAAATCCGGAGGTCTGACCTTAAGGGAGCTCAAGGTCGGACCTCGGGATTTCGACGATAGCATTTTGGTAGGATATACTTGGGAAATGATCACTCAACAAATCCGTTCCGAGATACCAATCGCCATGAAAGCGCGCGACAGCGTGAAGCTCGACACCTTGCGCGGAGCAGTGACAGCCTTCACCAATGAGCTTGTCGCGAAAGGTCGCAAACCGACTGAAGAACTCACTGATACTGAGGCAATCGTCGTCTTGAAGCGGCTCGCCAAACAGCGCAAAGATTCGATAGAACAATTCGAGAAGGGCGGTCGACCCGAGCTTGCAGAGAAAGAAGCTGCGGAGCTGAAGGTTATCGAAGCATACATCCCACAAGGAGCCTCACGCGCGGATATCGAGCGCGTCGCCAAGACCAAGAAAGAAGAGCTCGGCGTCACCGATGCATCTGGTATTGGCAAACTCACTGGCGCGGTGATGAAAGAGTTCGCGGGAACGGCAGATGGAAATGAGGTGAAGGAGGTGGTGATGGGACTTTTCAAGTAAAAGCTTGACTACTTTAATCCATAAGGTGAGAATCGGTATGGAGATTTTTCGCAAAGGTAAAAAACAGGAGGCGCTAGTGCCAAAGGGAAAAAGAGAACTCCCTTTAGAAGTTGCGAGAGCAAGGTACAACGAGGATACAAGTACTCTTCGCGCAATGGGACGAAAGGGTGCAAAGAGGGCGGCTGAAAATCGCTCAAACAATGCTGCTGAGAAAGATTTTTGGGCAGAAAAAGCTGCTAAAGAAGAACTAGAGAGGCGTATGGCAGCGAATGAACATATTCTTCCTATCGATCCAGATGAACCGGAAAAATAAAGGCAGGGGTGCGTAACACGCCCTGCCTTTTTGATTTATATAGTTAGATATTCCGCTCCATCGTTGCCGAGAGTATGACGGAAATACCAGCACTGAGAGCGGCGAGAATGAACACAACCGCGAAGGTGAGTGAAATCGATAATGAGAAGACGGAAATGGCGAAGATCATGCACATCGCCATCCGGCCGAGCATGAGGCCGACTTCGCGCAAGACCGTGTATTCGTCGATGTAATGGCTACCGTCGGAAGACTGCTCGAAGGTGAGATGATCGATGTTGTTGCGCACGCGACCACTGTGCAAGTACGAATCGGCAACGATGATACTCAGGGGATTGAATATGAATATACGCCCGACCCACGACGAGGAAACGACGGCAATACGCACCGGGAGTGAATCGAGCATTGATGGCCGCACCATCCGACGATCCATCGTGCTTTTCAAGAGGATGAACACGAGGAGCGAGAACGAGAACAGTAGTCCGAGAAGCGCATACGACCAGCCGACAACAAGAAAGACTGCAAGTGGCCACAAGAGCAGGAGGGTCACACCTTGGATACCATCAAGGAACGCGCTGAAGAAGAGTTGCCGATGTGGTCGAGCGAAGAGTTGCCCGAAGGTTTCGCGATACCCCCACGCGAATCCTTCGTACGAATCTTGCATGCGAAAGAGTGGAATGATGGAAAGGAGCATCGCACCTGCTGCAGCGAGGAGAAGCGACGATTCGGAGATTCGATAGGTTACGAGTAAGAAACCGATGAATGCAGGAATGAGTGCAAGTAAGACTTCGGCGTAGCTATGCCACGTACTAGAATGTGAGCGATGCTGCTGTGTCTCGTACGGGACCCAATACAGGGCACGATGAATTCCGAAGGCGATCGCAACGGTGATCAAAGCAAGTGTCGTACCTGCGCCAAACATACCGCGAAATGATTCTGCAAGCAGCACCATCGCAAGGGCGAGGAGTATCACGCCGAGGACCATCATCCGCTGCGCACCTTGACGAAGACTTCGTGCCGTAAGTGGTGTCAAAAGGCAAGCGATGGTTTGCGACAACGCATACAAGAGCACGGTGTGCGCGAGGGATGCTGCTATATCACCACTCGCATCAAAAAAGAAAACGAATATAAATATCCACGCGAAGATGTTGCTCGCCGAAAGTGCGGTGCGCACTATCAAGCGATGGATCGAGAGTGGACTATCGGCCTGCATATCAGGAAATATGCCCGATATCATCGCGATAGATGCGCGTCTGCGGCGCGGCAAGTGGTAGGAGCATGACGAGCGCATATCCTATCCAAAGATTCCAGTTCGCGTAAATTTGCACTCCCGAAAGTGGGACGGTGATTACATAATCAAGCCCGAGTGCCGTGAGTGCCCAAAGGAATGAGTACGGTAAAATGTCTTTCCAAGAGTTGAGACGGAGCGACCTACCGGCGACAGTCGAAACAATGACGAGTACCAGAAGTTCGCATAAGCGAGGCACGATACCGTAGGTGAATCCATATATAGCAAACCCATTCCATGTCAGATACATCAACGCATATATTACGATGCCCCAGCCAAGTCGGGAGATGTATTTCATATCTCCATTATGAATGATAAACGATGATAGGCCTCTGTGTGCGTGTGGATAGCGGAGATATGCCCCAAATGCAAAAGCCCCACTCATGTAGAGTGGGGCTTTTGCCTGAAAGGTGTGAATGGAATTACCAGCTGCGGCCGGAGCCACCGCCATTACCTCCACGATTGCCGCCGTATCCGCCGCGGTCATTGCCGCCACCGCGATATCCGCCGCCAGTCTTCGGACGATCCTCCATCGGACGCGCCTCGTTTACCGTGAGCGTGCGACCGCCGAAGTCTTTGCCGTTCCACATATCGATCGCCGCTTGTGCCTCCGCTTCGGAGGACATTGTGACGAAGCCAAAACCCTTCGAACGGCCAGACATCTTATCCATAAGGATGGTGACCGTCTCGACTGATCCAGCTTGCGCGAACGCATCGCGAAGTTGATCTTCGGTCGTGCTGTAGGGCAGCCCGCCGACATAAAGCTTATTTGCCATGTAGTCTGTGTATCTCTGTTTCCTCTAAAAATGTAAACCAACCATTTCCTCAGGCTGTAGCTATTGGAAAAATTACATTCCCCGCCAGAGTAGCGTATTTGTCTGGGGAGTCAAGGCGTTATCATGACACCCTGTGTACAGCTTCGAAAATACCTTTGACGGTGGACCGTGCCGGTTTCGAACCGGCTACCTCCGCATTGCAAATGCGGCGCTCTACCAATTGAGCTAACGGCCCTTGTGAAAACTCTCGCCGCCGTATTATGACTTTAGCGGCGGTTTCTCGCAAGCTGTATCGCGTGTTCGAGGAATTCCGACACGGATGAGCCGATACTCTCGAGCATTGGAGGGAACGACGCACCTTCATAAAGTCCGGGAATTGCGTTGACTTCGAGCAGATACACATTGCGCGGCGTCTTCACGAGATCAGCGCGCGAAAAGTGTTCCATGCCGAGTGCGCGATGTGCGGAACGTGCCATGTCTTCGATCGCCTTTTTTTCTTCGCTCGTGAAGTGTGTCGGAACGATA
>Ga0335069_10005529_pt1 | contig 18565 bp, 14 predicted proteins | sample Lox_Sample_11_FD_206714 | JGI IMG/M metagenome (GOLD analysis project Ga0335069, IMG submission 206714) | Soil microbial communities from Loxahatchee National Wildlife Refuge, Florida, United States - Lox_Sample_1.1 | ecosystem: Environmental > Terrestrial > Soil > Wetlands | place: USA... | reverse complement strand
CGACGGATTCCACCGTCAATCCGGTTTCGAGAACCACGCGATTCAGCATGAGGTAGAAGCTGTCGGCATCCTTCGTGCGCAGGAGCAGGTTTCTGCCATCGCCTTGAATGACCGCCTCCACAACGTGATCCTCCTGGAAGAGGCGGGAGGCCAGCAGGTGCGGCTGGTCGCAGCGGACCAGAATCTGCATGGGCTGGTCCTTCACTTCGCTCCGTACGCCCTGGATTTCCCCTTCGGCCACCACATATCCCTGGCTCAACAGAATCACCTGGTCGGAGATGCGGTCCACCTCGTGCAGGATGTGGCTGGAGACGATGACGTGGCGGCCCTGCTCGCCCCACTGGCGGAAAAGCGCGATGGCTTCCGCGCGCGCCATGGGGTCGAGCCCGTTGAGGGGCTCGTCGAGCACGATCACCTTCGGATCATGAGCGATGGCCTGCGCCAGTTTCACGCGCTGGCGCATGCCCTTGCTGTAGGCCGCCACCAGGCGGTTGGCGGCGCCGGTAAGTCCCACGAGTTCGAGCGCCGTCCGCGCACGTTCGTCGCACTCGGCGTGGCTCATGCCATGGACGCAGAGGTACGCGTAGACGAATTTGTAGCCGGTGAGGCCTTTCGGAAAAGCGTCGAATTGCGCGCAGTAACCCAGGATCTTGCACAGGCGCTCGGGATTCGAGGGCGAGGCGCCCAGAACCTCAATTTTGCCCTCGGTGGGCTGCAAGAGGCCGGACATCAGGTTCATGAGCGTGGTCTTGCCGGAGCCATTGGGACCCACCAGGCTGGTGACGCCCGGCGGAATGGAGAGGCTGACCCGGTTGATACCGAGCACTTCGCCGTAAAAGCGCGAGACGTTTTCGAAGGTGATCAGGTTGGAGCTCATCGCACCACCTCCGCGCCGCGGATCTTGCGGGCCAGCATGTAGACGCAGATGGCGACTACGGACAAGAGGCCGGCCCAACAGAGCCACAGAGGGCACTCCTCGCCAATGGGCGAACGGAAGAATATGGCGCCGTTGGTGCTCTTGTGGGTGCCTTCAAATAGCTGCACCCAAATGGAACCAACCAGGTAGCTGAGGCTCGCCAGGTTGCCCCAGTGCGTGCGCTGCACGGCATTAATGGTGGCTCCGAAGGCCGAGGTCACGAAGAAGACCACAAACATCAGCGCTCCCGCGGCGGGCTTCCATTTGACCCACGCGGAAAGCGCCAGAGCCATCAGGGAAAGCAGCAGAATCCAGATCCAGGAGCCCACGAAAAACGCATAGGCGATGCGCGTGTTGTCCGCCATCCAGCTCCAGCCCTCCAGATAGCCTTGCAAGAGGAACAGCAGGAGCCCGGGTATCCAGGTCATCAATGACATGAGGATCACCAGGATGGACATCTTCCCCGCCACGTAGTCCACGCGCGAAAACGGCCGCGCCAGGTATAGCGAAAGGCCGTTATTGGCAAGGTCCGGCGAAACCTGGCCCGGCCCTATGAAGGCGGCGATGAACAGCGCCATGACGCTCTGCCAGCCGAGCAGCGAGAGGAAGAACGTCACGTTGATGGAGATGAGGTTGCGCGCGTTCTGCACGTTGAGCAATTGCAGGGCGCTGGCATTGTGCTGCACATAGATGATGAGGGCGCAGACCAAGGGGTAAAGAAACGTGGCCACGTAGAAGATGGAAAGGAATCGCGAACGTTGCATCTCCTCGAAGGCGTAGCGCGGGATCACCATGAGGCGGGCGAAGCGCGAAGTGAGTTTGCCCTCGTAGGGCCGGTAGACCTTCTTATAGACGGCCATCGGCGGCCTCCATGGCTTTGAGGAAGATGTCTTCGAGCGAATCGCGCTTGTGGTTGAGGCGGCGCAGTTGCACGTTCCGCGCGCCGGCGATCTCATAGATGCGGCGCACGTCGAGGCTGTCCGGCATCACCAGCTTGATGCGGCCCTGCGCGCCGGGCGCGGTCTCGCAGCCCTCGCGCTCCAGAGCCGCCAGAAAATCGCCGTTCGCTTCCCCGCGCGTCTCCAATTCCAGGAAGCGCCGGTTGGAGCGGCGCTCTTCCTCCAGGTTGCAGAAGGCCGCGATGGAGCCGTCCTTCAGAATCAGGACTTCGTCGCAGCACTCCTCCACGTCGTGCAGGAGGTGGGAAGACAGAATCAGGCGGAGGTCGCCGCGATCGCGAATCTCCTGGATGAGTTGAATCATGCGCGAGCGGGCGGGCGGGTCCAGACCGTTCGTGGGCTCGTCCAGGAACAAGAGCTTGGGCCCGTGGGCGATGGCCTGGGCCAGCTTGGCGGATTGCTTCATGCCCAGCGAGTATGTCCCCAGCGCGCGGTAGCGAACCTCGCCCAGCCCCACGTAGAAGAAGGCCTCGTGCGCGCGTTCCAGCGCGTGCGCGGGCGGCAGGCCGGCCAGTTCCGCCATCAGGCGCACAAAGCGCACGCCGCTCATGTTGGCGATGAAGGCATCGTTCTCCGGCATGTAGCCGATCATGCCGCGCACTTCGCGGGCGTTGCTCCGCACGTCGCGGCCGAACACGCGCGCCGCGCCGGCGGCCGGCTCATAGAAACCAAGCAGTGTGTTGAGGAGGGTGGACTTCCCCGCGCCGTTGGGTCCCAGCAGGCCGATGGACCGCCCGGTTAGCTTGGCTGTCAGCTTCTTCAGGATAGGGCGGCCGCCCAGGCAGACCTCAAGTCCGTCCAGCTCGATGACGGGTTCCATTATCCTATTTGAACGCGGGCGCGGGCCCGCGTGTTCCCTGGGAAAAAACAAAAGGCGCGGCGTGGCCCGCGATGCCCACCAGGCTGCCGCTCATCACCTGGGCCAAACCCGCGCCGACCGTATTGCCGCTACCCGCAATGGTGACGCGGTCCGGGCCGCCGTAAGCCGCCAGGAAGGCCGGCTTGGCGTCGGCGAGGCCTTGGAGGGGACTCGACTGCCCCGCCCCGGCGCCGTGCGGCGCCAGCGAGCCAAGCAGCCCGGCGATGGGCGCAAGCGTGGTCCCCAGGTTCTCATACATCACCGCGGAGAAGTTGGCGTACTCGTCGCGCGGCATCATGGCGATGAATTTCCCCGTGCGCGCAATGGAGGTGCGCGTGGCGCGAGCCTGAATCGCCTGGTTCACGATGGCCCGCGAGGGCGCCGCCACCAGGTATCCATCGTCGAAGGCGTAGCAGGCCGTGGTGAGCGGATTGCCGTCCGCCGTGCCGATGGTGTAGTACGTACGGCCCTCGGCGGTTTCGGTCAGTGCGCGCCACTGCTTGCCGCCGGACTTGGCCGCCGCGGCGTTGAAGGCGTCCACCACGCGGCGCATGGTGGCTTGCAAATGCGCCGGGTCGTAGACTTCGGCGACGAACTTCCAGGAAGGCGTCGGCAGGACCGGCCCGTCAAGCGCCAGGGCGAATTCGCCGCCGAGGCTTGCGGCCAGATCCTTGCGGACATCCGTTCCGGTTTGCTTGCTGGCTTCAGCCAGGGTCTGGTCCGCGCCCGCTTGCGAACGCTGCTCCAGCGCCAGCGTTTGATCCACGATGGCCGAGGGGTCCTTCACCACGAAAGCAAGCAGCAGGGTGGCCTGGGGCGTGATGTAATCGAGCGAGCCCATGGGGGCGGGCTCCGCAAGCCAGGCAGCCATGCCGGTACGCGCCCCGTCGAAGCCCAGCGTGGCGCGCGTGGCCGGCTGACCGTTTACGCGGGCGTCCTGGCCCAGGAAGTAGCTGGCCCCCTGCACCGGCTGCCCCGTCCGCCGCAGGTCCGCGCAAACCACCGCGCCGGCCCCTTGAGTCTCCGCTTCCGCCAGGCGCTGGTAGCAGGGCGAGGACTGGAATCCGCCGGGAGGCTGGTCGAGCGTTGCGGCAAGAGCCTCCACCGATTCCTTCGCCGGACCGAACACGGCGATGCCGGGGCGCTCCTCCACCGCAACGGGCAGTCCCGCCTTCTTCAGGAAATCGCCCAAACCGGCTCGGCTGGTATGCGCCAGAAACGCCATGCGCGGCTGCTTATCCTGCCCGGCGAACACCACCAGCGCTACTTCATTCAAATAGTTTCCGGCGGCCTGGAGGCGGGCGAACATTTCATCCAGCTTGCCGCCGCCCGCCGGCCCTCTCGCCAGCAGCGGGTCCCCGGCCGCGCTGCCCGCGCCGCTCAGCCAGGCCCGCAACTGCGGGTTTCCCTCGGCGGCCTGCCGGAGCGATGTCCGCAGGTTCTCGATGGCATCCGCCGCATTCGGCAGCAGCGCCAGAACGGCCGTGGAAGCCGGCGCGCGGTCCAACAGCGCGCTGGCCTGAACCGGCTTGCCCGCGGAAACGTTCGAGCCCAGGCGCGCTCCGTTGCGGCTCCAGGAGATATCGTACGCGATGGGCGCGGGCTCCAGGCTGGGGCCGCTCACCGACTGCTGCCCCGGGTGCAGCACGGTGGTCTGGGAATCTTGCGATACGTGCACTTCGCCCTGAATCACGGACACCCGCGAGCCCTTCACGCCCGCGTTGACGCTGAAAACCGTTCCGGTAACCGCCACGCGGCAATCGTCCGTGGCTACGTACAAGTGTCCCGAGCGCCTCTTGGCCGCCTGCACCAATATGGCGCCGCGATTCACCCGGATGGTCAGATCGGCGCCGCTCCGCGAGCTCGAAAGCGCGGAGCGCTCCCGCATCTCCACGCTGGAACCGTCCCACAGGGTAAGCGTGGCATCCGAATCCTTGGCGGTGCGCACTTCCACGCCCGGCGGCAGGGCGGCGCCCACGGCCAGCGGACGGATGCCGGCGGCGGTGATCTCAAACAGGGAACCGTTCACGGCCTGCACGTAGGCGCGGCCGGAGCGCACGCCGAATTGATCCACGGAAAACCAGATGGAGACTCCCGCGGCCGCCACCACCGCCGCGGCCCAATAGACGGCGCGCCGGCGGGGCGCCGGGCGCGCGGACCCGCGCGATGCGATCGAGGTAACCTTGCCTTCGTACACGTGGCGGCAGGCCACGCACTGGTGCAAGTGGTCCCGCACCAATATGGCGCGCGCTTCCGGCAAACGGCCAGCCCGGAAATCCGGAATGAGAGCCTGGAAGTCCGCGCAAGAGCGGATGTGCGCGGCGGCCTCGGGCGCCGCCTCCACCCCGGCTTCCCACGCGGCTTCGACGATCCGCGCCCACACGCGTACGCCGGCGGCGGCGACTACGGCGTCGTCCACCGGCTCGCCGTGGATTTCCATCACGGCCTGTTCCAATTCGCGGTCCATGGGGTTGCTATCGGGGGTCATGCTACGCCTCCCACGTACGAACGATACTCCTGCTGCAAGCGGTCGCGCGTGCGCGACAATGTCACCGCCACGGTGGCGGGCGTGGTATGGAGCAGGCGCGCGATCTCGGGGTTATCCTTGCCTTCGAAGAACCGCAGCGCGAACATCTGAGCAATGCGCGGGTTCAGGCGCGCCAGCGCGCCCCGCAGCCACTCGCGAATCTCCGCCGAGGTGTGTGCGCGATCCGGACCGCGGTGCGGCGATTCGGCCAGCACCGGCTCCAGGTCGTCCAGAGGGACGTTGCGTATGTTCTGGCGGGCGCGCACCAGGTCCAGAGCGGCATTCACGGCGGCTCGGCGCAGGAAGCTCGGCATGTGATCCACCGGCTCAGCCCCGGCTTCGCGCCGCAACATCCGCAGGAAAACCGTCTGCAGAACGTCTTCGGCGTCGTCGGCGTTGCCCGTAATGCGATAGGCCGCCCGGAATACCATGGCATGATTCTCACGGAACACCCGTTCCAGATCCACTAACTGGTTGGCAGGCTCCATAATTTCAGCGGCTTGCGCTTTCATCCTAGCAGGGTCTTCCAGTGTAAGGACGATTCCGGAGGGCAGGTATTAGCGAAGAAAGGGCCCCTATTGGACCGGCAACGGAACACGAACCAGGAGGTCAGACGGGCAGGCCCCAGGCCGGAGCCTGCCCCTTGAATTAGCGGAGGACGATGCCCGCGCCGGACGGCGCCAGCGAAGCCCCCGGGACGGACCCGGCCGGTTCGGGCGCCACGGCCGGGATGGCATCGGGCGGGCGCGCCACCACGCCCTTCTTGGCGTCATCCACGCTCACGTTGTAGGTATCCAGAACGTGGCCCACGGCGTTGTCCAGGTTGAGGCGCGCGTGAATGTAGGTGTTCAGGGCCTGCACCTCGCTCAGTTCCCGAGTCACGGTGGTTTGCTGCACGGTCACCACGTCAAGGATGGTGGCGCTGCCCAGTTCGTACTTGCGCCGCGTGGCGGTCTGCGTCTCTTCCTGGAGCTTGCGCGATTCCACGGCCAGTTCATAGGCGCTGCGAGCCTCGGTAAGCGCCGTGGTGTTGTTGATGACGTTCAGCTTGGTGGTGTTGTGAAGCTGCTTGTCCTGAATCTGAGCCTGGCGGTATTGCAGCTCCTGGGTGATCAGGTCCGCCTGGCCGGAGCGGTTGCGGATCGGCACGGTGAGCGAAAAACTGGCGCTGTAGCTCGGGAACTTCCGCGAGAAGAGCTGGTCCATCTCCGAACCGTAGCCGCCCACGAAGGTGGCGCTCGGGAAGTGCCCCGGGTTCACCTGGCCGGCTTGTCCCGTGACCGATTCGGAGGCGGTGACGCTCAGCGTGGGCAGCAACTCGTCCTTCACGCCCAGCATGCTGATGCGCGTATCCTCGAGGCCAATGGCGTTCTGTTCCAGGTCCGGGCGCGCGGTGAATGCTTCGTTGATCAGATCCTGGATGGGCCGTACCGGCTCCTGGCCGGGAATGGTGAAGTGATCCGTGGGCACGATGCGCGCGCTCACGATGGCCATATTGTCCAGGCCGTTGCGCGTGAGCACGCCCTTGAGAATGGTCTCTTGCTGCAGCACCACGGATTCCGCGGTCCGCACATCCTGCTGCGCGGCTTTCATTTCCGCTTCCGCCTGGATGATGTCGATAGGCGCGATGGCGCCGAGATCGGCGCGCCGCTTGTTGTCCTCGTACAAAGTGGTGTTCAGATCCAGCGCCTTCTGCCGCACCCTGAGGGCGTCAATGTCGCTCACCAGGTCCCAATACAGGCCCACCACGTTGCCCACGGTGGCGATCACCTGCTGCTTGAAGGTCAGGTCCGAGATCCGGAGCTGGTTCTTGGCCACGCGGATCACGCGGTTATTGATGGACGGGCGGAAACCCTTCAGCAGGTTCTGCGTGATGGAAAACTGCAGGGTGGAGCTTCCGGACGGGTTCAGGTCGTTGTTCGGCGAGTTCTGCCAGTAGCCGAAGCTGTCCACTTTGCCCAGAGTCAGCGTAGTTCCCGTCAGAAAAGACTGCTGGACGCCATACGTGAAGGAGTTGTACTTCGTCACCAGAAAATTCGTCCCCGTGACAAACGTACTGGTCAGGGGCTGCGTGGAATGGCTCGCCGAGCCCTGCAGGAAGAACGTAGGGTCGAGGTTCGGAATCGCCGAGCCGGCCAATTGCACGTTCAAACCGCTGAGAACGCCAGTCTGCCCGCCGCCCGAGCTGGCGCCGGCGCCGCCGGTGCCGAACCCGTTCGCGCCGGCCAAAACGCCGCTGGTGGCGGAACTGGGCCCTTGAGCCACGCTATTGGAGATGTTGGTGAGCAGTTGCCCCGCGCTGGCGCGCAAGAGATTCGCGTCGGCTTGCGGCAGGTTGTAGCGGGCGCTTTCAATATCCAGATTATTCTCGAGCGCCAAGGCAATGGCGTCCCGCAGGGAAAGGTAGATGTTCCCGGACCGCATGAGCTTGTCCAGGCGCCCCGAATCGTCCCAACTGATCTTGCCGATGGGCCGTGGCAGGTAATTTCGGGACATCCACGAAAAGAAAGGCCGCTCATACCCGTAGATTTCCGGCGTGGAGTCGCTCACCTTCCCGGCTGTAACTTGCGGAATACTGGGGAATTGCGGTCCCCATTCGGCTTGCCCGAAGCCGGGCAGCGCGGTCAAGGCGCACACGGTTAGCGCCGCAACGCGTCTGGCAGTAAACATAAGCGGAAAATACCTCGAAAGCTTATTATCGCCGCTTGACGGCACGAGCCGCACTCGCGGGTCCTCCAACGCTTCTTTCCGATATACGCGCAAATGGACGCGGTGGTTCGGCAATTCTCCACGACCACACCACGGCCATAAGATATTGACGTTCCAGGCGCGCGGGCATTAGCCCCGCGCGCCCGGCGGCGCTTCCGGCGCTAGACTGGAGGCATGTCCGTCCGGTTTTTCCTGGTCTTCGCGCTTGCCGCGCTGGCCTCCTGGGCCGCCAACGTCAAGCTCTACCTCAAGGACGGCGGCTACCAGCTTTGCCGCGAATACCAGGTCCAGGCGGACAATGTACACTTCTACAGCGTGGAACGGAGCGAATGGGAGGATATTCCGGTCGCCCTGGTGGACCTGAAGCGCACCGAGGCCGAAGCCGCCGCTCACGAAGCGGATTTGCAAAAGGAGGCCGCGCTGGCCAAGGAAGAGCAGCGGGCGGACAAGCAGCTCCAGGAGGAAATTGCGCGCATCCCACAAGACCCGGGCGTTTACTGGGTGGAGGGGAACGCCGCCAAGACCATCGAGCGGGCGGAGACGAATTTGCATACCGAGGTAGGCAAATCGATCCTGCGGCATCTCTCGCCCTCGCAATCGCCGGTGACCAAGACGGCGGCCATGGAGATCAAAGGCGCGCGCTCAAGCAACATTTTCACCAACCCGAATCAGGAATTCTACGTGCAGCTTGGGGAGCCGGCCACTTTCGGGATTGTGCGGCTCACCTCCAAAGGCTCCGTCCGGATCGCCGAGACCGTCGGCTACTACGGCAGCTCGGATGAGGTCAGCGAGGAGCGCGAACTGGTGGACACCATGGAACTGCAGCTGGCCGAGGGCCTCTACAGGATCTGGCCCAAGACCGGGCTCCGCGCGGGCGAATACGCCGTGGTTCAGTACCACGACGGCAAGGCCGATATGCAGGTTTGGGACTTCGCGGTGAAGAGCAAATAGGCGCCGCTCCGCGAGGGAACCGCCCGCTGCCCGGGCCGCGCCGGCCGCCCGCTTAAAGTCTAACGATCTTGTCCGACCGAATGCCCTTGAGGGCGTTGCGCGTATCCACGATGAGCTTCGCGCTATCCACGAGCTTCTTGTAGTCGAAGGCGGAATGATCCGTCACCACCACGACGCAATCGGCGTCCGCCGCGGCGGCATCTGGCGAAGCTTGCAGCGTGAGCCCGTCCAGGCGCATGGAAGGCACGTGCGGATCGCTGTAGGTGACTTCCGCGCCCAGGCGCCGGAGCAGCAGAATCACGTCCAGCGCCGGAGATTCGCGCATGTCGTCGATATCGCGCTTATAGGCCACTCCCATGATGTGGATGCGCGAGCCCTTGACGGCGCGGCCCTGGTTATTGAGCGCGTCTTGCACGCGGCTGACCGCGAAGTGCGGCATCTGGCCGTTGATGTAGCCAGCCAGTTCGATGAAGCGCGCCTCGATGCCGGCTTGCTTGGTCTTCCAGGAGAGATAGAACGGATCGATGGGGATGCAGTGCCCGCCCAACCCCGGCCCCGGATAGAAGGGCATGAAACCGAAGGGCTTGGTGGCGGCCGCGTCGATCACTTCCCACACGTCGATGCCCATGTTGGCGCACATCATGGCCAGCTCATTCACCAGCCCGATGTTGATCATGCGGAAAGTGTTTTCGAGCAGCTTCACCATTTCCGCCACTTGCGTGGAGCTGACCGGCACCACGCGGTCCAGAGCCTGCGCATAAAACGCCTGGCCCACCTTGGTGCATTCGGCGGTACAGCCGCCCACTACCTTGGGAATATTCCTGGTCTGGTACTTGGGGTTGCCGGGATCGACGCGCTCCGGCGAGAAGCACAGGAAGAAATCGCGCCCCACCTCCAGGCCGGGCTTTGCGAGCATGGGAAGAACCAGTTCGTACGTGGTGCCGGGATAGGTGGTGGATTCCAGAATCACCAGCATGCCGGGGTGCAGGTACTTGGCGATTTCCTGGCAGGAGGACACGATGAAGCTCATGTCCGGGTCCTTGGTTTTGCGCAGCGGCGTGGGGACGCAGACGTTGACCGTGTCAAGTTCCAGCAGCGCCGAAAAATCCGTGGTGGCGCGAATCTTGCCGGACTCGACCAGCGGCGCCAGCGTGGAGGTCGGAATGTCGCCCACGTAGGAATCGCCCGCGTTAACGTGCTTGACCTTCTCCGCGTTCACGTCGATTCCGGTGACGGAAAAACCCGCTTTGGCGAACTCCACGGCGAGAGGCAGTCCCACATAGCCCAGACCTACCACTCCCACGCGCGCGCGGCGGGTGCGCAGCTTCTCTTCGAGAGCGCGCGCCGTGGCCGCGGCCGTATCTTGCACTCCTTGACTCATCCTCAATCCCCCAATAAGAACTCGCCTTCGGCGATCAGTTGCGCGGGCCCCGTGAGGAAAACGCCATCCGCGATGCGGACGTCCAGGGGGCCGGCCGGCGTAAGCACGCGCACCGGAGATTCCACCATGCCTCGGGCCACGGCCATGAACGCCGCGCCGGTCGACCCGGTACCAGAGCTCATGGTCTCTCCCGCGCCGCGTTCCCAGAATCGCACATCTATGGAGTGCCCGTCCACGGGCTTCACGAAGGAGACGTTGGTACGGTTGGGGAAGTGCGAATGGCGCTCGATTTCCGCACCCATGGCGCGCCAATCGAAGTCGAAATCGGGGACCGGAACGGCGCACTGGGGGTTTCCCACCCACAGCAGTGTCACGTCGCGGGGTCCCGTGGAAAGCTCCAGGTCGAAGCGGCCGGCGGTGATCTCCGGTTTCCCCATGTCCATTTCGAACTCGAACTCCAGGCCGGAGGCGCGCAGCGCCCGCAGCGTTTTGAGGCCCGCGCCGGTCCGAATCAGTACATGGTCCCGCGCGAATCCGTGGCGGATCAGGAAAGCGGCGGCGCAACGCGTGCCGTTGCCGCTGATCTCGGCCGTGCTGCCGTCGGAATTGTAAAGCTGGATCGCGCCGTCGGCTTCGGAATCCGAGGGCGGCGAAACCAGCATCCAGCCGTCCGCGCCAACCCCGGTGTGTCGGTCACAAATCGCGCGGGCGAGTTCGGGCCGGGCGGCTTCCGGCGGCGCGTCGCGCTCCCAGGTGAGAAGAAAGTCGTTTTGGGCGCCGTGCGCCTTGGTGAATGGAATCTTCATGGGGTTGATGGGGCGGGCGGCATCGCCGGGCTATGCGGTCCCGCCGAGAGGCGATAAATGTCGATCGCCGGCTCGCGCTTGTTCAGGATGGTCAATTCGAGATCGTAGCGGATGCCGGCCTTGGCGGCAAGCCGCACGGCCTCGTCCACCGGATCGCCGCGCTCGACCACGGCCCACTCGTAGTACATCCAGAGGTCCGGACGCCGCAGCGTGGCGAACCACGGCAGGTCGTAACAGATATTAAAGGTCTCGCGCAGCGGAATGCCCATTTGGCGGTAGATGCCGGCGAAATCGTCGCCGCCCGAAGTAATCAGCCCGGAGCCGCGCCGGTAGTGCCGGCTTAGAAAGGCGGCGGCTTGATTCAGTCCCGCGCGGCGGCCTTCGGAATTGGAGCGCGCCTCGGCGAAGATCGTCCAACGGTCCGCGCTGGGGTGCGCCAGCCAGTATCCGGCGCCGCCCAGCGCCACCAGAACGGCGGCAAGCCCCGCGGCGCGCGGCGGCGCGAGGGCAACCAGCGCGGCCGCGGCAAAGGCCAGAAGCGGCAGCGCGGCAATTCCGTAACGCGTGTTGTAGGCCGTATGCGGCCAAAGCTCGGGAACGTAAATCGGCGTCGATCCGGAATGCAGGCTCCAGACGTAAAAGACGGCCGGCAGCGCCAGCAGCAGAAGCGGCCAGAAGGCCCGCTTGGCCAGCGCCGCCAGCGTTCCCAGCGCGGCCAGAATCGCCAGCCAGGGCCCCGCGCACAGCCTTGCCGCCGTGCTGTAGTAGAGCCAGGCCATGCGCCAGTTCTGCTCGCCGGGATAGGGTTTGCCGCCCTGGATCGCGCGCGCGGAGTAAGGGCCGCGATAGAAGGCCAAAGCGTCGCCCGTCACCCACCAGTTCTGGAAGAGCCACCACAGCGGCCCCAAACCGGCGAGAATCGAGAACGCGAGGGCCGCCGCCAGCTTGCGCCGTTTGGCGGCGGCGAAGAAATAGGCCGCGGCGAAGGGCAGCACGAACCATCCCTCGTAGCGCGTCAGCGAGCCGGCCAGCGCGGCCAGGCCCGCGCCCAGCAGCGCGCCCCAGCCTTGCGTTTCCCGGAAGCGCACGCTGAAGTAGAGCAGCGCCGCCAGCGCCGCCGCGAATACGGCCTCCGTCATGGGGATGGACTGAAGGTAGAGCATGTTCGGATTGAGCGCGAACAGCGCGGCCGCCGCCAGTCCCGCCGGCGCCGAGTGGAAGACCCGCCGCGCCGCCGCGTAGAGAAACAGCGCCGCGGCCACGAAGCAAAGGGCCGGCGGAATGGCACCGCCCAACCCGGTGCGCCAGAGCCAGTCATTGCGAAGCAAGGGCAGCATCAAGAGGTGCGGCAAGGGGAGCCAAGGCGGACCGATCTGCTGCATGCCGGGCAATCCGCTGTCGAAGATGCGCCGCGCCGCGTTGAGGTGCGCTTCCGCGTCGCCGTAGTACAGCAGCCAGCCACGCGCGTAAAAGAAGCAGACCATGCCCGCGCTCCACGGCAGGAGCGCCAAAGCCAGCCAGAGGCCCGTTCGAGGTGTGCCGTTTGAGTCCGTCAATAGCCCCGGCCACGCGCGGAAACCAAGCAGCCGTGGCCTTAATTTTAGCGGATCGGCGGCGGTACCATGGAGCGTGCCCACGTTCTTTCATGTCGACATGGACGCCTTTTTCGTGTCGGTGGAAGAACTGTTCGATCCTTCGCTCAAAGGCAAACCGGTGGTAGTGGGCGGGCGGCCGAACGAGCGCGGCGTGGTCTCGGCGGCTTCGTATGCGGCGCGAAAATTCGGCGTCCATTCGGCCATGCCGCTGCGTACGGCGTACCAGCATTGCCCGCAAGCCATCTTCGTGGAGGGCCATCCGGAGCGCTATCGCGAGTACTCCGGCAGGGTCTACGAAGTCCTGAAGCTCTTTTCACCCGTGGTGGAGATGGCTTCCGTGGACGAAGCCTATCTCGATATGACCGGGACGGAGCGCCTTCACGGTCCGCCGCTCCGCGCCGCGCACCTGCTGCACGCGCGCATGAAGGCGGACACGGGGCTCAACTGCTCGGTGGGGATTTCGGCTTCGCGCATGGTGGCGAAGATCAGCTCGGACCAGGCCAAGCCCAACGGGGTGCTCTGGGTGATGCAGGGCCGCGAGGCCGCGTTCCTGGCCCCGCTCGACGTGCGCAAGGTACCCGGCGTGGGCAAGGTGATGGAGAAGAACCTCCATACGCTGGGCATTCGCAAAGTAGGGGATCTGGCGCGCCTGGATGAGAAGTTTCTGGGCGAGCGCTTCGGCAAGTGGGGCCTGGCGCTGGCGGGCAAATCCCACGGACTCGACGCCGGCGGCTGGTTCGATGAGGAAATCGGCGCCGAGACCGGGCCGAAGTCCATCAGCCACGAGCACACGTTCTCCGAGGACACCTCCGACTTGGCGCGCATCGAAGCGACGCTTTCGCGCCTCTGCGAGATGGTGGGGCGGCGCTTGCGGGAGCACGGCCTGCGCGCCGGCGTGCTGCAGCTCAAGCTGCGCTACTCGGATTTCTCCACCATCACCCGGGCCCGCTCCGTGCCGCAGGGAACGCAGATCGACACGGAGCTTCACGAAGAGATACGAGAGCTGTTCCACGCCAACTGGAGGCCCGGCGCCACGGTGCGTCTGCTGGGCGTCCACGCCTCTAACTGGGCGGGAGATTCGCCGCAGATGGAGCTCACCGGAGAGGAGCGCCGCGAGAAGTGGTCGCGCACCCTAGCCGCGGCCGACAAGCTGCGGGACAAGTTCGGCGATTCCGCCGTTTCCCTGGCCGCCAGCCTGCGGGGCCAGTTCCGTGAACGAACCCATGAGAACCCCGCCGGACTGCCGGGAAAGAAGGCCGCGCCGGCTAACAAGGAGGCGGCGCGGCAAAGGCCGTCCAACCGGCGCGCCGAATCGCGGTGAACTCCGATTTGCCCTGGCGGAACTCAGTCCGCCAGCAGATTGATCTGCCCAATGCCGCCCTGGATATCCAGGTGGACGCTGGCCTTTGAGTGGTCGTAGGCGTCATTCACCATGTGATCGCCTTCCCGCCGCAGGCCGCTGGACCGCACCGAGCCGATGCCGCCCTGGGCCTTGGCGTACACGCCGGCGTCGTGCGGCAGGTGAATGGTCGCCTCCCCTATCCCGCCGCGGACGCGCACCTCATAATCCCGCCGCGGCATCCCGCGCAGGTCCATGTCCAGATGCCCCACTCCCATTTCCACATCCACGCTGCGCAGGAACAGACTGCCGATATTGAGGCGCGCATCGCCGGCCCCGAAGCGCATGTTGAGGTCCAGGGGGATGTTGTCCGCCAGGCGGACGTTCCACTCGTACTTCACGTTGCCCGACATATCGTGATGTCCCTCGGGCTGGCGGATATCGAGGACGCCATGCGCCGCGGCCGCATTGTATTGTTCCAGGGGCCTCCACGAATCGATGTTGTACGTGAAATCGCCATCCGCGAAACCGGCCGCGCCGGGCGAAACCCTCAAATCCCCCGCACCCATCTCCAGGTTGACCCGCAAAAACTCCGATTTGTCGCGAGGGACGGAGAAGGTATCGTGCTGGAGCGGGCCGGTTTGCGTATCGACGACGCAACCGGCCAGGCAAAGCGCCAGCGGAACCCCCAGGAGAGCTGTGGCGTGCATAGGCTTCAGCATCCCATACGATTCGCGGGACTGGTTCGTTCCACAACGGCGCGCTAAATTGGAGAGTTCATGACGCGGCCAATGGTGGAATGCGTTCCGAATTTCTCCGAAGGGCGGGACTCCGCCAGGATCGAGGCGATCGCCGAACGGGTACGCGCGGTCCCGAGCGTTTTCTTGCTCGATCGCCATTCCGACGCGGATCACAACCGCTCCGTACTGACGTTCGCCGGCCAGGCCGCGGCCGTGGCGGAGGCGGCGTTCCAGGCGGTGGAACAGGCCGCCGCGCTCATCGACCTGACCCGGCACCGCGGCCAGCACCCGCGCATCGGCGCCGCGGACGTGGTTCCCTTCATCCCGCTGGACGGCGCCACGCTGGCGGATTGCGCGGCGCTGGCGCGCGGCCTGGGAGAGCGCATCTGGGAGCGCCTGCGCATCCCGGCGTACCTCTATGGCGCGGCGGCCGCGCATCCCGGGCGCGAGCGGCTGGAGAACGTTCGCCGCGGGCAATTCGAGGGGCTGCGCGTGGAAGCGGGCCTCTCGCCGGACCGCGCTCCCGATATCGGCGGCGCGTTTCATCCCACGGCAGGCGCGGTGGCGGTAGGGGCTCGCAAATTCCTGATCGCCTGCAACGTCAACCTGGCAAGCGCGGACTGGAACGCGGCCCGGAGCATTGCGCGCACCGTGCGTTTTTCCTCCGGCGGATTGCCGGAAGTCAAGGCCATGGGCGTGATGCTTCCGTCCCGCAATCTGGCGCAGGTGTCCATGAACCTGACGGACTTCGAAGTCACGCCCGTTCACGTGGCCGTGGAAGCCGTGCGGCGCGAAGCGGAAAAACTGGGCGTGGGCATTGCCGGCACGGAGATTGTGGGGCTGATCCCGCGAAAGGCCTTCGAAGCTTCCGAGGAATGCCTGCGGCGCGAAGGGTTCGGGCCTGGAATCGTGCTGGAAACCCGGCTCGCCCAAGCCGCCGGCCTCGGATAAACCGGCGCGGCCGGCCTGGCCCGCAGCGCGGAATTAAGGACTGGCGGACAGATCCGCGAACCGGCCCGCCGGAATCTAGCGCAGCGAGGCGCGCTGCGTGGCGCCGCGGCGCGCCAGAAGAGCCTGCGCCTTCGGCAAGCTCTCTATGGCCTTGTGTACTTCCGGATCGTCCATCATGAGCGCCCGCACGGCCGTGTTCTTATCGTAGGCCCGCTGCAGCAACTCAAGGCGGAGATTGTCGCTGATCCACTGGCGATTCGCGTTGAACTCGTCGTCGGTGAAATCCATCTGCTGGCTCTTCAGGAACGTCTTGAACCGGTCCAGAGTCTCGGCGTCCGGGATCCAGGTGGGCGACGGCAGGTGCGGCTGCTGGCCGCCGAAATACAACGACCCGAAGTGGAAGAACTTCTCGTTGGCGGCGCCGTACACCCGCGCCTGGAAGCGGTTGTTGGGCGTGGCCACGTAGAGCGGCGCGCAAGGGCTGGGCGCCTCATACTTCTCATCGGGCGTGATGCCGCCGCCGCCGTATACCTTGCGGCCGCTATCAGTCGCTTTGATGTCGGTCTGGCTTTGCGGCTGGTCCTTGCGCGGCGAATAGTAGTAATCGAAGAACGATTGGTTGTTGTAATCGCGCTGGATCAGGCGCCCGCTAGGCGTGTAGTAGTGCGCGATGGTCAGCAGCAGCGCCGCTCCCTCGGAGAGCGGGAACTGAGCCTGCACGAGTCCCTTGCCAAAAGTGGTTTCGCCCAGAAGCCAGGCGCGGTCGTGGTCTTGCAAGGCGCCGGAGACGATCTCGGAGGCGGATGCGGAGCCGCGGTTCACCATGGTCACAATCGGATAATCCTGCGCCAGCGGCTGGGCCTTCGCGCGGTAGACGCGTTCGGGTTGCGCGCGCCCATGGTCCGATACCACCGTCTGGCCGTCGGCCAGGAAGCGCCCCACCACGGCTACGGCTTCGTTCACCAGTCCGCCGGGGTTGCCGCGCAAATCGAAGATCATGCCCGTGACTTTGTTCTCTCCCAGCTTCGCCAAAGCCGCTTCCACGTCGTGACTCACATTGGAAGCCTCAAAGCTGCTGATTCCGAGGTACACAATGCCCGGTTGCAGCCAGTACGCATCCACCACGCTGGTGGAGATATCGCCGCGAACCACCGCGAAGGTGATGGGATCCGCCACGCCCGGCCGCCGCACCGTGACGTGCACCGTGGTGCTGCGCTGGCCGCGAAGCATGTCCGCCACCTTCTGCGAATTCATGCCGAGTGTGTTGACGCCATCCACGGCGGCGATGATGTCGCCGCGGCGCAGCCCGGCCACCTGAGCCGGGGAACCGGGGAATGGTTCCATGGACACTGTATTCCCTTCGTCCACCGTGATCAGCATGCCCACGCCGGAATATTGCGCCCGCTGCGTCCGCTGCATGTTGGCGTACTCCACCGGATCGAGAAAACTCGAATGCGGATCGAGCGTGCTCAACATGCCGGGGATGGCGCCTTGGTAAAACGCCCGGTCCGGCTCCACGTTGGTGGCGAAGTTTTTCTCGATGATCGCGTAAGCGTCCGTAACCTGGTGAAGGCCGTTATCGAGCTGCCCGTTGGAGGAGGTCAGCGCTGACTCGCGAATGCCCTCTGGCATGCCGCCCGGCTCGCCGATCTGCGCATGAACCATGGCGCCCTGGAACACCAGCAGGGCCAAGCCCAGGGCAACGATCACAGCGAAGACAATGGGTTTGTTTCTCATGTTTCGGCGGAGCCGCGGACCAGCCGCCCGCGGCGCTCCTGTCTTTAGACTAGCACTGACGGCGCCCCCGCAAGGGGAACATACCGGCCCCGAAGGGGCTTGGGTACGGCGCCACACAGGATCGAGCGCGCAAAACGCAACGCAATAAAGGCCGAAATTGCTGACAAACCGCGTCCCCGGGCGTCCCCGCGGCGCGCGAAACAGGCGCCTCCAGGCTCGCCGCTAGACGGCCACGCGCGCCTTGCGAACCGCGGCCCCGGTCTCCGAACGAGCCGGCTTACGCTCGGCCACGGCATGGAGCCGCCGGAGCTGATCCGTCACGCAGACCAGGAACATGGGCTGGCGCGCGGACTTTAGAAGGTCAATGATGCGGCCCGGCGCATCTTCCAAATAGATGGTCTTGCCGTCGGTCAGCAGGTGCACCTCGGAGGAGGCCGCCTCGGCTTCACTGAGCCGTTTGCCCATATCCTTTTGAAGGAAGCGGAGCACGCGGCGGATCTTCTGAAGGGAGAACCCCTTGCGGCGGAGCTCCGCAATCACGGAGATCTCCACCACCTCATCCAGCATGTACAGGCGCTTGTGCCCATCCTGGCGCGGCGAAACGACATGGCGTTCATCCCACCACTGGAGCTGGCGCAGGCTCACACCGCAGATGCGGGCTACCTCAGAGCTATTGTAGGCCGGCGCATCCGGCGAGGCTGGCGGGCGGCTTTTCCTGGCTTTCAACATCTTGAGCGGCTTCCGTTTCGAAATTGGGGCTACTCTGGATTGTACATGGGTGACAGGCAGTGTCAATAGGGATTCAGTCAACAGCTTCAGGCTAAATCGGGCTAGAAACTCCGGAATGGCCTGCAAGACGCCGCCGGCATCAGGCGCAGGGCCGCACGCGCAAAGTGAGACTTTTTACATATCGGGCCGCGCATCGCTTCCGGACCGCGTAATCTTTACGCGGGGTGAAACATCGCCCCCCCGGATTTCCTTGGAATTCCGGCGTTTGGCAAACGGCTATCGAATTGCCCTTACACCGCGCGGAGGTTGGACTCAGATGACCAAGATTCTCGCAGCCACATGCGCGGCCGGCATTCTGTTCACCAG
>Ga0335069_10005528_pt1 | contig 18567 bp, 14 predicted proteins | sample Lox_Sample_11_FD_206714 | JGI IMG/M metagenome (GOLD analysis project Ga0335069, IMG submission 206714) | Soil microbial communities from Loxahatchee National Wildlife Refuge, Florida, United States - Lox_Sample_1.1 | ecosystem: Environmental > Terrestrial > Soil > Wetlands | place: USA... | reverse complement strand
GGGCCGCCCACGTCCAGGACGCCCTCGCGGTCCGCGGCGGGTCGGACGAATCCACCGAGTCGTTCCGCGCCGGTGAAGCCCTGAAGGCCGCGCTCCCCAACCCCATCGCCGAGTACGTCGCGGTCGTCGTCCACGGGCCGGTGCCCGTGTCGCATCCCCGCTTCGTGGCCATCCTCGATTCCCTCGACGCCGTGCTCTCCCGCAAGGACTACGTGAAGCAGGTGCTGTCGGCGAGCGCGATCGGGGAATCCACGTTCGTGAGCCGGGACCGGCACACCACGTTCCTGATCGCCGCGATGGAGACGGAGCAGACCGACAACATCAAGAACAACTTCGTCCCGGACATCCGGGCCACCCTGGCCGCGACGGTCGCCCGCATCCCCGGCGGATCGTCGTTCGACGTCAAGCTCACCGGCGATCCCGCCCTCGACTACGACATCCGTACCATCTCGGCCGAGGACACCGAGCAGGGCGAGCGGAAGGTGATTCCGTTTTCGCTCGTCGTCCTGGTGGTCGCGTTCGGGGCGCTGGTCGCCGCCACCCTCCCCATCATCGTGGGCGTTCTGGCGATCACCATCGCGCTCGGCCTGCTGACCATCGCGGCCCAGTTCCAGACGATGTCGGTGTTCGCGCTGACCATCACCAGCATGGTGGGGCTGGGGGTGGGTATCGACTACTCGCTGCTCGTGGTCACCCGCTTCCGAGAAGAGCTGAACCGGGGCCTGGCGCCCCCCGACGCCGCGGCGCGCACCATGCAGACCGCCGGGTCGGCGGTCATCACCTCCGGACTCACCGTGGTGGTGGGATTCGGCGCGCTCCTGGTGACGCCGCTCATCGAAACCCGGTCGGTGGGAATCGGCGGGCTCCTGGTGGTGGCGGTCGCGATCGGCCTGGCGACCACGTTCCTGCCGGCGGTCCTCTCCATCCTGGGACGCGGCATCGACCGGCCTCGCTGGCTGGCGCGGCCCCTCGCGCGTTTCCACACCCCGACGGGCTGGGAGCGTTGGGCGCGCTGGCTGGGCCATCGTCCCTGGCGCGCCATCGCGCTGGGCGGCGGGGTGGTGGGGCTCCTGATGATTCCCCTGTCCCAGATGCGGATCGGATTGCCGGCGCGAAACTGGTTTCCGGCGCAGTCGGAGTCGGGCGAAGGGCTGCAGGAGCTCGTGAGCATGGGGGTGTCGGGCATCGTTCAGCCCACCCGCGTCGTGATCACGATGCCCGCGGGAGAGTCGGCGCTCTCGGCCCGGCGGCTGCTCGGGCTCAAGGCGCTGGGCGACGTCCTCCTGAAGGATCCGCGCGTCAAGCAGGTCCGCGGCGTGGCCAGTCTCCGCCCGCATCTGTCGGCCCTCGCGCTGACCATGTTCTACTCCAATCCCGATTCCATCCGGCGCCGCTACCCTGAGTTCTTCGACGCCTATCTGAGCCCGGACACCCGGACCACGCTGGTGGACATCATCCCCGACGACAGCGTGTCTCTCACCGGCATGATGGGAATGGCGGTGCGCGCGCGCGAGGTGGCACGCAAGGGCGTCCGGGGTCTGGACGGGGCGACGGTCCTGGTCGGGGGCTTCGCCGCGACGAGCGTGGATCTCCAGAACGACCTGCTGTCCCGCTTCCCGGGCATCGTCGCCCTCATCCTCGGCATCACGGCCGTGATGCTGTTCGTCGCGTTCAAGTCGCTCCTGGTGCCGCTCAAGGCGGTGCTCTTGAACTGCCTCTCGGTGGGCGGGGCGTTCGGCGTGACGGTCCTGGTCTTTCAGCGCGGCGTGGGGGGAAGCCTCTTCGGGCTCGACGGGCCCACCGAGGCGATCTTCGTGGTGGTCCCGGTGCTGGTGTTCGCCGTGGTGTTCGGCCTGTCGATGGACTACGAAGTGTTCCTGCTCACCCGGGTCAAGGAAGTCTTCGACAAGACCGGGCGGAACGACCACGCGACGATGGAGGGGCTGTCCAGCACGGCGTCGACCATCACGTTCGCGGCCGCCATCATGGTCCTGGTCTTCGGTGTGTTCGCGTTCTCCCGCGTCCTCGCGGTCCAGTTCATGGGCTTCGGTCTGGCGGTGGCCGTGCTCCTCGACGCCACGCTGATCCGGATGGTCCTGGTCCCGGCCATCATGCACATCGCGGGGCGGTGGAACTGGTGGCCCGGCGTCCGCGCCCCGAAGGATCCCCCCGCGGGCGCCTAACCCGCCTGTCGCACCAGCTCTTCCAGCCGCCGCATCCGCTCCCCCCAGAGGTCCCAGTGCCAGGCGTCCACGCGGATGCCGGTGCGGGGGTCCTTGAGCGGCTTGTACTGGAGCCAGACGGGGTCGAGTCCCAGGCGATCGCCCACCAGGAGTAGCGGCTCGCGCCGGCTGCTCACCACGTGGACCATCGGCTCGTCGCGGAAGACGTGATGGTGAAGCCAGACGCCGCCATCGAGCGCGTAGATCATGCCGTCGCGGCGGCGGGGGAAGGTCCGGATCAGCCCGCTCAGGAGCAGCTGATCAGTCCCTCCTTGGTGGCTGAGCCCACGGGCGCGGCGTTGCCGGTGAAGAGGTAGCACTTTTTCACGGTGTTCACGTTGGAGGTCGTGGCGGACCAGCCCTGCCCGGTGGCTTCGTTCACCACCAGCGTGTTGCCCGGCGAGGGCGTGAAGTTGTTCATCAGGACGAGGTTGCTCGTGTAGGCGGCGCTGTCGTAGAAATAGGCTTCTTCGGCCTCCGCGAGGTTGCGCAGGTCGGATTTCTGGCTCGCGATGTACGCCTTCTCCTTGGTGTTCGTGAAATTCACCACCGCGATCGCCGCGAGGATGCCGACGATCACGATCACGATGAGCAGCTCGATCAAGGTGAAGCCGCGGGTCGATCGCATCGTCGCCCTCCTGAGGGGGGTGACCGCGCGCCTCAATGTGAGGCGAAGGTCCCTACGTTGCAAGATTCATGCGGCATCCTTGGCATCGACCCAATTCGGTCCGGCGCCGACACTTACGACCAGCGGCACCCGCAGCTTGGCCGCCCCTTCCATCTCGCGTTTTACGAGACTCACCGCACTCTCACGCTCCCCGTACGGGACTTCCAGCACCAGCTCGTCGTGCACCTGGAGCAGCATCCGGCTGGAAAGGCCACCCGCCGCGAGGCCGGCGGCGATCCGGATCATCGCGACCTTGATGAGATCCGCGGCCGATCCCTGCAGCGGAGAGTTGGTCGCGGTCCGCTCCCCGAACGCGCGGACGTTGAAGTTCTTGTCCTTGAGCTCGGGGATGTAGCGGCGCCGGCCGAAAATCGTCTCCGTATATCCGCGTTGGCGGGCCTCGGCGACCGTGCGGTCCAGCCAGGCCCGCACGCCCGCGAACCGCTGGAAGTACTCCGCGATGAATCGCTTGGCTTCGTCCTGGGAAATCGAGAGCATCCGCGCCAGCGCGAACGGCCCCTGCCCGTAGATGGTCCCGAAGTTGATGGTCTTGGCGCGGGCCCGCATCTCGGACGTGACCTGATCGTCGGGAACGCCGAAGATCACCGCCGCCGTCTGCCGGTGGATGTCCCCGCCCCGCTCGAACGCCTCCACGAACGCCGGGTCGCCGGACAGATGCGCCAGCAGCCGGAGCTCGATCTGCGAGTAGTCCGCGGTGACGAGCACCGTCCCGGGCGCGGCGACGAACGCGCGCCGGATCGCCTCTCCCCGCGGCGTGCGGACCGGAATGTTCTGCAGATTCGGGTCCGACGACGAGAGCCGTCCCGTGGCGGCGCCGGTCTGATTGAAGCTGGTGTGGATCCGGCCGGTCTCGGGGTTGATGCTGGCCGGCAGGGAGTCGACGTACGTGGACTTGAGCTTGGACAGCTCGCGGTACTCGATGAGGAGCCGCGGCACTTCGTGCCCCATCGCCGCGAGCTGCTCCAGCACCTCGTAGTCGGTGGAGGCGCCGGTCTTGGTCTTCTTCAGCACCGGCAGCTGCAGCTTGTCGAACAGCACGGTCCTGAGCTGCGGCGTGGACGCGATGTTGAAGTCCGACCCCGCGGCGGCGTGGATTTCCCGCTCGATCCGCGCGAGATCCACCGCGAACTGCCGCGACAGCTCGCCCAGGAGCTCCCGGTCCACCTGGATGCCGGCCCACTCCATGTCGGCGAGCACACGGACCAGCGGCATCTCGATGGTGTCGAGGAGCGGGCGGAGATGGTGGTCGTCCAGCTCACCCGCGAACGAGCCGGCCAGCCGGAGCACCATCTCCGAGTCGTCGCAGCAGTACCGGGCCGCGGCCGGCACCGGCACCTCCGCGAACGGCCGCTCGGCGCGCCCGCGCCCCGCCACGTCCCCGTAGGTCCGCATCGGGAGGGAGAGCCGCTCGAGCGCCAGCGCGTCGAGCGCGTGCGACCGCCGGCCGGGGTCGAGCACGAAGCTGGCGAGCATCGAGTCGTACGTCACGCCGGCGAGCTCGACCCCGGCCCGCCGCAGTACCAGCCAGTCGTACTTGATGTTGTGACCCGCCTTGGCCACGCCCGGATCGGTCAGCAGGGCGCGGAGCGGGGCGAGCGCCGCATCCGAGAGCGGCGGGAGATTCCGCGGCGGCTCGCCGCCGGCCAGCTCGCCGTCCGGCGGCCGGTGGGCGAACGGCAGGTACCAGGACTGCCCCGGCGCCACCGCCAGGGACAGGCCCACCAGGGACGCGCGGAGCGGATCGATCGACGACGCCTCGGTGTCGAGCGCCAGGAGCGGCGCCTGCCGGCACTCGGCGATCATCGTGGCGAGCCCCGCCACGTCGTCGAGCACGCGCGCGGGGACCGGGGGCGGGGCCGGCGCCGCCGGCGCCGCCGGCAGAGGCGCGGCCGGAGCGGGCGTCGAGGCCGGCGCCTCCTCCAGTCCGGTGACCTTCGGGATCAGAGACCGGAACTCGAGCTCGGTGAAGAGCTCGGCGAGACGGGGGCCGTCCACCGGCTTGAGTCGCAGGGCGTCGAGGTCGAGCACCACCGGGACGTCGCGCCGGATGGTGACCAGCTCCCGCGACAGCCGGGCCGCGTCCCCCTGCGCCAGGAGCGCCTCCCGCGCGCGCTTGCCCGGAATCTCGGCCGCGTGGGCCAGCACGGCGTCCAGATCCGGATACCTGCCCAGGAGCTCGACGGCGGTCTTCTCGCCGATTCCCTTCACCCCGGGGACGTTGTCGGACGAGTCCCCCACCAGCGCCAGGTAGTCCACCACCTGCCGGGGCGGGACCCCCAGCCGTTCGGAGGCGTTGGACTCGTCCACCCATTGCTCTTCGACGCCGGCGGGACCCGAGCGGCCGGGATTGAGCAGCGAGATCCGGGGACCGATCAACTGGTAGAAATCCTTGTCCCCCGACACGATCACCGTCGCGACGTCCCGCTCCGCGGCCCGCGCCGCGAGCGTCCCGATCACGTCGTCGGCCTCGAAACCCTCCACCGTGATGAGCGGGACCCGGAACGCGTCGAGCAGCTGGGCGATGCGCTCCAGCGACCGGTCGAAGTCCTGCTGCAGCTCGGCGTCGAGCTTTTCGCGGGTGGCTTTGTACTCCGGGTACAGGCGCTCGCGGAACGACACGCCCCGGTCGTTGACCCAGCCCAGGTAGCCGGGATGGTGCCGCTCGCGGAGGCGCAGCAGGAAGTTGGTGACGCCCCACGCGGCGGAGGTGTTCTCGCCGTGACGGGTGGTGAGGGGACGCGCGATCATCGCGAAGAACGCGCGATAGATCAGGGCATAGCCGTCCACGAGGAACAGGGCGTCCGGCGGGCGGGACATGGCTGACAAATTATAGCCGACTAGGGGCCGTAGAGCGCGCGGTAGAGCTCTCGGTTGCGGAGCACGGACCGCACGTACCCCCGGGTTTCGACGTAGCCCACGTCCTCGACGAACAGGTCCGGGTCCTGCGGCCGACCCCCGGCCATCCAGCGGTCCACGGGACCGCTGCCGGCGTCGTAGGCGGCGACGGCGGCGGCGACCCGGCCGTGATACCGCTCGAGCAGCGCGGCCAGGTGCGCCGCTCCGAGATGCAGGTTCAGGTCGGGGACCGTGAGCCACTCGGGCGCGAACGGCAGGTCGAGCACCCGCGCGGTCCGCGCCGCCGTACTGGGCAGGAGCTGCGTCAGCCCGCGCGCGCCGGCGTGCGACAGCGCTTCCCGGTCGAACACGCTCTCCTGCCGGATCAGCGCCGCGAGCAGGAGCGGATCCACGTGGAACTCCTCCGCCTCCGCCGCCACGGCGCTCCGGTCGGGCCAGGGAAAGATGGCCCGCAGCACCCGCGGATCCCCGGGCGCGCGCGGCGCGGCCAGCCAGGCGAGCCGTACCGATACCGATCCCCAGCCGCGCGCGGCCAGCCCCGCGCTCCAGGCCAGGAGCGCGTCCACCGAATCCGGCGGGGCGGCGAGGAGCGAGCGGACTTCGAGGTCCGCTTCCGAGTCGAGACCGGCGAGGAGCAGCGTGTCGAGCACGCCCAGTCCGGCGGTGGCGGCCGGTACCGGGATGTCCGGAGCGTCACCGACCGCAAGCCCCGGGAGGCCCACGAGGGTTCGGGCGCGCAGCCCGTAGTACCCGGTGGAGTCGTCGTGGGCGAGCGCGACCCAGATGGTCCGCGCGCCCGCGCTGTCCCCCCGCGCCGCCGACACCTTGCCGAGCCAGAACCGCGCCGCGCCATGGGGACGGGCGCCCGTGTCCACGTCGGCCTGGAACCACGCCGCGGCTCGGTCCCAGTGCCGGCGCCGGTACTCCCACGAGCCGACCCGGAGCCGGGCCTGCGTCGCGGACGGATCGAGAGGATGGGTCGTGGACAGCTCTTTGAAGGCGAGGGCCGCGCCGGCCGAGTCTCCCCGCTCCGCCATCCGGTCGCCGGCCAGGTACAGCGCGGTGCCCGCCGCGCTGTCCGCCGGGTGGGCGCGGGCGAAGGCGAGCAGGGCGCCGGGTCCGGAGGGATCGCCGAGGCGGAGGAGGAGCCGGGCGCGCCGGTACGTGGCGAGTGGCTGGACGGTGGAATCGCGCTCCGCGGCCTCGTCGGCCCTGAGCGCCTCCCGTCCCCGGCGGCTTCCGGCGAGGAGGTCCGCCCACAGGAGCAGTGTGCCGCCGCTCGAATCTCCCTGGGTGATCGCCTTGCGAACCTGTACCACCGCGGCGGGCACGTCCCCGTGCGTGCGGAGCACCTGCGCCAGTGCGACGCGCTCGTCGGGCGCGGCGGGCGGGAGGGGCCCCTGCGCCAGGGCCACGCCCGCCGCGGCGTCATCCGTTTGCGGAGCCGCGGCGAAGAGATGATAGAGGAGATCGCGGGCTCCGGCGGAGTCGCCCCGGGCGAGCGCCAGGCGCGCCGCTTCGAGACCGGCACCCGCGGCGGCCAGGAGGGACACCGCCCCACTCGAGTCCCCGGAAGCGAGCCGGGCGCGCGCGCGGTACAGGGGAACCCGGCGCGCCGCCGCGCCGGAGAGTCCGGCGAGGAGGGAGTCCGCCGCGTTCGAGTCGGTGGTGACCGCGGCCTCGCGCAGACGCAGCCACCCGTCGATGGCCGGCAGTCCCGCGCGCCGGGCCGCCGCGTAGTACCACCGGGCGCTGTCCCGCACGCCGGCACGATCGAAAGCGGTCGCGGCGCGAACCGTGAGGAGCGCCGCCCGGCTCCCCGAGGCTTCGGCCCTGGCCCGGAGGTAGTCCCGCGCGGCGGAGTCCGCTCTCCCCTCATGCTCCAGTGCCTCCGCCAGCACGGCGTACCCCACTCCCCCGCCGGAGTCGGCCAGCCAGGGGCGGTTCGCGAGGAGGGCGACGACCCGCGCATAACGGCGCGCGGTCAGCTCGGCCCGCGCGTTCGCGATCAGGACCTGGGCGGAGGTTCCGGGGGTTTCGGGCGCGGCCAGGAAGGACTCGGCGGCGTGCCAGGGCCGGCCCGCGGTTTCGAGGGATTCGGCGCGCGCGACTTGGGGAGCGGGGGGAGGGGGGCCCGACGCCTGGCCCGTGAGGGCCAGCGGCCAGCAGACCAGAAGCGCCCCGGCGGCGCCGCGCATCAGTTGATGTGGCGGAGGCGCTGTGCGACCCGGTCGAAGTCGGCGCGGGAGCCCGGGGTCATCCGGAAACGGCCGAAGCCGGACTGATCCACGAAGAGCAGGTCCAGCCGCAGGTTCGTGTAGATCCAGCGGATGCCGTGGATCCCGGTCCGGGAGTAGTCGCTCTCCATGTCGTAGACCTCGTCCGGATCCCCGAGCGTGATGAAGACCTCGCCCCGGTCGGTGAGCCATCCCGGGTCCGCGGCCTCATTGAACCGCTGACTCGCGATCTGCACGCGGGTCAGGTAGTCGTTGAGCGCCTCGTTCTCCGGCGTCATGCTCACCGGATCCGACGCCTCCCAGAAGTCGTGCCATGCCTTGGCGCGCAGCGAATCGGGCGCCGAGCGGAGCTTCGCCACCAGGTCCTGCCGGGGGAAATACCGGAGCAGACTCACCATCTGGTCGTAGTTGGTCACGACCCACTGTGAGGAGAAGCTGATCAGGAAGGGCGCCACCACGGCGGCGCCGCCGCCCACGGGCCCCACCCGGAACCGCTCCTGCCCCACCGGCAGCTTGCCGGGGAGCACCCGGAACCGCACCCGCGCGAACGCGGCGGCGGTATCGAGCGGCAGGGTGTCGGCCCAGAGCGTGTCCCCGTTCCAGCCTTCCACCACGCCGGCGATCCGCGTCCCCGCGGGGAATCCGTACGCCTCGACGTAGAAGGTGAGGGTGTCGTTCCCATACGGCAGCGTCGCGCGGGGGTTGGAGATGAGGGTGGGCACGGTGTCCCGGCGGGCGCGGCCAATTCCTTCATAGATGGGGATGGGGCTGGAGAGGCCGACATCCCCGAAGCGCGGAACGGTGTCCGTCACCTCCTGGCGGGAGGCGCCGACGCCGTCCCGGTCACGCACGACCACGCTCAACGCGCAGGGCCCGGGGGGAACGTTCACGTACTGCTGGAAGATCACGCTTTCATCGGCCCGGAGCGTTTCCTGGAATGAGCGGACCCGGACGGTCTCATCCCGTGTGAAGGTCCGCGGGGCTCCCGTCGCCGCGTGCACCGAGATTTCCACCCGGTACGCCCCGATGAAGTCGTTGCCCTCCCGCCGGAACCGGAGGGAGTGGTTGGCGAACGAGAGCGAGACCTGGGCGAGCGTGGAATCGGGGGTGGGCCCCGCGAGCCAGCGGATCGAGCCCACCCAGGGGAGCGGATCGCCGCCGGCCAGGAACCCCATGCTGCGGTACTGGGAAGCCGGGTCGAACAGGCGGCTGATCGCGACGTCGGCCTTGGGGGCGTCGGGCGTACCGACGCGCGACCACTGCCCACACGCCGTCGCCGTCATCCCGAGGACCACCGTCGCGACTACCCGTCTCGTCACTTGCTCCACCTCAAATCCGGGCGTTAGTTTGGCGCGTCCTCATGCCCACCGAGAATCTCGCCGGCCGAACCATCGCCGGCTACCGTCTCCTCGAACGCATCGGCGAAGGCGGCACGGCCGAAGTGTACCGCGCGGAACACCCCGAGCGGGGACCCGCCGCGTTCAAGGTATTGCGGCCGCGGCTGCGCGGCGACCCCACGGCGGTCAAGCGTTTTCTCCGGGAAGCCGGGTACGGCGCGCGTGTGTCGCATCCCGGCGTCGTGCGAACCTTCGATTACGGTGAAGCCGACGGCCTGTACTACCTGGCCCTGGAGTGGGCTCCCGGAGAGTCCCTCGCGGCGTTCCTACACCGCAACGGACCGCTCGGCCCCTCCGAGGCCGTCGCCCTGGTGCGGCAGCTCGCGGACGCCCTGGGCGCGGCCCACCACGCCGGCATCATCCACCGGGACCTGAAGCCCGAAAACATCATGTTCGACCCGGCCTCGCGGCGCGCGCGGCTCCTCGATTTCGGCATCGCCCGGGATGCGGAGCTGCCTCCCGAGGAGCGCCTCACCCGCACCGGGTTCTTCGTGGGAACCCTGCAATACGTGGCGCCCGAGGCACTTTCCGGCGAGCTGGTGGACGGCCGGGCGGACATCTACAGCCTCGCCACGATCGCTTACTACGTCCTGACCGGACGACATCCGTACAACGGCAAGAGCCCCCGCGAGCTCTTCCAGCAGCTCCTGACCCAGCCCCCGGAGCCGCTCAACGCGGCGGTTCCGGGTCTCAAGTTCGCGCCGGGGATCGAAGCCGCCATCATGCGCGGCCTCGCGCGCGATCCCGCCGCGCGGCAGCCGACGGTCGAGGCCCTGGCCGCCGAGCTCGAACAGGGGCTGGCGTCGGCGCCGCCTCCCCCGCCGTCGAAGGGCTTTCTGGGCGCGCTCAAGAGCATCGTGGGACGGAAGTGACATCATAGTAGTAGTAGATACAACTACTAGCTGGACGAAATGACCGAACTCGAGCACCTCAAGGATCTCCTGCTGACGCGATCGGTCACCCGGGGCGACTTCACGCTCTCCTCCGGCCGCCGCTCCTCGTACTACATCGACGCCCGCCGGACTACGATGTCCGGCGCCGGCCTCGCGCTCATCGGCTCCCTGGGCCTCGCCCGCCTGGACGCCCGGGGCTGGGCCCCCCGTGCCGTGGGTGGCCTCACGCTCGGCGCCGACCCCGTGGCCTATGCCATCGCAGCCGCGGCCCGGGCCCGCCGGCCCCCCCCTGCCCCGTCCCTGGACGCCTTCACGGTCCGGAAGCAGGCCAAGGCCCACGGCACCGGCCGCCGGATCGAGGGGTGCTTCGAGCCGGGCCAGCCGGTCGTGGTCGTCGAGGACGTCATCACCACCGGCGGCTCCGCCCAGGAAGCCATCGCGGCCCTGGCCGCCGAAGGAGCCCGGATCCTGGGAGTCCTGGCCGTCGTGGACCGCGAAGAGGGTGGCCGGGAGGTGCTGGAGAAGGACGGCCACGCCGTGGAGACCCTGCTCACCGCCACTCAGCTCGGCCTTACGCCCGCCCCGGCCCGATGACCCTGCCCTCGCTGCACCCCGACCACAAGTCCCTGGCGGCGCGCATGCGCGGCCGCTCGGACGACGCGATGGGGCTCGAGCAGCGCCTCAAGGACCTCGAGACTTTCTCCCGCTCGCTGTCCCGCCGATGGATCATGGTTTCCGCGATGTTCGTCGTCGCCCTGCTCGGGTGGATGAGCGGCACCATCCGAACCGAGCCCGGCACCATCGTCCTCGCGGCCGGCGCCGGCGCCATCCTCAACGCCCTCGTGGGACTGGTCAACGAGCGCGGCTGGTATCGCTGGTGGCTGATCTATGTCCTCACGCTCCTCGACATCTTCATCGTGGCCGTCCCGGTGGTCTGGTTCGGCAACGGGGGCCTCATCGCGGCGTTCTTCATCGCGGTCCTCCCCTACACGTTCGACCAGGGCCGCACCGTCGGCGACTTCCTCGTCCTGATGGCGTCCCTCGCCTACCTCGCCGCCACGCTCCTGCACGGCCTGATCTACAACGGCAGCGCCTCCATTCCCCCCGAGGCCTACCTCGAGACCGTCGTGTTCGTCGCCGTGGCCATGGCGCTCAAGCGCATCCCCGCGACCCTGATCGATCGGATCCGGTCCACGCGCGGCGTGATGGGCGCGGCGGAGCAGGGTCAGCTGGGCGTGCGCGCCGCGGCCGCGGAATCGGACGAGCTGGGATTTCTCGAGAAGAGCCTGAACCGGATGCTCGACGAGATCGGCGCCACCATTTCGACGGTCCAGCACGAGGCCGACGAGGTCGCCGCCTTCGCCGAGCAGCTGGCCGCCGCGGCGCAGCAGATCCAGGCGACCTCGGAGGCCGTCACCCACACCGCGCAAGGGCTCGCGACCGACCTGATCGGCCAACAGAGCGTCGCGGAGGGCGCGCAGGCGGAGAGTGCCAAAGCGGCGAATCAGGCCGAGGCGCTCCGCGACCGCGCCGAGAAGATGCAGGCCGACGCGGGGCAGCTGACGGCCACGGCGGAGCGGGGCAGGGAACGGGTGGAGCGGGCCAGCCAGACCCTGCGCGCGGTCCGCGAGGAAGTGCGGGCCACCGCCACTACGGTCACGGGTCTGTCCGCCCTGTCCGACCGGATCGGCGGGTTCGCGCAGACCATCGCGCGCATCGCGCGCCAGACCCACCTCCTGGCCCTCAACGCCGCCATCGAGGCCGCGCGGGCGGGCGAGCACGGCGAGGGCTTCGCCGTCGTGGCCCAGGAGGTCCGGGGCCTGGCGGGGGAGGCCGGGCGGTCGGCCCGGGACGTGGCCGAGCTGGTCAGCGAGATCCGCTCGGGCATCACGGCCGCCTCGCGGGCGATGGAAACCGGCGAGGCGCAGGTGAAGGACATCGGAGCCGTCGCCGCGGAAGCCGACGAGGCGCTCCGGGAGCTGCACGAGGGGGTCCAGCTCATCGGCGGCCTGGTGAACGCCACCGCCGACGTTTCCCGCAGCCAGGCCGAGCGGCTCGCGCTCCTCGCCCAGTCGCTGGCCGAGGTTTCGAAGGTGTCGAGTGTCTCGGTGGAGCATGCGACCGGGGCCGCGTCGGCCACGCAGGCGCAGATCACCTCGATGAGCGATCTCGCCGCGACGTCCCAGCAGCTGGCGCAGCTGGCCGAGCGTCTCCGGGCCAGCATCGCCCGCTTCGCCGTGCTCAAGCCCGAGCAGCGCACCGCCGAACACCGCGTCATCCGCGCCGCCGCCGACTGACGCCCGATCACCCCGCCCGGGAGACGCGAGGCGCGTCGGATCCTTGGTCCCAAAACCCCGCGTTCAGGGGGTAGAACGCGCGCAGGGCCTCCCGGTACGGGGTGATCAACAGGTCGACGTACCGGGCCAGGGCCACGTCGAAGGGAAAGCGGCTGCGGAACTCGCCGGCCGTGACTCCCAGCACGGCCTTCAGGTGACGGCCGAAGCTCTGGGGCGACGAGAAGTCCAGCCGGTACGCCACATCCGACACCGACAAACCCGGATTCTGGAACAGGTACGCCGCGTGCAGAAGCCGCATCGCGGAGAGAAAGCGCTTGGGGGAGGGGAGTCCGGCCCGGTGGAAGCGGGACACGAACGTGCTGGGGGTGACCCGCAGATGGCGGGCCAGTCCCCGCACGGTCACGATCACCGGCGCGAGCCGTACCACCGCTTCGAAGAAGATCCGGGACTCCTCCGGGGCGTCGCCGAGCGCCGGCAGGAGCCGGGCCAGAATCCGGGCGGCGGCGGGGGTCATCGGCTGTCCGAAGACCTCGCGGAGCCGCCGCCACGCCCCCGGCTCGGTGCAATCGACGGCGGCCCGGATCCCCGTCGCTCCCAGGCGGAGCAGGGTCTCCGTGGACGCGCCGTCGTGCCGGGACACGAGGGCGACCGCGGGGATGGCGGGGAACTCCCGGACGAACCGCGCCACGGCCGGGAGCTCCTCGCCGGCGCATCGGTGCACCGAAATGAGCAGCGCGTCCACCTTCCGCCGGCGGGCCGCCACGAGCACCTCGCGGAACGACTCGGCGTGAACGGTCTGGAAGCACCCGTCCCCCACCGCGTCGACCCGGGACCGTTCCGGAACGGGCAGCACCGTACAGACCGTGACCACGGCGCCATCCTAACCCGCCACTGTCAATGGTCGATCAAGGTCCTACCCTTATCTTCCTAGCCGTGGTCAAGCGGGCCTCCCTCCTGACACTGCTCGTCCTCGCCGCCTGTCAACCGACGGCGAACCGGATGCTGCTCCTCGATCTCGCGCTCGCGGACCCCATCGACCTCGAGTCGACCGCGACGCCGTGGCACGACGGCGGGTACACCGTCGAGTACCGGCGCTTCTTTCCGCACGTCACGCGCGACGACCTCCGGCGCTACGGCGCCGTGATGGTGCTCGGCGGCCAGCGGCCCGACGCGCCCTCGGACGCGCTGTCGACCGGTGACGCGGTCCTCCTGTCCGAATGGGTCCGGCAGGGCGGGGTGGTGGTACTGGGCTATCCCGGCAGCGCGCTCGACCGCTGGACCATGAACCGGTGGCTCAGGTCGATCGGTGCCGGCGTGACCATCGGTGATCCGGTCACCGGGGCCCCTGCCACGGCCGCGGTCCCCGTGCGTCACGCCCTCTCGAGCGTCGACATCGTTCCGCTCTCGCTCGGTGAGAGTGACGCCCTTCGTCTCCGCGCATCCACACAGGTGCTCGCGCGCGCCCGGCAGGGGGCGATCATCGCCGCCACGCGGGTCGGGCACGGGCTGGTGGTGGTGGCGAGCCGCGCGGCGCTCGAGACGCCGGACACCGGGGCGGCGCGGGGATTCTTCGAGACCCTGGCCCGCTGGACCCGGCGCCCCGCGGAGTGGGCCAACGTGCCGCCGGGTGGCCGGGCGGCGCCCCTCGCCCTCGAAGGCGGCCCCGATTCGGTTCCGACCCGTCTCCCGCGGGCCCGGCCCCCGGGCGGTGCTCCCGCCTTCCTGCTGCCGCTGCGCCGCGACGTCGCTCCGGCCGACTCGGTCGCGCTCCCGGAATGGGTGGCCCGCGCGGGATTCCGCGTGCTCTGGGCCGACGCGCCCGGCTACCGCTCCGCGCCGGCGGGGCGGGGGCGCACGCTCGACTCGCTCACGTCGCTCCTCGACGTCGGCGGGTTCAACACGATCGCCGGACCCGCCAACGCCGAGGCGATGGCGGAGTCCACGCGGTACGCGCCGTGGGAGCGGACGGTGGCGCAGAACATCTGGAAGCTGATGGGCGACCGGCTGGAGGAGACGAGCGCGCGCTGGATCCCCGCGCTCGAGCCCGATTCGTTCCGGCTGCCGCCCGATACGGGGGCCGGCGCCGCCCCGGGACACTGCCTGCTCGATCCCGGTTACTGGAACGCGGCGCTCGCGCCCGGCATGGTGGCCCTCGCGCGTCTCGCCGCCCAGCACCCCGATCTCATTCCCGCCGTGGCGCTCGACCTGGGGCGGCTCCCGGCGGCGACTCAGCCCGCGGCCACCATGTGCGACGCCGATTTCCAGGCCGGCCTGGATGCGATGGTGAAAGACACGGTGGTCACGCCGAGCGAGGCCGCCGGGTTGCGGAAGGTGCCGCCCGGGGGCCGGTACGACGCGCTCCTCGACCTGGGACTGGTCGACGACCTGTTCGCGGCGCTCGAGAAGGTGACGGCCACCCGGGCCGCCCTCTTGCGGACCACGATGCTGCGGATCCGCCCGGGGCTCCTGCTCGCGGTGCGCGCCGAGGGGCCTCCTCAGGACTGGTTCGGACGCGGTCTGTTGAAGGGGTGGTCAGGCCGGGGCGCGCCGGCGATCCTTTTCACGCGGGACCCCTCATCCCGTCAGACCGATGCCCGGTACCGGGCCCGGGGGATCGGCGTGCTGTCGGCGGTGGAGCTGGTGCCGGGACAAGCGGGGGTTGCGGTGGGTGGGTGGGGGGCCTTGAAGAACCTGGTATTCAGGGAAAACGCGGGGTTCTGGATGGATGTGGCGTCCGCGGCGCCCGACGGGGACAGCACGTGGCGGCTCGTCCGGCGTCTATCTCGTGAGAAATGAGGGGGTTGGCCGACGCTCGCTTGCCGGAGGGGGGTCTCGGCCGGTAGTTTTGCAGCGGAAGGACGGGTGCGGGTGGGGCGTGATGGTCGCGGGTCGTTGCCGGAAATGGGCGACTCCGAGGAAAGTCCGAGCTCCACGCGGGCAGACTGCCAGGTAACGCCTGGGCGCCGAAAGGCGACGGAAAGGGCCACAGAAAACAGACCGCCCTTTATCCAAGGGCAAGGGTGAAAAGGTGGGGTAAGAGCCCACCGCGCGGCCGGCAACGGTCGTGGCACGGCAACCCCCAGTCGGAGCAAGGCCGAATAAGCAGCGAGACTTGGGCCCCGAGTCGTTCGAGCTGCGGGTAGGCCGCACGAGGTGGCTGGCGACAGACACCCAAGAGAGATGACCATCTGACCGCCGGAAGGCGGCCAAACAGAACTCGGCTTATGGCCCCACCTACCCCCGTTCCCCTCAAACCTTATCCCCCGCAATGGGAGTCGGTCGCCGACTTGCGGGTATTCCGGACTACCAACGAAGAATGGCAGAAGCTCATCGGCTGGCGCGCCGACATGCGCCGCCGGGGCTGGAAGCTTCTGCGTGTATCGAGCGACGGCCCCGAGATGGTCGCGGTCTTCGGCCGCACGAAGACCGACCGCGCCGGGGCTTCGTGAAAAGACCCAACGCTCCCGCCGTCATCCTGCTCGCGTTCGTCGCCCTCTCCGGGTGCGGAGGGGGTGTGCCCGCCGCCCGGCCGGGGGCCGCTCCGGCCCCCGCGACGCCCCCGGCGCGGCCGCAAGACTCGGGACCGCTCCACTACGCTCCCGGGGTCACCCGCTATCTCATCACTCAGCGCCATCACGTGGACCAGACGCTGCCGACCGGCGACCAGGTCCAGGAGATCGGGCTCCGCACCTTCGTCACCGCGGTGATCACGGGTCCGGCCGACGCGCGCGGCTACGCCATATCCATCACCATCGATTCCATCCTGGCCGACTCCGCCACGCTGCTGCCGCCGGGCGTCGACCTCACCGCCGCCCGCGGTCTCCGCTACGACGCGCACCTCACCGTCACGGGCCGGCTGTTCGACCCCCGGCCCTCGGACCCGGCGGTCGCGAAGAATCTGGCGCAGCTGCTCGGCGGCTTCCGCACCTTCTATCCGCGGCTTCCGGCGGCCGGGGTGACCCCGGGCGCGGCCTGGAGCGACTCGACCGCGAACACCGACACGACGGGGTCCGCGGTGGTCGTGGACCGCGCGGTGACGCACTACGCGGCCGGCTCCTGGAACACCGCGGACGGCGCCAGGCAGCTGGGGATTCGGGTGACCGAAGAGTTCACGGTGTCGGGGTCGGGTGAGGCGGGCGGTTCCACGTTCGCGCTCACCGGCACCGGGCTGCGCTCGGGGCAGCTGAGCTTCTCCGCCGGCGGGCGCTTCCTGGGCGGCACCACGATGGACAGCGCGGGCATCGTCATCACGTTCGATCCGCAGGGAATCGCCGTCCCGCGGCGCCAGGTTTCCCACACCGTCATCAGCGTGCTCCCGTGAGCCGCCGCGCCATCGCACTCGCGGCGCTGCTCGTGGTGCCGGCCGGTCTCGGCGCGCAGGTCGCCGTGAACCGCTCGACCACGTACCTCATGCCCTCCGACGTGCAGGATGCCCGGGCCATCTGGGTGAATCCGGCGGGCCTCGGCGTGCAGTCACAGGCCTCCATCTATTTCGACCTCACGGCCTCCGATCCCGGATCTCGGGCGCAGCTGCGCCAGCTCAACCTGGGGTTCAACGCCCGCGGGCTCTCGTTCGCGTACCAGCGTGATCAGTTCTCCGGCGGGACCCGCGGGAGCACGTACAAGATGGGTTTCGGAGTGGGCGAGGGACGGCTGGCGGTGGGCGCCGCGGCGGCCCTCTACCGGGGAGACACGAAGGGCACCGGCTGGGACCTCGGCGCCTCGTTCAAGGCCGCCCACCCCCTCGTCCTCGCCCTGGTGGTCGGCAACATCGGCCAGCCTTCGGTGCGCGGCGTCGAGCAGCGGATCCGGTACACCGCGAGCGGCACGCTGCAGGTGGCGCCCGGATTCGGCGTCGCGGCGCTGGCCGCGGCCGATCCGCGGGGGATGCAGGCGTACGGCCTCGCCGCCCACGCCGGCTTCGACTGGAGCTTTCCGGTGGCGCTGGTCGCGCGGCTGGACACCGATCAGAAGTTCCGCCGGCAGCAATTCGCCCTCGGCATCTCCATCGGCGGCACGAATCAGCTGGGGGTCATCGCCACGGCCCCCGGAGACATTTCCTCCGTGAACGATCTCACGGTGGTCGGCGTCGCGACCCGGACCGCCCCCGCCCGGCGCTAGCCCGTGACCCGGCGCCGCCCGGGCCTCTGGGCCGCCGGCCTCGCCGCGGCACTGGCGGCATGGCTCTTCGGCGTCTGGCCTCCTCCGGTCTGGTGGAGGTCGCACTGGCCCCGGGAGTCGGCGATGATGCGGGCGGCCCCGCACAGCCCGTTGAGCGGCCCGGCGCCCACGGTTCACCCCGTCCGTCTGAGCGCCGTGTCCCCCCTCCTGCAGCGGATGATCATCATCGGGGAGGACTCCCGGTTCCACACCCACCACGGAATCGACTTCGTGGAGATCGGGGACGCGCTCGGCGTGGGCCAGCACCAGGGCTTCTGGGCCACCGCCCGGGCGGCCTGGCGGAAGCGGGACCGGCTCCGCGGTGCCAGCACGCTGACCCAGCAGCTCGCCAAGAACCTGTATCTCTCGTCTTCCCGGAATCCCCTGCGGAAGCTCAAGGAAGCGGTCACCGCCGTCCGCCTCGAGCTGGCCCTCCCGAAGGACCGCATCATGGAGCTGTACGTGAACGTGGTGGAGTGGGGGCCCGGCGTGTGGGGAGCCGACGAGGCGAGTCGTGACTACTTCGGGGTGCCGCCGGCGGCGCTGACCGAGGAGCAGGCGGCGGAGCTCGCGGCGACCCTGCCGCACCCGCGCACGTCGAATCCCGTCTTTCACCCCGCGCTGACGCTCGCGCGGCGGGACCTGATCCTCAGCCGGTACCGGGGCTACAACGTGGCGGTGCCACCCGATACGGGCGTGGCGGACTCGCTCGTCATTCCGGTGAGTCCGGTGCTGCTCGACTCGATTCGCGTGGAAATTCCGGCGGACAGCTCGATCGACTCCCTGGGTTCAATCCACCAGCCGTAGCGGCATCACG
>Ga0335069_10005527_pt1 | contig 18573 bp, 11 predicted proteins | sample Lox_Sample_11_FD_206714 | JGI IMG/M metagenome (GOLD analysis project Ga0335069, IMG submission 206714) | Soil microbial communities from Loxahatchee National Wildlife Refuge, Florida, United States - Lox_Sample_1.1 | ecosystem: Environmental > Terrestrial > Soil > Wetlands | place: USA... | reverse complement strand
CGAAAGCTGCAAAAGCCGGAACGGAAGCCCCCAAGGCCTCAGGATTGGTTATGGACAGAGAAAAGAACATGTTCCTTGATGGCGCACCAACGGATTCTGCAGGCGTAGTCGCTCACCTGCAGAGTGCTGTCACAAGAAATCCGGACCACCAGGTCCTCATTGCGGCAGATCAGGATCTGGCATATCGCGAGATTGTTCGATTAATAGATATCGTGCGCGGTGCGGGGATTACCAAATACGCGCTGAAAGTCGTCAGGAGTCATTCATGATGGGATTCGTGCGACATTCGTATCGTGCACGACCACGCGTGTTTTCCAGAATGGACGGGACTATTCATCTGAATGCGCCGCCCGAAACCTCCTTTGGAAAAATGAATCTGCTGTTGCCTTTGGTATTCATCTCCATTGTCGTACTGGTTTTTCGTTTTGGAAGCGTTGCATTGCGTTCTGGTTCCGACGAACAAAATCAGGACCAGATTATTCAGGTGGCACCACCGGCACCTCCGGTTCAACAAGTGGCGCTGGCTCCTAAGCCTTCTGTGCATAGGCCAGACCCTGATCAGCCTGCCCCATCTCTTCCGCAAAAAAACGCGCTGCCACAGCCTGTCTTCGGTCTCCCAGAGGCTGCTATGACTCAATCGGGAGACGTGGCAGTTGCCACCGGCAACACGTTAATGAAGCAGGCTGACTCTGTGGTCCAGACACCTTCTCCTGCAATACCAACAGCTCCGAAGCGGCTGGACAAACAACCGGCAGTTTTAGAACGGGTTATCCCCGAATATCCCGCGTGGGCTGAAGAACAGGGTGTTACAGCCATCGTTCAATTACAGGTCACTATAAACGCGCAGGGGCAGGTACAGGATGTTTCAATAGTAAAATCTGGTGGAAACGACTTTGCACGCAATGCAATAAGGGCGGTGAAAGCGACCAGGTTTCAGCCTTATGTCAAGGATGGTGTCGCGCTTCCTGCACAGTTTCTTTTCACGTACAGGTTTGTATTTTAGTACGAAGTAGAACTCGAAGAGAACTTCCTGTAGTTGATTTTTGCACTTTCTGGGAAGGCAACGGGTCGCGTGTTGAACCGGGCAATCGCCGGCGAACTGAAGATCAATCCGGCAACGGTCACTGAGATGCTCCGTAGGCTGCGCGACAAGAAGCTCGTTGAATACAGCCGATCAGGCGGTGCAGCCCTTACAAAGACCGGGAAGGATATCGCGCTGATTGAAATCATCGCTGTCCGCGACTATGACAAATCCCTGAATGTCACACTCGACGGTAGAATCACGACCACGCTAGGCAGGGAAATAAGTCAGAATCTACCGGTCGTTTGACATTCGATAGACAAGAGTTTCAGGCGTCAAGAACCTCGGGAAGAGCCATGAACGTTATATTGTTTTCAGTCGCGACATTGTTTTCGACCGCCGCCGGTGGTTTGTTTGCTCTCAGATTCCGTGACCGGCTGCACTTTGTTCTGAGCTTTACGGCCGGTGTGCTCCTCGGGGTCGTAAGCTTCGAAATATTGCCAGAGATTTCTGGTCTGGCCCGAAGGGAGGGGATTGATGTCACCGGTGCGATGATCGCACTGGTTGTCGGCTTCCTGTGCTTTCAGAGCCTGGAGAAGCTGATCCTCATACACCCCGGCCACGAGGAAAACTACGCCGAACACTACCACCCGCGAGTCGGCATGCTCTCAGCCCTGGCCCTCGCCGGACATAGCTTTATGGATGGTGTCGGAATTGGGCTGGCATTTCAAGTGTCAGAATCGGTCGGCGTCATCGTGGCAATTGCGGTGATTTCGCACGACTTCTGTGACGGCCTCAACACGGTGAGCCTCATGCTTGTCAACCACAACACATCCCGCAAGGCGCTTGCGATGCTTGCTCTGGATGCAGTCACTCCTCTGGCAGGGGCTGCGTCAACGCTGTTTTTCCGTGTCCCGCCCCACATTCTCACGCTCTATCTGGGGTTCTTTGGTGGATTCCTCCTCTATATCGGGGCCGCCGATATACTGCCTGAGGCACATTCCCAGAATCGTCCGAGCATCACAATGGGCCTTGTTGCTCTGACGGCTCTGGGTGCAGCGTTCATCTTCCTTACCGTTCGTCTCACCGGACAAATTGTGAGGATGAGCCCCGAGCCGACAAGTCAGTGGTGGTGATGGCTGTGGAATGTCCCCCTGACGGACTTCGCATCAACCCCGTTGACGCTTCCATCTCCACGTTGCCATCCAGCATTACAATCCGGACACACTGCCTTCCCGGCTTTGACTTCAGATGCGCATTCACAATTCCAATGGTGAAGCGCACACCGATCACATGGGTCTTTGATACAACAATTGTACTTTTCGTCCGACATCAAGTCCTTCTTGGCTTCAGCGAGTAGTTCCTTTCCCTTTTCGATCTTTTCTCTGGAAGACTCGACGGTGGCTTGATTGGATTACACAATTGCAATTGCACCCGTGAGAGCCGCCACCGTAAGGAACAGGGTTTTTCGCATCGGCTGCTCCGATTGTGATTGGGATCATTTTTCCTGTTGCGCCCTGAAGAGTCGCGCAGAGTTAAGAATGAATATCAACTCAGAACTGACATGGATGAGCGCGGCATAGAGAGGGGTCAGGTGTCCCAGAAACGCCAGTAACATGCCAGGTATATCGACGGCAATGGTTCCCCAGAAGTTCACCATAATAACCCGCAAACAACTCCTGCTGATCCTTATGGCCTGGACGATCTTGAGAAGGTTGTTCGACATGAGAACCATGCCAGCGCTTTCTGTCGCAGCGTCTGTTCCACCCCCCATAGCTATGCCTACCGTAGCCTCAACGAGGGCGGGCGCATCATTCACGCCATCTCCGATCATGGCAACTCCTCTGGCGCTTTTCTTCAACTGGCGGATCTTTTCGAGCTTCTGCTGAGGCAACATATCTCCAAAAGACTCATCAACCTTCAGAGACTCCCCTATCGCCCGTGCAGCCGCAGCGGAATCTCCGCTCAAGAGGATGACTCGACAACCTAATGCTTTCAGTGCGGAGACCGCTTCACGGGCCTCCTTTCTCGGAACATCAGATATGCTTACCGCACCGACAAGGGCACCGTCCCGCACGACCAGGACACAGGTTTCACCCCTGATCCCGGCATCCGCAATACATTCACTTGCAAAATAATCCGCATAAATGGACCGTTTCTCGAGAAGTGAAGTGTTGCCCACGAGGATTTCACTTCCATCTTTGCGACAGAGCATTCCCAGCCCCGGAACGTACTTCACTTCGGAGTACGGAAGAATCCTCGCATGGTCAATTCCTGCGCGTTTCATGATCGCCTTTGCCAGAGGATGCTCTGAATGTTGCTCCGCACATGCCGCCAGTTCAAGGACGTCGAGTTCTGAGAATCCGTCAAAACTCGTAATCTGAACAACTTCGGGTGTCCCGAGAGTGAGTGTACCTGTCTTGTCGAGAACGATAGTGTCCACCCTGGTGAGTTGTTCTAACTGGGCTCCCCCTTTGACAATAATCCCCTCCCGGGCACTCCTCACGATGCCCGCGAGAATTGCCAGGGGAGTTCCTGCTGCCACCCCACATGCGCCGGCGACGATCAGCGCCGAGATGGCAGAGACATAATTGTGCGTGAATACATAAGTCGCGATGCCGCCAGCGATGGCAAAGTAGACAAGGCGAGCAGCAAGCCTGTCAGCGACTCTCTGGATGGGTGCCTTGGCGCGTTCTGCCTGTTCAACAACTTCAATAATTTTGCCGAACATGGTGTCTTTGCCGATACGTTCCGCTTTCACTTCCAGGACGCCATGATGATTAATGGTACCCGCAAGCACTTCATCACCAACAGACTTTTCAACCGGCAGGTGCTCCCCGGTGATCGAAGACTGGTCTACGGTGGAAATTCCTTTCGTGACTACACCATCTACAGGGATTCCCGAACCGGGGGGGATGACTATCGTGTCAGAAGGCGAGAGAGATTCTATTTCGATCCCTAATTCCTGATTATTTCTACGCACGATCACTTTACGCGGCAGGAGTTCGATCAGCTTCCCTAAAACGTTCCTCCCGCTGGAGACCGTGAGATGTTCAATGAACTCGGCAAAGATCACGAAAAACGTAATGACTAACCCGGTGAAAAACGCTCCAATCGCTAGGGTTGCGGCGACAGCGATCGACATTGAGAGTTCCATGGACATGCGTCGGTTCCGGATTCCCTCCAATGCTTCGCCGAACATCGGGTATCCACCTACGAGTGTCGCACTCACTGCGATGAAGTCAAATGGTGCAAGGATGCTCCAGACGTGAAACCAGCTCAAGGCGAGGGCAATAGCCATGGACACCAGGTGCATGATCTTTGCTCTATGCGGGTGATTCCAGAGCACTCTGGCAGCCATCTTTCCGTCACTTGTCATATCCGCCTCCGGGCGTGAGCTGACAGCTATTCCATCTCATAGCCCTAACCTGCAGAAGGGATCATCTCTAGGTGTTGCAGTTACTCCTCATCGAAGCAAATCCCTGCCCTCCCCGCGACAGGGATTCTTCGATGAGTTCTCCCTTTGCATCTCATTGAACTTTAGAATCATCCGCTCGCCGGAAGGCACAGATCAAATATGGACAGCCAACCGTAGAACGACGTTTCTTGGTTCTTCCCAACTTGCACCGCTAAAATACGCTCCTTTGATCAGATGTTCATGGTCAAGCAAATTGGTTATGTACAGTGAAGGTTCGAAGGTCGAACCTCCCGACATATGCAGCGTATACCCGAAGCCAAGATCAAATATCCAGGAAGGGGTGGTGTGCGTGGCAGTGTTGAAGTCAAAAAGCCCGGTCTGGTACGGCACACCGTTCGGATTACCGTTGGTGAGACCAGAACCATATATACCTTTGAGATTGAGAAACCAGTCGGCCGGCTGGTAGTTAACATCCGCGACTATCGAGAGGCGCTGGTCGTGGTCGAGATCCGTCGCAGGGCCATCGTCGCTGACATCCAGAAATCCCCCCGAGACCAGGCCGACTCCGTACGCATGGATGATCGATGCATTGAGGTATCCTGAAAATGGAGTCGCCGGATTGCTGAAAGATAGCCCGAGCTCGATCCCCCGGATATACACAGTCGCAATGTTGACAGGCGTCTTTATCGCGCTACTGCCAACCGTCTGATCGTCCACCCCCGGAACGTCCTTTTTGTAAAATCCCGTCAATTTTCCCCGAAGCCCGCCGGGGAACAGGTGCGCGTACATCAATTCGAAGAAATCGTCTCTCTCCGGGAGCGTCGGCGTGAGTGAGGTGCTCACGTTTAGCGAGATCGACCTCAATCCTTCTGTATTTGTTGGCATGAAGATCCGACCATAGTACAGGTAAGCTGTATTCGACTCATCAATAAAGAAGTTCCACCGAATCCTTGGGCTCACCTGGTGCGTCAGGGGAACGTCAGGAGCAATATGCTGGTCGTACCGCACCCCCAACTCAAACGAGGTCCAGTCAAGCGGGTGATACTCCGTCTCTGCGAATATTCCAAAATCGGAGCCTTTGAAATCCGTAAGGATGGATGGCCCGGGGTTTCCTGCCGAATCGCGCGATGTGAAGTTCTCAGTTCCCGACGTGCTGCTGAAATTGAGTCCAGTCTTGACCATGAGCTGATGAGAAAACCTCTTGTCGTACGTCGTCCGGAGTCCGACCGTCGTGAAGCTTCTGTTCTCCGTCAGGAGATAGTTGTCGACGGTATCTCCTGCGAACTGAAAGCCCGGCGGATCGATCGATCCAGGCGTGTATGTGAGCCCTCCTTCGCGGGCGTATGCGCCGATGAAAAGATTGGATTCCCTGTCTATTTCCGAGTTCAAGGTCCTGAAATACGATAGCGTCTGAAACCCGTTAGTCGTCTTCTGCTGGTCTGATGCGATCCCTTCAGCCGAGTCAAACGGCACCTGAGTATCTGTTTCCCCGAAATTGATGTTCGACGTGAGGTAGTCCACATCGCTCAGGATGTAGTCGAATTTGCCGTACACGAAGTAATCAAACCCGTGGTCATGGAAGAGGTTTGCGACAGGCGGGTCGATCCGCCTGTCGGTTTCCTGTCGTGAGCCCGAGAGGAAGTAACCCAAGTTTCCGATGTGGTCGCTGATCGAAAGGGCCTGACCATTCGAGTTGAGTGCCCTGAACGGACCGACTCGTGACCCGAGGGTGTCCCCGGCGGATACGGGCGTCATTCCATTCCCGGGAGAGAATGCTTTTGCCCCATTGAACGTCAGGTAACTCCCCGCGTACGTCGAGGCATCAAGATGGAATTTCCCTGTGGGGACGCGATTATTCAGGTCGATAATGGCAGCCATCTGACCACCATATTCAGCAGGAAATCCCCCTGTAATGAACGTCGCCCTGTCGATCACCTTGGGATCAACGACTTCGTTCAGACCGCCGAACACGCCGAGCGGTACCGGTATCCCATCGACATAGTATGTGAACTCCCCGTGTTGCCCCCTGATGTGCACCTCGCCGGTCGGTGCACGTGCGGCCCCTATGATGTTTTCCTGGAGGAGGTTTGTCATGCGCGCAGTGGGCGCGGGGTGGTATGTCTCGGACTCGAAGACCTGGTTCCCCGTTCTCGGGTCTATGTGAGAAACTGCAAGTTCCCTGTCCGCGGTGACAACCACTTCATTCTCCGTTTTCCCCTCGGACTTGAGTGCGAATGTGTAGGAAGAGTGCGATGCATCTATAAGGATGGAATCGGAGAATGTCTTGTACCCTACAAACCACGCAGAGACGTTGTACCACCCGGGCTGGAGATCCCGGAAACGGATCAAGCCTGCGGGGTTTGTTGCGTCTTGGTTAATGAATCTCCCATTGCGTCTCAAGACGACATGGGCAAGCTCGATCGGGATCTTTTGATCGGCATCCACCACCAAGAACCTCGCCTGCGCGCCCTCAATTGCTGGGTTTAAGATAGGGTTATTGCCCGCACGTGCGAATACGTTCAAAAAAAGCACTGCAGCCGCAAAAATGAACAAGCATGGTTGGAGCCTCATTGACACACCTCTCCGGTAGTGAGACCTTTTCGAAGGGAATCGGGAAAATGCACCAGGCCCTCGACGAGCCAATGTAGAAGGTGTCCTGAGGCACAAACTCTCAGGAACTCCTCTAATTGCCGCGAGGTTTTGATTCTAAGGACTTACAGGCAAGATAAATCCGGAGGTGCGCGTGCAGAGTGAGGTTGAGCAGGTGATTCGGGAGCAATGATTGTCGGAGCTAATACTACTGCCCAGTCTGGAGAGAGGACCGGGATAAATGGTTCGTAACTTGCAATATGTCCCGCGGTAAAGAGGCAGGCCAGACAAACCCCGTTATCCACTGATCTCGCAGGGTTCGGGGCGATCTGATTACCGATGATGAGGTGACCCGACCCGCAGGCAACGACATCGTCGGTATGAAGAAACCCGACCATGCCGCTGAGCGGAATATAAAGAGCAAGGAAGAATATCCGGAGGGTATTTTGGGCAATTGATTGCATGGCTGACTAACTTAACGCAAGCCCAGAGCGAAAGTTCCCTCTTGGGTCATTTTTTGAAGTTCAACCTCCAGTGGGGGTTCCCTTGGAGAGTTTACCTGCCATCCCCAAAGAGGTTATCCCGGCAACGAGGAGTCCAATGCAGCCCAACGCCTTGCTCTTCTTGTTCCTGCTTCATAACCCGGCACCTGCGACATCTTCCTCTCCGAAAGAACACTCGAGCTCGCACTTCTCGATACGATCGAAATAATCGATGTGCGAGAGCATGACAAGGCGCTGACCGTCGTCCTCGCCGGGAGAACAGAGACGACCCTGAGCCCTGAAATCAGTCGTAATCTTCTGGTAGAAGAGAGCTGGACCGGCTGCGTGCGGCACGCGCGTTCGTTGCACAGCGAGCTCGACGACGGACGCCGTCGCGCAGGAACGATTCCTTTCGCTCAGAACGACCCCTCCCAGCTACTTCATCAACAAGGCCTTCATCGTCCTGACAAATCCCTCCGCCTGCAATCTGTAGAAATACACTCCGCTCGCCAGTCCCCTCCCGTCGAACTTCACTTCATGCTCCCCGGCCGGTTCCTCTCCGTTCTCCAGCATCGTGACGACCTGGCCGAGTGTGTTGTCAACGGAAAGCGCGACATGGGATCGCCGCGGCAGCGTGTAGCGGATCGTGGTCGACGGGTTGAACGGGTTCGGGAAGTTCTGCGCGAGTCCGTACTGAAAAGGATGATCTGGCTCGTGAATCGCCTCCACGCCGCTGGCGAACACGAACTCCCCGCTCACCGGTAAGTGATCAGAGGCGAGTTCCAGCGCATCGGCGACACTGGTCGGAACGGCATAATTCGGCATCTTATTTATCGAATCATTATAGTGCCGGCCATCGTTCCCGATCGCCGTGAGGCTACCCGGGAGGTACTGGATCCTCCCAGTCTGACTCACCGCCTTTGAATACAGAATCATGTCAAATCGGTCGTCAAGCCCGCCCGTTGCTCCGTCACCAAAGGACCTTGTGCGCGTAGATTGCGTGTGATACGGAGCGTAGGAGAGAATATTCCAGATGCCGGGAAGCGTGACCGGGTCGATGACGTTCCCATCGTCAGTTGGATTGTCCTGAAGAAGTTCCTGGTATGCTGGTTCTGTTGTGCCGTATATGTTGAAATCTCCCAGCACCAGGAAGTATTTCCCGGCCGGCAACGCATTCGTCACATGCCTCAGGTTCACTACCTCGGCTGCCCGATCTGACTCGTTCGTGGTTCCACTGCTCGCCTTCAGGTGAACGGCAAAGAGCCTGATTGTGTCAGCTGCAATCGGGCTGTACATCGTGAATTCGCTGATGTCCCGCAGGGCTGTTTGTATGGGAGTGTTGGCGATGAACGCGAGCCTGCCGGATCTGAAGTAGATCTCATTGTCGGTGTCGGGACCGTCAACGAACGCGCCTTTGGAAAACTGACCGGGGAAAGCCGCGTCAACGACGTTGGTAAAGAAATTGTCCACCATCGTCTGAGATGCCATCTCTTCCACGACGAGAACGTCGGGTTGTGCATACTGTATCACGGTTCTGTAGTATTGATCGCGCGAACCGTCGACATAATTCAACAGATTCCACGACATGATTTTGAGCGTGTCCTGGGCGAATGCGCCGGCCGCGTTCGTTCCCACCAGGCACAGGAGGGCGATCGTTTTCATATAGCTCAGGAGTTCAGTCTGGTCGCGCGCATTTCATGGCAAAGCCTGCTGAGCGTCGTGGGGCTTCGTGCACCTAGATATGAACCGCGAGACGCAATATCACGTTCCGCGGTTCTTCCCAGCTTGCGCCGCTGAAGTATGCCCCTTTGATCAGGTGTTCGTGATCCAGGAGGTTAGTGACATAGAGTGATGGTTCGAATGTTGTGCCGCCTGTCATGTGCACGATGTAGCCGGCCCCGAGATTCAGTATCCAAGAGGGGGCCGTGTGCGTTGCCGTGTTGAAATCGAACAGACCTGTCTGATACGGGACGCCGTTGGGGTTGCCGTTCGTCAGCCCTGAACCGTAAATCCCTTCGAGGTTGATGAACCAGTCCGCCGGCTGGTAATTCACCGACGCGACCACGGAAAGCCGCTGGTCGTGATCGAGGTCCGTGGCCGGGCCGTCGTCGCTGATGTCAAGGAACCCGCCAGTCACCGCCCCCACCCCGTACGCGTGTATGATCGAGCTGTTAATGTACCCGGAGAACGGCGTCTCGGGGCTGCTGTAGGAAAAGCCGAGCTCGATTCCCCGGATGTACACCGTCGCAATGTTCACGGGGGTCTTGATGGCGCTGTTGCCGACCGTCTGGTCATCCACGCCCGGGACATCCTTCTTATAGAACCCGGTAATCTTCCCCCGGAGCCCGCCCGGGAACATGTGGGTGTAGACAGCCTCGAAGAAATCGTCCCGTTCCGGAAGCGTCGGCGTGAGCGAGCTGCTCACGTTGATTGCGATGGAACGCAACCCCTCGATGTTGGTGGGCATAAAGATGCGCCCGTAGTACAGGTAGGCGGTATTGAACTGGTCGATGAAGAAGTTCCATCGCACCCGCGGACTGACCTGGTGCTGCAGGGGGACGTCGGGGGCAACATGCTGGTCGTACCTCGCGCCGAGTTCGAAGGATGTCCAGTCGAGCGGGTGATATTCGGTCTCGGCGAAAATGCCGAAATCGGAACCCTTGAAGTTCGTCAGGATGGAAGGACCCGGGTTCCCCGCGGAATTGCGCGAAGTGAAATCCTCCTTTCCCGAGGTGCTGCTGAAATTGAGGCCTCCCTTGACCATGAATTCGTGTGAGAATCTCTTGTCAAGCGTGGTCCTGAGCCCGAGCGTCGTGAAGCTTCGGTCCTCGGAGAGGAGATAGCTCTGGGTGGTGTCCCCCGCAAACTGGAAATTCGGCGGGTCGATACTTCCCGGCGTGTAGACGAGTTCTCCCTCCCGAACATACGCTCCGGCGAACAGGTTTGACTCCCTGTCGATGTCGGCATCCAGTGTCCGGAAATACGACAACGTCTGGAATCCGTTCGTCGTCTCCTGCATATCCGAGGCGATCCCTTCGACCGAATCGTACGGTACCTGGGTATTCGTCCGGCCAAAATTCAGGTTCGAGGTAAGATAATCGACGTCGCTCAGGATATAATCGAGCTTCCCGTAGAGAAAGTAGTCGAACCCGTGATCGTGGAAGATGTCCGGGACGGGGGTGTCAATGCGCCTGTCAGTTTCCTGACGTGAACCGGAGAGGAAATACCCCAGATTGCCAATGTGGTCGCTGATGGAGAGTTGCTGACCGTTCGAATTGAGCGCGCGAAACGGACCGACACGCGGGCCGAGCGTGTCCCCGGGAGAGACCGGGGTGAGCCCGTTGCCGGGTGAAAACGGCTTCGCGCCGTTGAACGTGAGATAGCTTCCGGCGTATGTGGCGGCATCGAGGTGGAAGCTCCCTGTCGGAACGCGGTTGTTCAGGTCGATGATGGCAGCCATCTGACCGCCGTATTCGGCAGGGAATCCGCCTGTAATGAACGTCGCCCTGTCGATCACTTTCGGATCAACCACTTCATTGAGGCCTCCGAACACACCGAGTGGGACCGGGAGACCGTCGATGTAATAGGTGAACTCCCCGTGCTGCCCCCGGATGTGAACCTCGCCCGTCGGAGCGCGCGCGGCCCCCATGACATTTTCCTGGATGAGCTCCGTCATCCGAGCCGTCGGCGGCGCGTGATACGTTTCAGATTCGAATACCTGGTTGGCGGTCCGCGGGTCGATGTGCGAGACGGCGAGCTCGTGCTCCCCGGTCACAACCACCTCCTGCTCTGTTTTCCCTTCCGAGTGAAGCACGATCGTATACCTGGAATGCGTCGCGTCGATCAGGAGCGAATCGATGTACGTACTGTATCCGACAAACCACGCCGACACGTTGTACCAGCCGGGAACCAGATCCCTGAACCTGATCAAGCCGGCCGGATTTGTCGCATCCTGCGTGACAAACCTCCCGTTCCGCCGGATTACCACATGCGCCATCTCGATCGGGAGCTTGCCGTCGGCGTCAAGGACCGTGAATCGCACCTGGACACCGTGGTCGCCGGGCCTGCCAGGGGGAGGATCGTCCACCGCACTCCCGAAGAATCCGCGGGTTTGCGCTGCAGCCGCACCCGGGAGGCTGACAAATGCTGCAATTGTCAAAATCGTCCTGATCCTCACTGTGAGCTCCTTGTGTTCATCATAGGGACACACCTCTGCAACGGGGAGAACAACTGCTGTTCGTCACAAGCGACAACACGGCACCCGAACTTCCAGCGTGTTCAGGAACCGTCGCGCTCGTGGCGAGGTTCTTACGGGAGGAGACTTAAAGGGAGAGGAACGAGGGAGGACCGCGGACAGATTCGAGTGGGACCGGCGATGCGAGAGGGATGACAGACTGCGTGAGCGAAACGGTGACTTCCGGTGCAACAACGGGAATCTGATCCTCTGCGACGGCAATATGGCCCGCGGCAAACTGGCAGGCGAGGCAGAAACCGTGCGCGGAGACATTCTCCGCTGAGTGCGAATGGCAATCTCTCAGGCAGTGATGACCAACGCCAACGACCGGCAGGTCGTCGCTGTGCATCATTCCGATCGCAACGGCAACCGGTACGTACGCACAGAGCAGGAGGACGCGAATCTCATTGTTAACGAACGAGATCATGGATACTTCCAATAACGCAACGATCAGCCAAAAGTTCCAGCGCAGGATTCCGGACATATCTCGACGTACGATTTGGCCGATTCGAACTCTCCTGATCCTTCTGTTGCTGTTCTCCAACATGGTCGCTCAGGGGCAGGCACGACCCGGCCCGGAAAGCCCGAGGATACAGGCCCTGGAAATCCTGGAGAACCGATTTCGGCCTTCGGGCAAGGATCAGGTGCATGGCAAGTGCGGCCTGCATATCATCGCCCAGGCCATCCGTGAGCGAGGAGCGCTCACCGGTTTCCAGAGGACGGCGCTTTCGATATTGCAGACCAGACCAAACCTGCAGACCAGTCTTGTGAAGGACGGATTTTGCATTCATTTCGACACTACGGGGATCAATACGCCTGCACTTCTTGACTCTCTTCACCAGAGGATCCCCGGGTCGGCCGTCGCATACGCTGATTCTGTGGCATCTATTGCCGCATACGTGCGCACGTATGTGACTTCTGTGCTCGGCTTCACGGCGCCCCCTTCCGACGGCAGCCTCGGCGGCGGGCCTGAGTTCGACATCTATGTTGAGGACCTGGGGCCCGGGCTTTACGGACAGACGATACCGGACATCGATGTCGTCAACGGAGGAACATCCACCTCGTTCATAGAGATCCACAATGATTTCACGTTTGTGAGTCCGCTCCAGAACGAGGGTCTTCCGGCCATGCGTGTTACGCTTGCGCACGAATTCACGCATGCCGTAACGGTCGGCAGTTACGGGTTCTGGCTCAGTGACATATGGTTTCACGAAATCACTGCAACCTGGATGGAAGATGTCGTCTACCACGGGATCAACGATTACTTGAATTACCTCTTCTCGGCCGAGAGCCAGTTCCAGACACCTGACATCCCCCTTCCCACCAATGATTTTATCTACTACAGTCGCGCAATATGGGGGAAGTATCTGACCAAGAGATTCGGGCTCGACGCTATGGTCCACATCTGGCAGACCGCACACGGGATGGCGCCGATCCCGGCGACAGATTACACGCTCCGAACACAGTATGGTTCGAGCCTTGCGGCCGCATTTGCCGAGTGGACGCTCTGGAATTACTTTACCGGTCCCCGGGCGGACACAGTCCGGTACTATGACGAGGGTCGGCTCTTTCCCCTGATCGCGGAGACGCCCTATGGACTCAACGTTCCAACTCAACAGGTTACTGGCACGCTTCCGTGCCTGAGCAGTACGTACGCGGCATTTCTGACCGGCAACGATACAGTCACCGTGGCGCTTGCAAACATCAATGCGTCCTGCTCCTCAGGTGTCGCAACGCCGCTCCCGTATTCTTACACAGTGGCTTCCTCCCGGCCGGCCGACACCTACCGGGCCATCGCCGGCGGCCTGTTCCTGGCTCTCTCGGTGGCGGATCCCACTCAATGGGCGGTGTGGGATATTGACAGGACCGGAGCGGCCGTCCCTCAGGTGGCCGAAAACCGGCCTTACCCAAATCCGTTCCGGCCCAGAAACGGGGGCGCCGTGTATGTGCCAACAGCCGCAGACGAAGCCGATGTCGCGGTGTACGCGAGCAGTATGGATCTCGTGTATCATGACCATCAACAGGCGACCAGCCATCTGGGACAAGCGGTCTTTGTATGGGACGGCCGGACGAATGCGGGTGCGACGGTGCCTTCGGGTATCTACGTGTATGTTTTGAAAACGGGAGGACGTCTCCAAACGGGCAAGATTGCGGTCGTACGGTAAGCCTCAGAAACGTCGACCGCCCTTCAGGGGCGACTTGATATGTGTGACCCTGCAGTGCAATGATCCTTGGATCACGAACATACCGACTACAGAAGTGGGTCTTCCCGACCTTTCCCCCGGCGCGACAGGGAGTTCCACTTCACCGGTCTATGTCTTCTACAATGCTGCGGTCAACCCTATGTACTTCAACTGACGGTCTATAACACACTCGGCCAGCAGGTAGCCATGCTTGCGCGGGGAGATCAGGAAGCAGGGTCGTACGAAGTACAATTGGCCCTATAGCAGATAGTATCTCCTGCAGCTTAGTCGTAGGAGAGCCCCGGCATCTCCCGCCGGGGCTTTTCGTTGCTTCAGGATTCTCAGTCTGGACGAGTTCGATATTCATGCGCAACCACATGTGAACGCCCACTCTGAGGCGTTCAGTTTGGCGTGATCGTGATCGTTGTGAAGGAGTCTCCAGGAAGCAGAGGTACGAGGGTCCTCTTCCCTACCTTGAGGCGAACGCGCCGTGCGGACTCGAGTTCGTTGCGCACCACGATCACAAGACTCCGATCGGGATTGAGGAATGCCAACAGGTCGCCAAAGGGACCTGCCGTCTGGAGCAGTCGTGCACCGCTCTGTACATAATGGCTGAAATGCTTCATCAGATAGTATTCATGATTATAGCGGAAGGTGTGTTTCGTCGTATCAACGCTGATCAGGGAATTCTGGCTCCACCCCCACCGGCTGACTCCTCCCCGTTGCAGGGACGTGTTCCAGTAGAGGTACGCGCTGGCACCGTTCTTCAGGTAGTGCTTCATCAGCGTCCAGGCATATGTGCAATACTGCCAGTCATTCTTGCCGTCGCCGCACTCCTGTTCGGACTGATACAACGTCATCGTGGGATATCGCCTGTGAATCCCAGCGATGGCCTGCTTGCCCGCCCATTGGAATGCAATTCCCTTGATGCAGGGACGGAGTCCCGGGTCTGTGAGAATGGTATCCACCAATTTTTCGTTGGGCCGCTCCATCGTGCCGAAAAACACATCGACCTTCCGTTCCTGCATCGCCGGGCACAGGTAACGGAGGAACTCGGCAAGTCCCTTTGCGGTCCACGCACAGCTTGGGAAGATCTGGATGGAATTGAACTCGTTCTGCGGCATCACCATGTTGATGGCGATCCCCTGTTCCCGGTACGCATCGATGAATTTCGAGAAATAGAGGGCATATGCCCGGAAGTACCGCTCCTCCTGGATGAACATGTCGGTCCCTTCCGTGCCCCTCTGATCAGCTCGCATCCCATTGTCGACACGAGACCCCTCAGGAGGCGTTGTCATCGCGTAGTGCCTGTTGTACTTCATCCAGGAGGGGGGCGACCATGGCGAGGCCCACAACTGCAGCGACGGATTGAGCTTTCTGGCGGCCTTAATGAAGGGAACGAGTGTGCGCAGGTCGTTAGCGATACTGAAATTCTTCATATCAAAGTCGCCCTCACTTTCGTCATATGAATACCAATCGAGCGAAAAGTCGTTTGCCCCAACGGGCATCCTGCACACCGTGAAATTTGCACCTACCCCGGGCGAAAATAATTCACGCAGAACGCTGTCCCGATCGCCCTGAGACAGAGCGCTCAGGGACGTCCACCCCAACTCATTGAAGCAGGTACCGAAGCCCTCAATGGCTTGTAGTGGGGCGGACAGGTTGATTTCGGCATCCACCTGACTCCCCACTGCACCTGGGATCGTATCGTTCCAGAGCTGCCAGGGCGCGTTGACTGTTGTGCTTACCTGTTCCTCGGTTCGGTGCTGTGAGGCCGCAAGGCTGGAACTGGCAACAAGGCCGAACACGATTAATCTCAGGGTGTGCATTGTCGTTTCATGCAAAAAGTGGAGGACAGGACTGCGGATGAAAGATCCTGGAGGCACGGACATTCCCCCCAGCTGACGACGTGCTCTACCTAATTCAATGGTAAACCGACTTCAGGGAAGAGGCAATGCCTAGAGACCTCCGATGGTGCAACGGTCACCGAATTAACAAGAGCTTCATTGTCTTCACGAAGCTTCCCGCCTCAATACGATAGAAGTACACCCCGCTCGCGAAGTTCGAGCCGTCGAACTTAACCTCATGATACCCGGATTGTTCTTCGCAGTCCACAAGAGCTGAGACGAGCTGGCCAAGAGTGTTGAACACACTCAACGTCACGTGAGTCCTACTCGGCAGCGCATATCGGATTGTGGTTGTGGGGTTAAAGGGGTTGGGGTAGTTTTGACTCAGCTCAAATGCGAACGGACGTTGCGGAATACGAGCTATCGAGACGAGGTACAGCGGGAATAGAATGCTGTATATGTGCGCTCTTCCCGACCTATTGCTCTCCCAGACGACCAGAATATACTGCACGGTTCGCTTGCTGAATGGCTGCGAACCGACGAGCGGATTCCAATTGTGACCCGGCGTTCTCACAGTATCTCCCGAAGGGCCGTAAATGAATATGAGAGATGAATCGTTTCCCCGGTACTTCTCATACACGGTTAGTCCAAGGGCTGATGGATTCGAATTCTGATTTGTCAAGGCCTTTATTAGGATATACGGATAACTGAATGACCGCGCGTTGCGATTGTCCGAGAAGGGGTCATTGGAGAGACTCCCGGACGAGTACAAGGAACCAAGAGAGTATATGACATCCCACCTTCCCGATACCCGGGTTTCAAATAAGAAGGTGCGATCGCCCGGACTAATCGTGAGGTGGGGCCCGGAGCATGGCACATTCACCTGGAGCGTCTCGGGAGTCGCGAACTGGATCTGAGGGGAATGAATGATTGTCCTGTGGAGCGGGGTCATCCTCCCCTGAACGTTTGATGTCCATATCACACTGGTTGTTCCGTGGTTTGTGCAAATATCATACTCAATTGAGTCCGAGCTGCTCACCGCGAGTGTCTCTGCCGGAGTGCTCGTGGATATGGACTTAATAAGCGCCATGACCGTATTTGCCCGTTTCCAGGTGATGATGAACGTGCTGTCACGGATGGGTCGGACTTGAACACAGGTATTGTCGATCGAGTCAGGCACCAGAAGTGACGGCTTGGACCAGGCCGGAGCGCCGTCATTGAACGTACTGTAATATATCTGCCACCGGTTGTCATTCCTGACCTGCCAGGCCGCTAGCCTCATCACACGAGAACTTGAGGTGGTATCGTAATAGCTGACCTCGGAGTAGTCCGGATATCTTTGCTCCTCTCCTGCTGGCCGCGAGGATAGCACGACAACCGAAGAGTCCCATGTTGAGCTGAGCCGGTTGAATCTCTTGGATGCAATCTGTGACTCGGTCGATGTGTGCCGCTCGAATACTACCCAGAGGAAATCTTCGGTGTAGGTGAAGAAGGCATTGTGAATTAAAGATGGGTTGAGGTCATCACACTCACCCGCGGTAACCGTATCTACTTTGCCCCAATTATTGACGATCTGGGCCGGGACTGAGACAGGAAGGGCGAGTGTGATACACGTCAGTGTGACAGAGGAAATCATTCTCATGATCCCTCCGAAGAAGGAGAAAGGGCGTCCCGTGATACTTACCTGGACGCCCCTTGAGATGTTTGATAATGTTAATGTGGGGGACGCGTGGTGGAAAGTCAAGCTGGCAACGAGAAATTCGAGTCACATCTCCGTACGTCTTGACCACATCGCGCTGTGAATGACAGATTTTTTGCATAAGCGCGAGCAGCATCAGTCCTATGCGTCCTCACAATGGGTTCAAACGAACGGGCCTTACGGTTGGGATGTAGAATGTTTTGCTGTTAGCGGGACGAACCTCTTTGCAGGGACAAGGGGTTGGTGGGTAACAAAAGACCGCTTCCACAATTTGTGAAAACGGTCGAATGAGGTAAGCGAAGAAGGTAAGATTGAAGATGCACAATTGGCCAAAACAAGCGGGGCGGACGGGGGTCTCAGCGAACCCTGCTGATTGTGCTCAAAGTCGTGCTTCGACAGTATGGTAGACACTCATAAATTACCCGGGGATCCATCTTTCAGGCGGTTCAAGTGTTTCACAGTGGCGTCTTTGTCATGCACCGTTGCCGCTACTTTGAGATTGTGTTGATCAGGTAGAGCGCAGCATCCAGCTGCTCGTCCTTCCCGTCGCGTATCCCGTTTACAGTACGATGAACCGGCACCGTGGGTTGTATCCCAATACCGTGGTGCCGCGACCCGTCGTGTTTTGTCACTTTCATTCCGGTCCAAGTGAGCCGGTAGCCGCCCGGGAGTGCGAGAGGATTGACGTTCCCGTTTGTGCCTGCGGTGGGCTCGCCAACGATGTCGGCCAGCTTGTAGTGCTCGATGAAGCCCATGTACGACTCAGCGTAACTGATTGCCCGTCCGTCGGTCAGGAACACAACCTTTCCTGCGATGTGCGGCTGTTGCGGCTGCATTTGCCATCCCTCGTATTCGTAACCGGCGGGCTTCTGCCGGTCGGGGTATATCGTCTTCGGGATAGCCATCCAGTGCGTCGATGTGTCAGGAACGCTCAGCAAATGTGAGATCAATTCGTGGTTCCCGTTCGGATAGCCACGGAGGTCGCAAATGACACCTCGCGCCCTGGCCAGATCGGGCAGGAGACTGTCGATCTGGGACATGTCACTGACACTCAGGTTGATGTAAAATATCCCCTCTGCAATCTTTCCTGTCGGGCGCAG
>Ga0335069_10005526_pt1 | contig 18573 bp, 12 predicted proteins | sample Lox_Sample_11_FD_206714 | JGI IMG/M metagenome (GOLD analysis project Ga0335069, IMG submission 206714) | Soil microbial communities from Loxahatchee National Wildlife Refuge, Florida, United States - Lox_Sample_1.1 | ecosystem: Environmental > Terrestrial > Soil > Wetlands | place: USA... | reverse complement strand
AGCGCCGGTCTCGTGGGAGCGATGGTTGAAATCCAGGCGTCACTCCCCCCGGACGGCGCAGAAAAGCCGGAGTTGGACGAGGTCGTCGGCACGCGCATTGATCGCTACAAGGTTTTGCAGCGGCTTGGCGGCGGCGGCTGCGGCGCGGTGTACCTGGCCGAGCAGGAACTGCCGGTCCGGCGCCGCGTCGCGCTCAAGGTGATCAAGCTGGGCATGGACACCGAAAGCGTCATCGCCCGGTTTGAAACCGAGCGCCAGATGCTGGCGATGATGGACCATCCGAACATCGCGCACGTGCTGGATGCCGGGGCCACTGACGAAGGGCGTCCTTATTTCGTCATGGAGTTGGTGTGCGGGACAAAAATCACCGACTACTGCGATCAGAACAAGGTTCCCGTCAAGGAGCGGCTGGACCTTTTCATTCAGGTCTGCCAAGCCGTTCAACACGCCCACCAGAAGGGCATCATTCACCGCGACCTCAAGCCTTCGAACATCCTGGTGGCGCTGCAGGACGGGAAGCCGGTTCCCAAGGTAATTGATTTCGGCGTGGCCAAGGCCATCCAGAGCAACCTCATCGGGCATAATATCACGACGGCGACCGGGCAGTTGATCGGCACGCCGGCGTATATGAGCCCGGAACAGGCGGCGTTGCGAGGGGTCGACGTTGACACCCGCAGCGACATCTACAGCCTGGGCGTGTTGCTTTACGAACTGCTGAGCGGCCAGACCCCTTTCGACGGCAAGCAACTACTGAGCGCCGGCCTGGACCAAATGCGCCGCACGTTGAGGGAAACGGAACCAAGACGACCTTCGGCCAAGCTGTTCTCGCTCGAGTTCCCGGCCCTCCAAAGAACCGCAGCCCGCCGGAGCACAACCGCGCCTCACCTCATCTCGCAAGTCAACGGAGACCTCGATTGGATTGTGATGAAGGCATTGGAAAAGGATCCGGCCCGGCGTTATGAGACTGCCAATGGGTTGCTGCGGGATGTTGAACGGCATCTAGCCGAAGAACCCGTGGCGGCGCGGCCCCAGACCCGGGTTTATCGCCTTCGTAAACTTGTGCGCCGGAATTGGCTGGTGTTTGCGGCCGGCACAGCGGTGGTGCTGGCGCTGGCGGTGGGCTTGGGAACGTCGGTGTGGTTGCTTTTCCGGGAACGCGAATTGCGGCAACGCGCCGTTGCCGCAGAACAGGAACAGGCGCGACTGAGGGAGATTGCCGAACGTGGCCTGGCCGACGAGGCTGAACTGCGCCGCCAATCCGAAGCGCGGGAAGCCATCGTGCAGGCGGCGGCCTTGCTCGAGCAGCAGGAGTTCGCCAAAGCCGACGAGCTGATGGCCAGGGTCCCGCTGGGGAATCCCACGCTGGAAGGCGTCCAGGTCTTTCGCACACTCGGTGACTGGAATGCCGTGCGGGGCAATTGGCAAGCCGCTAGAGACAGGTTTTATCAACTGCGCCACGCTAACAGGATCGAGAACGCGGGCGACACTTCCCTGGACATCACACGGGCCGCCGTGACCTATGTCGCGTGTAATGATGCGAAGGGTTACGAGGAGTTCCGACACCGAGTAATGGAAACCTATGCGGGAACGACCGACCCGGCGGTTGCGGAACGGGTCGTGAAGAACTGTCTGCTCCGGCCGGGTTCGGAATCATTGCTCAAAGCATTGACTCCGTTTGCCGAGGTGGCGAGACAACTGCTGTCCGGAAGGGATTACGCGGCACCGCAAACGGACGGGCGCGTGGCCTGGTGTTGCCTTTCGGCGGGGCTCCTGGAATATCGCTTGGGCAATTGGATGGAGTCAGCCACATGGAGCCGCCGCTGCTTGCAGTTGGGCGAACAACCGGGGGCCCGGGCTGCGGGGGCCCAGGCAATCCTGGCCATGGACTTGTTTCACTCGGGAGAGGTTGCGGAAGCCAAGACCGAACTGGCCAGGGCACGCACGACGGTGGACGCGCGCCTGAAGAATGAACTCCAGCCCTACACGGACAACGTGTTTTGGTTTGATTGGATCCTGGCCCGCATTTTGGTGCGCGAGGCTGAGACCGTGGTCGGCCAATGACGCCCGGTTTCCGGGTCACTTCTGTAGCGGCAGATTTTACAATGAAGCACGTACTAACAACAACCTGGGTCGCAGCGGGACTTGTAGCCGGAGCCCTGGCGGCCAGCGCCCAGACGGCACGGATCTCGGTTGCGGCAAACCAGGCAGGTCACCGTATTCCCCCGACGCTGTGGGGAATCTTTTTCGAGGACATCAACTTGTCCGCCGACGGCGGAATCTATCCCGAACTTGTGCGCAACCGCTCGTTCGAGGACGGCGCCAAGCCGGAATACTGGAAATTCACGAACGCCGCCGGCGGGCAAAGCGAATGTGAGATCGATTCCACGCGCCCACTCAATCCCCTCAACGGCCAAAGCCTGCGCATCAGGATGGACGGCGCCTTCACGCTCGCCAACGAGGGTTACTGGGGCATGAACGTCGTCAAGGGCCAACGCTACACGTTCAAGCTCGCCGCGCGCGCGGAGAATTTTTCGGGGCCGCTCACCATTCGTCTGGTGAGCACCAACGCCCATGAGCTGGCGACGGGTGAAATCAAGAGCATCTCAGGCGATTGGGACTATCAAACCCTCGAACTTGTCGCCGCGGACAGCGACCCTAAGGCGAAGCTCGAGATTTCCGCGACCGGCAAAGGCACGCTCTTTCTCGACATGGTTTCGTTGCTGCCAAAGCAAACGTGGAAAGATCATGGCCTGCGCCCCGATCTTGCCGAGGCAGTCCGCGCCCTCAAGCCGGCGTTCATGCGATTTCCCGGCGGCTGCTGGGTGGAAGGTGAGACGAGAGACCGCATGTACAACTGGAAGAAGACGATCGGTGACATTGACTCACGCACGCCGCTCTGGAACCTCTGGGGCTATAACGCGACACACGGACTGGGGTTTCAGGAATATTTGCAACTGGCGGAGGACCTCGGCGCGGAGCCGCTCTTCTGTATCAACGTCGGGATGTCGCACCGGGAAACCGTTCCGATGGACCAGATGGGACAATGGGTGCAGGACGCACTCGACGCCATCGAGTACGCCAACGGCAGCACCAATACTTCCTGGGGCGCCCGCCGGGCTGCCGCCGGGCATCCCGAGCCGTTTCGCTTGAAATACCTGGAGATCGGCAACGAGAACGGCGGTGCCCCCTATGCCGAGCGCTGGCCGTTGTTCGTCAATGCGATTCGCTCCCAATACCCTGGGATCAAACTTGTCGCGGACTATTGGCAAGGCGGTTACCCCTCTACGCCCACGCCGGACATCGTGGACGAACATTTCTATGATACCCCCGAATGGTTCATGCGTAACGCCACGCATTTCGACAAGTACGATCGCAAAGGGCCAAAGATCTTCGTGGGCGAATACGCCGTGACGCGCAATTGTGGGCTCGGCAATCTCCGCGGCGCGCTGGGCGAAGCCGCCTTCATGACCGGGCTGGAGCGCAATTCGGACCATGTCATCATGGCGAGCTATGCGCCGTTGCTGGTGAATCTGAATCACCGCGCGTGGAATCCCGACCTGATCAATTTCGACAGCTCGCGCTGGTACGGCCTGCCGAGCTATTACGTGCAGAAGATGTTTGCCGAAAATCGCGGCGATGTCTCACTGCCGACCACGGTCCAGTCCCCCATGGCCGAACGCGAAACACCGCGCGGCATGATCGGCGTGGGCACCTGGAAGACCGCCGCCGAATTCAAGAACATCAAAGTCACTGCCCTCGACGGGAAGCTGTTATTTGACGACGACTTCAGTCACGGGGCTGACCGCTGGAAGCTGCTCGGTGAGGGCGATTGGAAAGTGGCGGACCGCGCCCTGCAGCAAACCGCCGAAAAGGAATTCGTTCGGGCGCTCGCCGGCGACCGGAACTGGACGGATTACATCCTAACCCTCCAGGCACGGAAGATTTCAGGCGCGGAGGGGTTCCTGATCTTGTTTCGCGTCCGCGACGACGAGGACCGCATCTGGTGGAACATCGGAGGTTGGGGGAACACCGCCGACGCTATCGAGGCAGGCGGGCAACTCGGCCGCAAGCCCGGCTCCGTCGAAACTGGACGTTGGTATGAACTGAAGGTCGTGGTCACTGGCAACCATGTCCAATGTTATCGGGACGGCAAACTGGAACATGATGTTGATTATGACATCGGCGGCGATGTCACGAGCCTGTATGCCGTCACCGCAAAGGACGATAAGACTGGGGACCTGATCCTCAAGGTTGTGAACGCAAACCCCAAGCCGTTGGAGACGGAAATCAAGATAGAGGGAGCGACAAACCTGACCGGGAAAGGCACCGCCGTCGTCCTGACCTCGCAAGATTCGACTAATGAGAACTCGTTGGACAACCCGACCAAAGTTTCCCCTACGACGGCACCAGTGACATTCAGCGGCACGACCTGGAGGCGTTCGTTCCCGGGAAACTCATTCACCGTGCTGCGTCTGAAGACCAAATCGTGGCAGACAACGGCCCGCAATTGAAGCGCTCTCGATCCTCACGCTTACCCGCAATCGTATGCATCTATGAAAAGCTTTCGATGTCTCCTCCCAGTCTTGTGTATCCTATGCATCTGCGAGGGCTGCAGCAAGAATAGCAGCGGAACAGCCGATAACGCGGCGACCAAGAAACTGCGCCTTGCTTTTGTGACCAATACCACAAACGAGTTTTGGTCGATTGTCCGGTATGGCTGCAACAATGCGGCGCATAATCTCACCAATGTAGACGTGGATTTCCGCTTCTTCACCGGCTCGACGCCCGAGGAGCAAAACAACATACTAAGCGACCTTCTCAGGCAGGGCATTGACGGCATCGCCGTCAGTCCTATCGAGGCTCAAAAGCAGACGGATTTTCTGAACCAGGTTGCCGCCAAAACGCTGTTGGTCTGCGTGGATAGCGACGCGGCCAACAGCAAGCGGCTCTGTTTTATCGGCACGGACAACGTTGCCGCCGGGAGGCAGGCGGCGGACCTGCTCAAAGCCGCGCTGCCTCAAGGCGGCAAAGTCGTTCTATGCGTGGGCTATCCCAAGGCGCAAAACGCAACCGACCGTATTCAAGGCCTCCAAAGCGGATTGGCGGGGTCGAACATCCAGATCATTGACACGCTCGCGGATGCCACCAAGACCGACGTGGCCCAGAAGAATGCGCAAGAAGCGCTGGCGAAGCACCCCGACCTGGCTGGGATGGTTGGGCTTTACAGTTACAACGGCCCGGCAATTCTCAGGGCCGTCCGCAGCGCCAAAAAGGCTGGGCAGGTGAAGATCGTTTGCTTTGATGACGACGGTGAAACGCTGGCTGGAATTGCTGCCGGCGACATCTATGGCACAGTCGCCCAGGTTTCCACCCGAATTGGCTATGAAACGATCAAGCGCATGGACAAATACCTCTCCGGCGACAAAACTCAATTGTCCAAGGGGAATGTGCTCTTCAATTCTCTTGCCATCAACAAAGGGCGGGTGGAGGCCCTGCAGGCCTGGCGTGAGGACAAGTTGCAGCCCCAGTAGTCTCAGAAATGTATGTAGCGCCCCGGTCGGCAGTATCCGGCTGACACCCATCAACATTCGGGAGCGCGCTCGCGAAAGCGCTCGGGGCCGCGTGGCGTGGCCGGGATATGCCAGGCGACAATGCCCAGTCCGTCTATGAGCTGAGCCAGATCGAGAGCATCAAGACCTTCAAAGAGGACATCAAGCGAGACTTCGGCTTCGACGCGGACTTCGAGAACGGCAAGTATCAACTGGAAAAGGGCGACGGTGCCGGCAACACCTTCAAGGCCACCGCCAAGCCGGCGACCCCTGACGAAACCCATCGCGAACAAGTGGCGCTCGCCAAGTAGTACGAGGAGGCCTCGATGCCACACATCTCAGCCGTAACAATGCAGTCGGAATTCAACGCAAAGGCGCAAAGGAGCAAAGACGCAAAGCAGGTAAGGCCCCCTTCGACGCCCCCGATAACGGCAACTAAACGGTTAGGTCCGAGGTCTTGGCCTCAGACGTCCAAAACCTTTGCGCCTTCGCTCCTTTGCGCCTTTGCGTTAAAAGTCTTCTGCCTAGATGCGGCTCAGCGATGCCACTGTCCGACGGGCGCAGGCCGCGCGACCGCCCTCCGGCAAAGTTCTCCTGCGACCAGGATGCGCCCTTTGCTGGATCACAACCATAGGCGCCGCCCTGAAGGTGTAAGGAGCTCAGCAACGATTACCTGTCGCGGTGACTGAAGTTTTGCTCCTTGGGCACCTCCTCCAGCTCACGGGCATCAGGGCTCCTGGAACCTTTCCGTGCCTTACGCGCCCCAGATCCGCAACTTCCAGTGCAGGCGGGGCTTGCGCAACCCAGCCCGCCAGCACCCCTCCACATCCCCTCCACTACCCCTCCTGATGCACACCGGAGGTTGAAATTGAACCTCCGGTGTGCATCAGGAGGGGTAGTGGAGCAGTATTGGAGGAGTTCCGGCCTGACCCGGATTACACGAATTCGACAACCCTGAGCTGCGTATGCTGCTGAAACTCAGGCGCTTAGCATGTGCTGGCTCCCGAAAAACATCGCGCCGCAGTTCACAGCCACGTTCCAAGCCCTTGACCCGCAAGGGCCTTCTGCGCACCGCGCCTGGAAAGGGCGCTGGCGCCCGCGTCAAGCGGGCACCGAGGCTACGCCGGTGTGGTTCCGGCGACACCACGGCGATATACGGGTATGTCGCCGGCTAGACGACGTCGTCTCACTGGTGAAAAAGGGCTTACCCAACTATGACACGGCTTCAGTCGAACAGCCCCGGGGCCCGGGCCAGGAGCGCCTCGCAGCCCTCGCGGAGGGCGGGCATGAACGCTCGGAGCGCCTCCCCCCGTGCGTGGAGTGGCTCGTCGCCGCCGATCCCGAGCGCGTCCAAGAGCCGCCGGTAACCGATGCGCGACGACGACCGGACCTCCTTATCGCCGTCATTCTCGATGATCCCCTGCACCGCAGTTCGCACGAGCAGGAGGTGTAACAGCGCCTCGCGGTGGTGGCCGGCGTTGATCATCTCTCGCACGGCCGCGCGCTCCAACCCCCGCGCGTCACGCGACACGTTCCAGTCCATGACCACCGGCGTGCGCCGAACCTCCACGGCGACGTCGTAAGTCCGCTCCGCCTCGGCGGCGAGGGCCTCGACCTCGGCGCGAGAGAGGGCGAAGCTGCCCAGGAGGCGCAGGAGCGTGTCAGCGAGGCCCTCGCGCCGGGCGGCGCAGAGCACCTCCCGGGCAATGACGAAGGAGCGCCGGGTGGTCGGGCAGCGGAGGCTGGCCACCAGCGGGGCGACGGCGCAGCGCATGATGCCCAGGGCAAGGAATGCGTTGCGCCAGCACGGCGCGCGCAGCGCAGGGACGTCCCGGATGGCGGCAGGCGAGGCCGTCGGCGTTACCGGCCCCAGCGCCTGCGCCAGGCGCCGCTGCGCGTGGCGACGCCGCAGGAATTCTGGCTTCACCGCCGCGGCCAGCGCTCCCAGCCGGCCATGCGGATCGAGCAGGATGCACGGCTCGTTGAAGACCGACGCGAGGTGCATGTCACCGAGGACGGCCTCGGGGTCGGCGATGCGCCGCGCTGCGTGGAAAGACGGTTCCAGTACGACGCCACGGAAGGCCAGCTTGCGAGGGGCAAAGCGGCCATGCGGCTCGAGGATCTCGGACGGGACCTCGGCATCCACATAGATGAACAGGTCCAAGTCCGAGCTGGGCGGGTGCGGCTCCTCCGGAGCGCGTGTCCGGGTCGAACCGGCCAGGATGGCGCCCACCAATTCCGAGTGCCGCCCAGCCTCTTCGCGAATCCACGCCTCCGCCGCGAACCTCGCGTCACGGGTGGTGATCATTGTTGGGAGGTTTGTGCCAGCGCTCTCTCGTTAGTATACTGACGCCCACACGGTAAAAGAAGGGTCCGGGGCTGGTGATGTTGGTGTCGGCTTTCAGAAAGCGACAAGTGTCGTGAGCACACCGTTGGTCGGCACCTGGAATACGGTGCCGCCGCCGTTCGGCCCGCCGTACCTGGTGGTGCCGTAGAAATTGCCGTCACTGACCTGGATCAAAGGGGCCTGGGGACTGTTGCCATTGGCGCCGTTCAACGAGTCCGCGGACGTACTCAACCGACTAACAAATGAACGTGCCGTCGGTGCGGTCACCTGATTTGCAGAGTCACGTTGTCCACATGGAACGTAAGTCCATTGGTGAACAGGCCATTGGACCATATATGAAAGCCAACCCCCGTCACGCAGTTCAGGTCGGGCAGTTCTGGGTCGATGGGCTGGACGACATGCGTCCAGTTGGTTGCGGATAACGGGACCTCGTAACTGGCTACGTGGAACGGGTTCCAGTGTATGTCCACGAACCAGATTTCCAGCGGGCCGTAGTCGTTGTTGACCGTGGGACAGGTCCCAGGCTCCACCTTCAGGTCGAACATCACGTTTGTGAAGCGAGTGCAATCCAGCGCCAGGCCGTTGTCCCAGGCCCAACGGTTAGCCAGCGTGCCAAAGACCATGAACTGCTCGCCCGCAGCCCCGGTAAAGGCTTCGGTGACCTTGAGTGATCCTGAAGCGGGATTACCTTCGGCATCCTCCGCGGTGTCCCAACTCACGGCCGGGATCGGCGGCCCCCACCAAGCGGTCCAGGAGGCGGCATCGGGCGCGGTGTCAAAGCGGTTGGTGTAGTTCTGGATGGGCGCGATCAGGGCAAAATTGGCGTTCACTGTAATATTCGTGCTGACCGTAATGACCAGCGGATTAGTGCCGGCGCCGAAATCCCCCCACCACGTCGCGAAGAGGTAACCGGGTTCCGGAACGGCAGTCAACGTCACTTGTGTTCCCTCGGCATAGCTCGGCTGGCTCGGGCTTAGCGTTACGCTGCCACCTGCGGGGGGATAGCTAGCCGTTGTAAGCGTGTAGGTCTGGAGTGGCAACGGCAGCACGGCCTGGACGCGATAGAAACGCGTCGGCGCATTTATGTCGTCAAAGCCGGTTGTTGTCGAAGCCCCTCCGGCTGGCGAAACCAAGCCGAGGCCGCTGTCCATCCACGGCGTCGTCAAACTCGCGGTCTTTTGGATGTAATACAACCTTGTTGGCACGCTGCTCCAAGTGAGGTTGGCGGTCGTGCCGCCGGGACCAAAACCCTCGGCGATGATACGCAGAACACTGTTCACATTGTTCGGATCGGTGCCGGCGACGTAATCCTGCGCGATGGTCATCCCCTTCCCAGTCGGGTCGTCATTGGCGCTGATGTTGGTGGTCCCGAAATTCGACAACAGCCACGCAACGGGCAGGCCATCCGGTGCAAGGGTACCCTGCCGGATGGTGTCGGTCTGCACGTATGCCGCTGCATTGTTCAGCGAAATCCAGCCGCAGTTGGCGCTCCAAAGGTAGCCGCTCAGTTGACCCGTGAGTAGATTCACTCTGGGTTGACCGTAGGTCTGCTCAAATGTGATCCACCCGACATTCGCGCCCCAGGCGTAACCAATGAGATTGCCCAAGCCGTAGTTGTTCACGCCAAAGTCTGTGGCGGAGTTGTTTTGATATCGGATGCCGTTGGCGGGCGCTCCGCTGCCGAGGGCGATCCAGCCGACGTTGGCGGAATACAGATAACCGGAGCAGACGTATTCGCCGATGACGGCGCCGTTGTTGGTGTCGGCCACCCCATTTATCCAGCCAATGTTCGCGCCCCACGCGTAGCGGTTGACAGCGTCAATCGTCGTGTCGGCGAGGGCACTGGAGAGCGGGGTGAGAGTGGAGAAGAACGCCAGCGCAAGGCCGGCGCTTAGCAGATTGAGTTTGGTTTTCATAGATCAGTAAGAGTTCACGTTGTGCGAGGTGCTTATAGCCGTGCCCGTGCTGGTCTCTCCGTGACAGACGCTGGCGATGAAGGCATCCACACCCGTGCCGGAAGAACTGTAACCGATGCAGCCGTTGGCAATATAGGAGGCATAAATGCCATCACCACTACCGTTGCCATACCCGAAACAGTTCAGGGCGTTGGGGGCAGAAATACCAGTGCTGCTGTTGCTATATCCGGAACAATTCTCGGCGGAGCCGGCATAGACGCCAAAGCTGTTGCTGCTGTAGCCGGAACAGTTCAGGGCGATACCGGAGGCGTAAACGCCATAACCGCTGCTGCTGTAACCGCGACAGTTCAGGGCGGCGTCGGCAGCATACACGCCACTGCCGTTGCCGCTGCTGTAGCCATAACAGTTTTCGGCGGTGTCGGCAGAAACGGCAGTGCCACTGCTGCTGGAGCCCGAACAGTTCAGGGCGGTGAAGGCGGCAACGCCAAGGCCGCTGCTGCTGCTGGAGCCCGAACAGTTCAGGGCGGTGTAGGCATACACGCCACTCCCGCCGCTGCCGCTGGTTTGACCCAAGCAATCAGACACTTGAAGGCCGTAGATCGCCTGGAGGCCGCAGTCAAAGGCCGATGATTGTTTGACTATGGAAGCCCAAATGCCATAACTTCCAACCGTCTGCACCGTGCAGGATTCCACTACCGTCGAATAGCCGCTGCTCAAAACGATGCCGTCATAAAGGCAACCGGAAACCGAGACGCGCGACACCAGCACATTCGCTGGCGGAACGCCCGAATAATAAACGCCGTAGCCAAAGCCGCTGCCGGTGTAAACGCCGCTGCCGTTGTTGGTCACGCCGCCTTGAATGAACCCGTTGGCAATGGTGATATTCCGCAAAATGCCGCTGCTGGTGTTGATGAAAATGCCATAGCCAGTGGCACTGGCGGCGGTGGAGGAGATCGTAAAGCCACTGAGGTCCAGTGTCACGCCGCTGGCGGCAATCGTGATGGCGTTGCCGCTGCTCACGGTCAGGTTGGTAGTCAAATAATAGGAGCCCGGTTGCGTGATGGTGAAGGGCGCGGAGGCAATCGGCGTGCGCGGCTCCACCTGCGAGAGCGTCAGCATCGTCGCGCCGGGCGGTCCGGGCGGCGCGAGGCTGCCCTGAGCGCGGGCGGTTGAGAGGTGGAAGTTGAGGTTTGAGAGCACCAGGACGAAAGCGGCGAGGTTCATCTTAGTTTTCATGGCGGTTAATTTCATCATTCTGCCTTCACCTGCTTCATGCAGAGTCAGGGCATATTGTATTTGTAGGTGATGTAGTTGGTGCCGCTGGCGGCGTAACAACCGGTGGCAATGGTCGCTTGAATGGCCGTGCCGTTGGTCCGATAGCCGGTGCAAAACGCGGCGTTTTGAGCGTAGAGCCCCGTGCCGGAAGCACTGTAGCCATAGCAGCCACTCGCAATGTAGACGGCATAAACGCCATAGCCGCTGCCCTGGCTGAGGCCGTAACAGTTCTGGGCGGTGTAGGCATGAACTGCACTGCCGCTGCCATCGCACCTGCCCCAACAGTTTATGGCGGTGGAGGCCTCAACGCCATTGCCGCTGCTGCTGCTGGAGCCCGAACAGTTCAGGGCAGTGGAGGCATTCACGCCAGCATAGCTGCCGTTGCTGTCACCCCAACAGTTCTGGGCGGTGCCGGCCTGAACGCCAGAGCCGTTGAAGGTGGATTGGCCTTGGCAATCGGACACTACCGTGCCGAGGATGCCGTCGCCGGCGCAGTCTATAACCGATGACTGTTTGATCGTGAAAGCGTAAATTCCATTAGCCCCAACCGTCCGCACCGTGCAGGATTCCACCACCGTCGAATCGCTGAGGTTCAAATAGATGCCGATAGTTCTGCAGCCCGAAATCGAGACGCGCGACACCAGCACATTCACCGCCGTGGGGCCCACAATGCCGTAGGAAAAGCCGCTGCCGCTGTAAACGCCGCTGCCGTTGTTGGTCACGCCGCCTTGAATGAAGCCGTTGGCGATCGTGATGTTCCCCAACGTGCCTTTGATGGTAATGCCGTTGCCATTGTTATAGGCGTCGGTTGAGGAGATCGTAAAGCCATTGAGGTCCAGCGTCACGCCGTTGGTATTGATGTCTATCGCGTCGCCCGTGCTGACGGTGAGGTTGGTCGTCAAATAATAGGAGCCCGTTTGCGTGATGGTGAAGGGCGCGGAGGCAATCGGCGTGCGCGGCTCGATCTGCGAGAGCGTCAGCATCGTCGCGCCAGGCGGTCCGGGCGGCGTGAGGCTGCCTTGGGCGAGCGCGGTTGAGAATTGAGAATTGAGTGCTAAACCCGCCAGCCCAAGAGCGGCGGCTTGAATGCTTGATTTTAGTTTCATACTTATGTTTTGGTTTGGTTTTTTGTTGAGCTTGGCCATTTCCTAAAACGGCAGCGGTTGAATTTCCTGGTAATCCGACGGCGGCTCAAAGGCCGTCCCGTCGCTGATTTGCTGTGGCGTAACCAATTTGACCTCGAAGCGCATCCGCTCCGGGCTAGGCGGCCGTGTGGCATTGCCGGGTGCCGCGGGCGTTTCAAATCTTAACACGGCGAGCAGCGGAAACAGCTTTTTGGCCTTGAGCAATTCGCCCCAATGTTCCTCGACCCTGGGCGGACCAAAGCGGTGCGGCTGGTTCTGCAAATACGGTTGGAAAGCCAGCAATTGGTCCGTCGCCCAAATCTCCATCACTTCGCCGTGCTGCTTGATTTCGTGACGCGTGCACGCGTAGCCCAGCAGATTGGTAGTGTCGGTTGTCCCCGCGAGTTCCACTTTGTCCATCATTATCGGCGGCATCATCATGGGCATGGCTGGCATGTTTGGGACGCAGGAACCGCTTTGCGGGCCAACCCTCGGTGGCATCTGCGGCATCTGCGGCACCTGTGGCATGGGCCGCATGGGCGGCATCCCCGGCAAATTTGTCGGTCCAACGACTTCGGGTGTTGCCGCCGGAGACGGTGCTTGCGGTCTGACGTCCGGCGGCATGGTCATGTCGGGCATCCCAGAAAAACCCGACGTGCCCGACTGGTTTTCCGTCGAGAGCCGAAGTCGGACAAAGCTGCGATTGTTGGGGAACAGGAGGGTGAACTCCCCGGAAGCGCGGTTGAGAATGTCCACCGGATACGGCCGGTCGGTCTCGCCGCGTTCGACGCGCATTTGATTCGTGGCGACGGTGTAAAGGAGCGTCTCCGTCTCGCCGCCGCGCGTGATGGTGGCTGTGATGCGGCCTTCAAAGGGTACCGCGCGCCATCCACAATTGAGGCCGTGACGTCCGCGTTGCCGGTGACGGACAGCACACCTGTATTGCTCACGATGACCGCTCCGCCCAGGGGCACCGTGCCGCCGCCCACGAGACCAGCCCCGCCCGTGACCGTGACAGAACTGTTGGCTAGTTGAGCGTTGCCGACCGTCCCGCTCAGTTGGGTGGCGGGCAGCGTGGCCAGCAGGTTGCTGGCGCTGTTGGCCATAACGGCGTAGGGCGGCGTTGGGTTCGTGCTCTCCAGTGATACGTAGTGCGTGGCAGCGGAGAGGCTGGAAGCTGCCAGCAGCAGGTTAATAACTGAGAGATGAATTGAGTTCTTCATACTGACCTTTCTGTCTCTAGCGCTGCGTCGGAACACTGAATGAGGATTCAGGGCGGCCGGACGGCTGAGGTTCGATCAGTTCTTGGGCTTGGCGCAGCAGCGCCTGCGTGATGGTCCACTCGATCCAGACGTCGGGCGAAGAGGTGAAGGCGCCTTCGGATGTCGGCAGCTTGGTCTTGACCACCGTGTTACCCTGATCAAAGGCGGCACGGGCCTCGGCGAGCTGATTCAGTTTATGCCGGGCCATGGCCAGCACCAGCCAAACGTCGGCATTGCGGCAGAGCCTATCTTCTCCGGTCCGTGGGATCTGCTCCAACCATTCGATGGCTTCGCCGAAATGGCCCTGCCGATACTCCAGCAGGCCCTTGGCGAATCGGAAATACTCCCACGCCCAGTGATTAGTCCCCGCCGCGAGGGCGGTATCCACCATTTTGGCCACCGTAGCGAGGTCCGTGCCCGAAGACGGCAGTATGAGGCTGTCTTTGGCTATGCGCTCGGCAGTGAGCGGATCATCCGTGGTAGCGAAGTGAGCCACGGCCTGGGCGCAATGGCGGCGATAAGCTTCCATGTGGCCCAACTCGACCAGCAAGGCAGCCAAGGCGTGATAGCTTTCGTTGCTCTCTGGCTGCAGCTCGGTCAACTTCGCATAAGCGGTTGCCGCGTCCGCCAGTCGGCTGTGTTTGCAGAGCCACTCTGCCTTGGCCCTCCAACACTCGGGGCTGGAAGGATATCGCTGGAGGGCCCGCTCATAGACGGCGGCCGCGCCGGCTGTATCCCCGCGGTTGGCAAGCGCCTCAGCGCGTGCGCGCCAGATTTCCAACTGCTCGGGATCGAGTCCTGGTTCGGGCGGCAGTGGGCGCGCCATGGGCGGGGCCGTTACCTCGGCTGCGCTTGCCGCTTCGAAGAGTGCTAGCTCGGCGTGGCCAGCGCCGCCGCTGCCCACGGCCCAGTAGCGGCCCTCAGGTGAGAACGCCACGCACCAGACGATGCCCGGCGCCTCATAGCGGAAGAGTTCCTGACCGGTAGCCGTACTCCAGAGTTTGGCCGAGCCATCCCAACTGGCGGTTGCCAGGGTGTTTCCATCCGGAGAGAATGCCAGAGTGTACACTTCGTCGTTGTGCGCCTGGACGCTCCACTTCACTTCTTTTCGAGCCAAGTCCATGACCTGCAGCGAATAGGGGCCATCCTTGCCGCGAGCGGCCAGCCAGCGGCCATCGCGCGAGATGGCCAGCCGCACCCCCGAATGCGGTCCCGGCTCAGTACGGCGCCACTGCTCCTGCCCGGTGGTTAGACTGAGGCTGACTATTCCGCGCCGATTGGCGGCCAGGAGGCTTTTCCCATCGGGCGTAAACGCCAGGCCGGCAATCGTTAACCCCTCCAGGCGCGCCAGCGTGCGGGCCTGGCGCTGCCCGACGTCCCAGAGGCGCACGACCGGGTCGTCGAAGCTGCCGCCCGTAGCTAACCAGCGGCCCTCCGGCGAGAACGCCAGGCTGCAGACTTTGAAGGGAAACCTGCCCCCTCCATGGCCCCCCAGCACCGCCAGTTTGCGCCAGGTTTGTGCCTCCCACAGGGTGACCTGATTGTCCACGTCTGCCGCTGCCAGCAGCGCTCCATCCGGAGACCAGGCGACCAGGACATCACCACTACGATAATCCGGCAGCGCGAAGGACCGTTCGGCCGAGCCCACTTTTAGGAGCCGCACGCCCACCCCACCGCCGGCCAGCCAGTCGCCCTTGGGAGAGAAGGCGAGCGAGTAGTCTTCGAAGTCCAAAAGCACGCGACAGTCCTGCCGCTGCCGGGCCAGCCATACTTTGATGGTTGTATCCCAACTGGCGCTGGCCAGGCGGCGGCCGGTGGGATCGAAGGCCAGGGACCAGATGCTGGCGGTGTGACCTTTGAGTTGGCGCAGTTCCCGACCCAGGGTGTAGTCCCAGAGCCGAATCGTCTGATCCAGCCCGGCGGTCGCCAGCGTTTCCCCGTCCGGCGAGAACGCCAGTGCAAAGACCGGCCCGCGATGGCCCTTGAGTTCCGCTCGCTCCCGGCCCGTGGTGGGGTCAAGTATCTTCAACAACGTCTCGCGGCGGCGCAGGTCGCCACCGCCCACCGCCAGGTCATTGCCGTCGGCGGAGAATCCCAGCGCCAGGATCGGGACCCCGAACTCGCCCAGCACACGGTGCGACGTCCCACCCGGCAGCTCCCAGAGCGCCGCCTCACCGGCAACGGTGCCACTGGCCAGGGTCCGACCGTTTGGGCCGAAGGCCAGCGCCCGAATGCCGGCGGTCTGGCCGCGCAAGGTCGCCCGTTCGAAGCGGCTGGGCAGTTCCCATAATTTGATCTCTGCGCCAAAGGAGCCTTCAGCAATAAAGCGGCTATCGGGCGTGCCCACCCCGCTGCCCAGCCTGGCATTGCTGGCGGCCAACCAGCGGCCATCGGGGCTGAAAGCGACGGCACCCACCTCGTTTGCCATCGTGCCCAGCACGGCGCTGGCCTCGTGCGTAGCGGCGTTCCACAGTCGCACCGTCCCGTCACGGTTGCCCGTCACAATCGTCCTGCCGTCCGGTGAGAAGGCCGCACCGCTGACCCCGTTGGTGGGCCCCACCAGCACGGCGACCTCACGTCCGGTCATGGCGTCCCACAGCCGCGCCTTGCCGTCATCACCCCCGCTGAGCAGCCAGCGGCCATCGGGTGAGAAGGCCACGGCACGCACGAGGTTGCTGTGGCCGGCCAGGGTAAACTGCTCGCTGTGACACAGCCGCCACAGGTAATACCATTCAAAGCCGCGCAAATCCTCTTGCCCCGGCTTTGGCTGGTAGTGGTCCAACACGGCCAGGGCGCCGGCCACATCGCCGCTCTGCCAGGCCTTGAGGCCCTGGTTCAGTTCTGAGGCGTAGAGCTGGTATCCGATCTGTCTGGCTTGTGCCTCCGCCGTGGCCCGGCTCTGTTCCGCGACCGTCCGAAGCTGCTCGGCGCGTGCGCGCTGGGCCTTCTCGAGCGCTTCGGCACGCCTGGCGCGCACGGCCTGCCACGCGCTGACCACCACACCCGCCGCCAGCATCACCACCAAGGTGGCCGCCATGGCCAAGCCCACTTGATGGCGCCGGACGAACTTCCGCGCCCCGTATAGCGTGCCCGGGGCCGCGGCGCTAACCGGCTGGTACTGCAGATGACGCTCAAGGTCCAGCGCAACGTTGTTAGCCGTTTCGTAGCGCCGGGCCCGATCCTTCTCCAGGCACTTCATGACGATCCAGTCCAGGTCCCCTCGGACCAGGTGGATCAGCTCCGGCGGGTCGGCGTGGCGGCGTTTGGCCAGCGTGGTCTGCTCCTCGGCGGTGAGCTTGCTTAAGCGCGTCGAGGGCCGCGAGGGCTCCTCCTCCCGAATAATGCGGCGGATTTCATCCAACCCCGCCGCCAGCAGGCGTTTGTGTTCAAAGGGCGTCTGGCCGGTCAGCAGCTCGTAGAGCAGGACCCCCAACGAGTAGATGTCGCTGCGCGTGTCCACGTCCAGGCCGCTCATCCCGGCTTGCTCGGGGCTCATATAGGCGGGGGTGCCGATGAAATGCTCGAACCGGGTATAAACCGTCTTGTCGGTGAGCCGTTCGCCGATGGCCTTGGCAATCCCAAAATCAATCACCTTGGGCATCGGCACGTCATCGGACAGCATGACCAGGATGTTGGAGGGCTTGATGTCCCGATGGATGACGCCCTTCTGATGCGCGTGCTGGATGGCGTGACAGACTTGGACGAAGAGCTTCAGGCGCTTTTCGGTGGACAGCTTGTTCTGATCGCAATAGTCGGTAATCCGGACCCCGCGCACCAGTTCCATCACAAAGTAAGGCCGACCGGTGTCGGTAGCCCCGGCGTCGAGCACCTTGGCGATATTGGGATGGTCCATCAGGGCCAGCGCCTGCCGTTCGGCCTCGAACCGGGCCACTACCTCCCGGGTGTCCATGCCCAGCTTGATCACCTTAAGGGCGACCCGCCGGCGCACGGGCTGCTCCTGCTCGGCCACATACACCACGCCGCATCCGCCCTCGCCGATCTTCTCCCGCAGCTTGTAGCGGCCAATGACGGTGCCGGGGCCTTCAGCCCCTGGCAAATCTTCAGACGGCGGCTTGAGAAAATCCCCCGCCTGGGTGTGGGCCTGCAGCAGTGCTTCCACGCGCTCCCGCAAGGCCGCGTCATCCCCGCACGCGGCAGTCAGGTAGGCCTCGCGCTCTTCGGCCGAGCGCTTGACGCGGGCCTCATTGAAGAGATCCATCAGCCTGTCCTGATCCTCACCCATAATTAGTCGCCGCACCGAAGCGGCTTCCATCCTTCTACGCGATTTTAGCGCGCGGTTTCCCTCACGCCCCACCCAAGCCCCAGTTCCTGCTGGATTTCCTGATAGAGCCAGGCCCGCGCAAAGGCCCAGGTCCGCTCCACGGTGGCGACCGACACGCCCAGGTGTTCGGCCACCTGCGCCTCAGTCAGGCCCGCGAAGAACCGCAGCTTGACCACCTCGGCGGCGCGCGGGTTGGCGGCCGCCAACCGGTCCAGGGCTTCGTCCACTGCCAGAATCTGCTCGTCCGGCAGGGCGCAGAGGACGGTCGCATCCTCGAGGTCCACCCGTTCCAGGTGGCCGCCATGCTTGGGCCGCTGCTTGCGCCGGGCATTCTCCACCAGGATCCGGCGGATGGCCTCGGCCGCCATCAGGAAGAAATGGCGCGCCCCGCTGAAGCGATAGTCCTCCCCCACTAACCGCAGCCAGGCCTCATGCACCAGGGCGGTGGCTTGCAGGGTTTGGCCCGGCTTCTCGTGGGCGAGTTTCTGGGCCGCAAGCTGGCGCAGTTCGTCATAGACCAGCGGCAACAATTCCTCCGCGGCGCGGGCGTCACCCCGCTCAATCGCCGTCAACATGCGCGTCACCTCACTCATGCCGGGGGGAAGATGCTGGAACTCCGTCGGGTGAAGGTAGCCGCCCCTTCACCCTGCCTGCGCCCGCCCAGAAGCTGGCAGATCACGCCGCTTAACAAGGCCCATTATCCGCACGCGGGTCGTTGGCTGAAAGCGAAGCGAGCCAGCGGCTCGTGGAGGCGATTGATTATCCTGCTCGTTTATCCCTCCGGCATGACTCACAAGCAAGAAGAATTTTGAACGCGC
>Ga0335069_10005525_pt1 | contig 18575 bp, 21 predicted proteins | sample Lox_Sample_11_FD_206714 | JGI IMG/M metagenome (GOLD analysis project Ga0335069, IMG submission 206714) | Soil microbial communities from Loxahatchee National Wildlife Refuge, Florida, United States - Lox_Sample_1.1 | ecosystem: Environmental > Terrestrial > Soil > Wetlands | place: USA... | reverse complement strand
CGACCAGGCGCTCTGGCAGGCGGGGCCGGCGCGCACGGTCGACGTGACCTCGTACCGCCGGCTCGCGACGAGACCGTTCGACTACGAGCGCCGACTCGGCTCCGTCCTCGTCGAAGCCGCCGACGGCACCCGCACCGTGATCGTCAAGGGCGCGCCCGAGCTCGTGCTCGCGCGCTGCCGCGCCGTCCCTCCGCGTGCGCAGGAGGTGCTCGCGGCGCAGTTCGCCGCCGGCAGCCGCGTCGTCGCGGTCGCCACCCGCGACGGCGCCGGGAAGACGGTGCTCACCGCCGACGACGAGCAGGGTCTGCAGCCGGCCGGCTTCCTCACCTTCCTCGACCCGCCCAAGGCCGACGCCGCGGAGGCGCTCGCCCGCCTGCGCGACCTCGACGTCGACGTGAAGATCGTCACCGGCGACAGCGAGGTCGTCGCCGCCAAGGTGTTCGCCGACCTCGGCCTCGAGCCACGCGGGACGCTCACCGGAGCGCAGCTCGACGCGCTCGACGACAAGGCGCTCGAGGAGGCGCTCCCGGCCACGACCGTCTTCGCGCGCGTCACACCCGAGCAGAAGGCGCGCGTGATCAACGCGCAACGCGCGCTCGGGTCGACGGTCGGCTACATGGGCGACGGCGTCAACGACGCGGTCGCGCTCCACGACGCCGACGTCGGCATCTCGGTCGAGAGCGCGGTGGACGTCGCCAAGGACGCCGCCGACATCGTCCTGCTCGAGAAGGACCTCGACATCCTCGCCGACGGCATCGGCGAAGGCAGGCGCATCTTCGCCAACACGATCAAGTACGTGCTCATGGCCACCTCGTCCAACTTCGGGAACATGTTCAGCGCAGGGGCCGGCTCCCTGTTTCTCAGCTTCCTGCCGATGCTGCCGAAGCAGATCCTGCTCAACAACCTGCTCTACGACATGAGCGAGATGACCATCCCGACCGACGAGGTCGACGAGGAGCAGCTTCGACGGCCCGCGCACTGGGACATGGGATTCATCCGCCGCTTCATGATGTTCTTCGGGCCGATCAGCTCCGTCTTCGACTTCGCGACCTTCGCGATCCTGCTCCTGGGGTTCGGCGCGAGCCACGCCCTGTTCCGCTCGGGCTGGTTCGTCGAGTCGCTCGCCACGCAGAGCCTCGCCATCTTCGCGATCCGCACCCGTCGCACGCCGTTCTTCCGCAGCCGTCCGAGCACGGCTCTCGTCGCCTCCACGCTGGCCGTCGTCGCGGTCGGCTTCGCCCTGCCGTTTCTCCCGTTCGCCCACACGTTCGGCTTCGTCGCGCTACCCGGAGGCCTCGTCGGCGTGATCCTGGGCATCATCGTCGTGTACATGGCGCTGCTCGAGGTCGGCAAGCGGATCTTCTACCGGCGCCAGCCCGCGCCGGCCGCGCCGACGCCCGTCCGCACGCCGCACGAGCACCGCGTCCTCCGCCTCGCCTCGCGCTGGACGGTCCGTTCGTGGCCGGCGGCGGTTGCCGGCCGACCGAGACGTGTCGCTAGCTTCTTCCGACTGCGGTGAGCACGACGACGGCGAGCGCGAGCGCTCCCACTGCGGCGACGCAGACGGTGGCGAGGGCCCGGAAGAGCGGGCGGTTGGCGGCAGCACCGAGGACGCCGCGGCGGTTCGCGAGCACGAGGATGAAGACGAGCAGCACCGGGGCGATCAGCCCGTTCAGCACTTGCATATTCACGGCGAGCGACACGAGGTTCCCCGGGGCGAGCGCGATCGCCGCGCCGGCCACGAGCTGCAGCGTGAAGAGGCCGAAGAAGAAGGGAGCCCGGCGGAAGCTGTCGGAGAGCGAACGCTCGACCCCGAGCCCCTCCGCGATCGCGTAGGAGCTCGAGAGCGGCACGACGGCGGCGGCGAGGAGCGACGCACCGAGCAGCCCGACGCCGAAGAGCGTGGGCGCGGCCGAGCCGACGACGGGCTCCAGCGCGAGCGCGGCCTGGTGCGCGGACCTGAGCGGACCGGTGCCGCCGATCGCGGCGGCGGTCGCGATGATGATGAAGACGCTGACGACGTCGGAGACGATCGCGCCGTTGACGGCGTCGACGCGCTCGGCCGGGTACTCCTCCGGCCCGATCCCCTTGTCCACGACGGCGGAGGCGGCGTAGAACTGCATGTACGGCGTGATCGTCGTGCCGATGAGGGCGACGGCGAGCACGAGGAACGAGCCCGAACCGACGAAGTGCGGCGCGACCAGATCGCCGCCGACCTGGCTCCAGTGGGGATGCGCCATGATCGCGGCGACCGGGTACGCGACGAAGGCGAGCGAGAGCGCCATCGCGGCGCGCTCGGCCTTGGAGTAGTCGCCGAGGACGGTGAGGGCCCAGAGGAGCACGAGCGCGACGGGCACCGCGACGTACCGGGAGACGCCGAGCAGCTCCATCGCGGCCCCGATGCCCGCGAACTCGCTCACGGTCAGGCCGGCGTTGGCGACGAACAGGAGGAGCATCGCGCCGACGGAGGCCCGCAGCGGGAACTGCTCCCGGATCAGCCCGCCCAGCCCCTTGTGCGTGTACGCGCCGAGGCGCGCGCACATCTCCTGGACGACGACGAGCGCGACGGTGACGAACACCATCACGAAGAGCGTCCGGTAGGCGAACTGGGCGCCGGCGCTCGCGTAGGTGAGGATGCCGCCGGCGTCGTTGCCGGCGTTGGCGGCGATCAGCCCCGGCCCCGCGACCGCGAGGACCGCGAGCAGCCGCTTCAGGCTCCGGCGCTCGCTCACCGCGACGTGGTCGGACCCACGAGCCGGGCGCGCTCGTGGGGCGGCAGGTAGGCGACCAGCGTCCGGAGGTCCGCGGGGCCGCGTCGCTGCAGCTCGGAGACCGCCTGCGTGAGATGGAGGACTGAGGTGCCGTCCGCCGTGCCGCGCGCCGAGAACGCCGCGATCGACGACCAGTCGTAGATCCTCTCCGCCGCGACCCTGCGCGGGAGCGACCGCGGGCCGAGCCGTCGCAGCAGCGTGCGGATGCTGACGTCGACCCCCACGAGCCGCAGCCCGTCCGGTCGGCGGGCGAGCACGAGATCCGAGACGCGGCGAACATCGCCGCCGTCCACGCCGACGATCTGGCGGTCGAGCACGTCGTGGGCGAGCGCGACGAGGTCGGTGCGGTCGTGCGCCCGCTCGCGCTCGAGGGTGCGCGCGAGCAGGAGCCGGTCTGGGAGGACCTCCTCGACCGCGTCGAGCGGCACGACGGTCTGCCCGCGCAGCGTGTGGACGACGGCGGCCCGCACCGCCGGGTACGTCTCTCCTTCGTCGGGACGGATCAGGAGGTCGACGACGTGCCCGACGCGCCGGCCCGGTGCGTCGCGGACCGGCGCTCCGATGAGGCCGCAGACCGAGAACAGGCGCTCCGTGCTCGGCGGGCGGCGTCGCCCGAACCGGCGAAGCGAGCGTCGGCGGGGCCGCCTCGGCGGCGGTCGGAGGGCAAACGACGTCACGACGCGCTCCGGAGCGGTGCCCGCCCGACGGCTAGGACCGCTTCGTCCGTCCTCCGCCGAAGAGCATCAGGAAGAACTGGAACACGTTGAGCAGGTCGACGAAGATCGACGCCGCCAGCAGCGGCGCGCTGTCCTCGTCGGTCGTCAGCCGCAGCCGCTGGAAGTCGAACATCACGTAACCGGCGAAGATCACGAGCCCGAGGATCGAGTAGACGCGCTCGCCGCCCGGGATCTGCGCGAAGATCAGCACGATCCCGTACACGATCAGGCCGACGAGCGCCCAGAAGAGCAGGCGGGCGTACGCGGAGAGATCCCGCCGGGTCGCGTACCCCGCCGCACCGAAGCCCGCGACGAACAATGCGGTCGCGCCGCCCGCTTGCCAGACCGCCTGCGGGCTCGTGTCGGCGTAGTAGGCGATCGTCGGCGCCATCGCCAGGCCGGTGAGCAGTCCGAACACGAAGAGCAGTCCCACGCCCAGCTCCTGACCGGCACGCACGCCGAAGCTGATCGCGATCAGGCAGGCGAACGATGCGATCCAGAAGGCGAGGCCCCAGCCGGCGGACAGATCTCGACCGAGGTAGGCCCCGAGCGCGAAGACGCCGGTCGTCACGGCCACGAGGCCCATCGTCTGCGCGAAGACGGTGTTTCCCTCTGCCCGCGCCGCGAACGTGTCGCTCCCCCCGATCATCGTCCGGTCACCCCTTCTCGCCCCAGCCGGAGGTCGACGACACGGCGTACATGACGAGCACCGCAAGGATGATCGACGCGAACCCGTACCACGGCGCTTCGCGGAGCATGAGGAAGCCCTCGATCGTCACCATGCCGGCCCACAGATAGGCGATGACGCGGCCGTACGTGCGGCCCTGCAGAAGCGCGTAGCCCGCGGACAGCGACAGCGCCGCAAGCAGGAGGCTCCAGACGCCCCACACCCACGCGTGGGGGCCGAAGGCGCCGTGCGAGAGGTCGTTGATCCTCGTGCTGTTGGCCAGGAAGTAGATCGCGGAGATGAGCTGCAGCGCGCCCACCGTGAACATCACCACCGCTGCGAACGTGAGCCACTGCGGGCGGTTCGGATCCGTCGCGTGCCCGTCGGGCTCTTTCAGGTGCTCGTCCATTGGCTCTCCTTTCGGTCCCTCGACGACCGCCAGAGCCTCGCCTCGGCCGATGCCACGCCGCTGCCACGCCTCCCGGCCGTGCTGCCGCGGCACGGAATAGCTGTATTGTGCAGGTATGTCCAGGTCGCCCGCCGCGGAGCTCTCCCGGTCGTGGCGCGAGCTCGGCGGCATCCTCGCGAGTCGCCGCCTCGCCGCCGCCCTCGGCGTCGACCCCGGAGCGCGGCTGACGCCGACGAAGCTGCGGGCGCTCGACGCGCTCGCGGAGAGCGGCGGGCTCCGCGTCAGCGAGCTCGCCGCCCGGATGCACGTCGACGAGACGACCGCCACGAGGCTCGCGGACCGGCTCGGCACCGCCGGCCTCGCGCAGCGCGAGCCGGATCCCGACGACCGGCGCGCGACCGCGATCGTCCTCACGCCCGCAGGCGAGCGTCTCGCGCACGAGCTCTCGCGCCGCCGGCTCGAGTTCTTCCACGACGTGCTCGGCGCGCTCGACCCCGACGAGCGGAGCGAGCTCGTGCGCCTCACCGCGAAGGCGACCGCCGCGCTCACGGAGGAGCTGGTGGCCCGCTGAACGTCGTCACCGTCGACGACCTCGTCGTCCGCTTCGGCGACGTCGAAGCCGTTCGCGGCGTGACCTTCTCCGTCGCCGCCGGCGAGTCGTTCGGCCTGCTCGGCCCGAACGGCGCCGGCAAGACGACGACGATCCGCGTCCTGACGACGCTCCTCCGGCCGACCGACGGCGGCGCGTCGGTGGACGGCCACGACGTCGTGCGCGAGGGTCTCGCGATCCGGCGCATCCTCGGCTACATCCCGCAGGCGATCTCGATCGACGGCGCCCTCACCGCGCGCGAGAACCTCGAGTTCTACGCGCGCGTGACCGACGTGCCGCGCGCCGAGCGCCGCGAGCGGATCGAGCGCGCGGTCGGGGTGATGGGCCTCGACTCGTTCCTCGACCGCCTCGGACGCACGCTTTCGGGCGGCATGCTCCGCCGGCTCGAGATCGCGACCGCCCTCCTCAACCGTCCGCGGATCCTGTTCCTCGACGAGCCCACCGTCGGCCTCGACCCCACCGCACGCCGGCTCGTGTGGGAACGGCTCGAGGAGCTGCGCGAGGAGGCCGGGACGACGCTCTTCGTCACCACGCACCAGATGGAGGAGGCCGAGCGCCAGTGCGACCGCATCGCGATCATGGACCTCGGCCGGCTCGCCGCGCAGGGGACCCCGGCCGAGCTGTGCGAGGAGTTCGAGGTCGACACGCTCGACGACGTCTTCACCGCGGCCACCGGCCGCACGATCGAGGAAGGAGGAAGCTTCAGAGATGCACGCCGAAGCCGTCGTCTCTCGCGCAGGCTCGGCTGAGCCGCTCCGCCGCATCGTCGGCGGAATCGGCGCGATGGGCTGGGCGGAGATCCGCAAGCTCCGTCACGACAACGTCGACATCCTCACGCGCTCCGTGCAACCGCTCCTCTGGCTCTTCATCTTCGGCACGGCGCTACGGCGCAACCGCGCGCTCGCCGGCGGCTTCCACGACTACCGCGCGTACCTCGCGCCCGGGATCATGGCGCAGGCCGCGCTCTTCATCGCCATCTTCTTCGGCCTCGCGGTCATCTGGGAGCGCGACGTCGGCCAGCTGCAGCGGCTGCTCGCGACGCCGCTTCCCCGCGTCGCGATCGTGCTCGGGAAGGCGGGAGGGGCGGGCATCCGCGCGCTCGCGCAGTCGGTCGTGCTCCTGATCGTGCTCGCCGCGACGGGCATCTCGATCAAGTGGACGGTCGGCGGCGTGGCCGGCGCGCTCGTCCTGCTCGTGTTCGCGACCGGCGGGTTCGCATGCCTGTCGATGATCCTCGCGTCGCTCGTTCGCACGCGCGAGCGGTTCATGGGCATCGGGCAGATGGTGATGATGCCGCTGTTCTTCGCGTCGAGCGCGCTGTACCCGCTTTCGATCATGCCGAAGTGGCTGCGCGTCCTCGCGCACGGGAACCCGCTCACGTACGAGGTGCACGGCATGCGGCAGCTGTTGCTCGGGATCCACACCGGCGGCACGCTGTGGGTCGACTTCCTGTTCGTCGCCGCCTTCCTCGCGGTGGCGGCGGCGGTCGCGGCGAAGACGTACCCGCGCGCGATCCTCTAGAGCCCGAGCGCGAACCCGAGCCAGAGGATCCCGAGGAGCGCCGCTGCACTCGTGACCGCACCGACCGTGGCGAGGCGCGGGCGGGTGAGACGGTGGGTGTGCGGGAGAGCGCTCCGCGCGAGCAGCACGAGCATGCCGAGGACGAAGGGCAGGAGGAGCGCGTTGACGATCTCGACGTCGACCGCGAGCCGCACGAGCGATCCGCTCGCGAGCACGGCGCCCGCGCCGGCGCCGACCGCTCCGACGTAGATCGCGTAGAAGAGCGGTGCACGGCGGACGCCGAGGTCGAGGCTGCCCGGCCTGCCCGTCGCCTCCGACACCGCCCACGCGGCTGCGAGCGACACGACGATGCCGGCGACGAACGCAGCGCCGAGCATCCCGAGCGCGAGCACGAGCTTCGCGGACGCGGCGCCGAGCAGCGGCGTGAGCGCCGTCGAGATCTCGCCGACGTTGCGCAGCGATCGTGCGCCGCCGCTGCCGCCGAGCGAGACCGCGGTTGCGACGAGCACCGCTCCCATCACGAGCTGCGTGAGCAGCGCGCCGACGGCGGTGTCGATCCGCGCGACGCGCAGATGCCGCTCCTGTAACCCTTTGTCGACGACGGCGCCCTGCTGGTAGAAGAGCATCCACGGCATGACGACCGCGCCGACGTTCGCGGCGACGAGGCTCAGGTACGAGCCGTTGCCGAGCGGCTGGCGCGCGAGGGCGCCCGACGCAAGCGCGTGCGCGCTCGGATGCGCGTACAGCGCCGCGCCGACGAACGCGAGCTCGAACAGCCCGAGCGTGATCCCGACGATCTCGACCCGGCGGTAGCCGCCCGAGACGACGAGCGCGACGAGCAGCGCGGCTGCGGCGGGCACCGTGAGCGCGCGCGGGACGCCGAAGAGCTCGCCCGCGCCCGCGATGCCGGCGAACTCGGTCACGAGCGCGCCGACGACGCTCACGAGCAGCCCCGCGACGGAGAGGTAGGCCCAGCCGGCGCCGAACCGCTCGCGGATGAGCGCCGCGTGGCCCTTGCCGGTGGTGATCCCGAGCCGGACCGTCAGCTCCATGACGAGATAGAGCACCGGCACGAGCAGCGCCTGGAGCGCGAGGAGCCGGAATCCCCAGCGGGCGCCCGACTGCGACGCCGTGATCACGCTCCCGGCGTCCGTGTCGGCGAGCATGACCATGAGGCCGGGCCCGATCACCCAGAGCGCGCGACGGAGCCAGGCGTGTCCACCCATGCCCCCATCGTCCGGACCGGAGGGGAGCGCGGCATCGGGCCGCGCTCCCAGGGTCCCTGCGGCTTTCTACGCGCCGGCGCACGAGGTCGAGCCGGCGAGCAGGACGGTGCAGTACTGCGTCTACGGTCGTTCGCGCCCGAGTCGGCGACCGAGGCGCTCGGGCTCTGGCCGAGCGCCCAGAAGAAGTGCTCCGGGTTCGTCGTCCCCGAGCCCGAGGCCGCCGTCGACGCGCCGAGCGCCGCCGCGGCGACGCCGAGGACCGCGAGCGCGGCGACGAGCCGCAGTGCATTGATCATCGAATTGGCTCCTCTCCCAGGTTCCGGAAGGCGTCAGGAGCCTCCGCCAGATTCTTGGATCCGATATGGCGGCGGAAACGGGTTCCTGCCCTGCATAACGCCAAACTTGGATCCACGAATGTTTGGGAGGTATGCACAGAACCCCCCGTTGGGGGGATGCCTCGCCGCGATGACCCGGGGTTCAATGGGCGCGCCCAACGCCAACGGCGGCCGCCGGGTGAGTGGCCGTTCTCGTTCCGAAGGGATTCCCCCCAATGCGGACATTGCGTCTCCTCCTCCTGTTGCTCGTCGTCGCGGTCGCTCTCGCGGTCGCGCTCGTCTGGCCGCTCCAGAGCCGGGCCGCGGGCAACGCGAAGACGGCGAAGAAGCCGGGCACGGCGCCGAGCACCGAGGGCGGCCAGGGCCTTCCCCTCTTCCGCACGCCGCAAGCGGTCGCAAGGCACTTCCGCGCCCAGGCGAAGCGCGAGTCCGTACCGCTCGGCCTCAAGGTCGTGGACTTCGCGAAGCGCTTCATCGGGACGCCGTACTCCTGGGGCGGCTCGTCGCCCCGCACCGGCTTCGACTGCTCCGGCTTCGTCCGCTTCGTCTACGGCCACTTCGGGATCTCGCTCGACCACTCGAGCTTCGCCGACTACGTCCGCGGCCGCCGCGTCGGGCGCTGGGCGATGAAGCCGGGCGACCTCGTCTTCTTCGACGGCGAGGGCCACGTCGGCATCTACGTCGGCCACGGCCGCTTCATCCACGCCCCGCACACCGGAACGGTGGTGCGGATCACGACCATGGCCGGCTGGTACTCGAGCCGCTTCGACGGCGCGCGCCGGATCCTGGCCAACTCGTAGATCCGGGATACCCTGGGGCCGTGGGTCGGCTCCTCTTCGCGCTTGCGCTCGCGGTCGCGGCGATCGCAGCTCCCGGCAACGCGGCCGCGCGCACCGCTGCGTCCTGTGCGGCCGTCTCCGGTCTCACGTGCTCGGACGTCGTCGTCCCCCTCGACCGCAGCGGCGCCGTCCCGGGGACGGTCACGCTCCACGTCGAGGCGCTCGCACCGCAGACCGCAACGTCCCGCGGCGCGGTCTTCCTCATCGCGGGCGGGCCCGGGCAGGGATCGGCGCACGTGTTCGACTTCGGGAGCGCGAACAGCCGCGACCTCTTCCACTTCCTCTTCCCCGGCTACACGCTCATCGCGTACGACGACCGCGGTACCGGCGAGTCCGGGCTCCTCGACTGCCCGGCGCTGCAGACGGCGACGACCTCGGAGGGCGAGGACGCATTCGCAGCCGCGTGCGCCTCCTCGCTCGGCGCCTCGACGCCGTTCTACGGCACCGCCGACCATGTCGAGGACCTCGACGCCGTGCGCGTGTCGCTCGGCTTCGCGAAGGTCACGCTCTTCGGGGTCTCGTACGGGACCAAGCTCGCGCTCGCATACGCGTCCGCGCATCCGGCCCAGGTCGACCGGCTCGTGCTCGACTCCGTCCTCCCCCCGAACCTGCCCGACCCGTTCAGCGCGAACGTCGCCCGCGACATGCCGGCGACGCTGACCGCGTTCTGCAGCGGCGTCTGCGCGACGGCGACGCCGGACTACGCCGCCGACGTGACCGCGGTCGCGAACAAGCTCGCGGTGACGCCGATCCACGGCAACGTCCTCCAGCCAAACGGGACGACGAAGCCGGTTCGCCTCGACGGCGTCGGCGTGCTGTCGATGGTCGTCGACTCCGATCTCGATCCCGCGCTCGCGGCGGAGCTCCCGGCGGCGATGCACGCGGCGCGGCTCGGCAACGTGAAGCCGCTGCTCCGCATGTCCGACCTCGACACGCAGGCGTCGCAGGAGACGGCCCTCGACCTCAGCGCCGGGCTGTTCGCCGCCACGGTCTGCCGCGACGGGCCGTTCCCGTGGCCGGCGGATGCGCCTCCCGCGGTGCGCGCCGGACTCATGAGCGAGGCGCTCGCGGCGCTCCCCGCCGGCTCGTTCGGCCCGTTCGGGCCGTACGCGGCGAAGCTCGGCAACGCCGCCCTCTGCGCCGGCTGGCCGAGCCCGTCCGGCGGCGCCATGCTCCCGTCCGGGCCGTACCCGAACGTGCCGCTGCTCGCGCTCAGCGGCGGCTTCGACCTGCGCACGCCGACCGAGGGCGCGCAGTCGGTGGTCGCGCAGTTCCCGCAGGGGCACCTGCTCGTCGTGCCCGGGATCGGGCACAGCGTGATCACGGGCGACACCTCGTTCTGCGCCGCGAACGCGGTGCGCAACTGGATGATCGACTCGACCCCGCCGCCGGCGACGTGCCTGCGCCCGAAGTTCATCGTCGCGCCGCTCGCCGCCTACCCCGCGGCGACGACGCCCCGGCATCTCGGCCCCGCGGCGACGTTCGCGATCGCGTCGAAGACGCTGCGCGAGGCGGAGGCCGCGTGGCTGCTCGTCGACAACGCGCCTCCGATGCGCCCGGTCGCCGGCCTGTACGGCGGGAAGATCGTCCCCGGCGGGACCTCGGCGTTCACGCTCGTGTCGTACGGGATCGCACCGGGCGTGACGATCAGCGGCAAGGTGAAGATCGCCCCGGACAGCGACCTGCCGCTGCAGTTCAGCGGCGCGGTCACCGTGCGCGGAGCGTCCGCCTCGGCAGGCGTGCTCGGGCTCGTCCGCAACAGCCTCAAGGGCACGCTCGGCGGCAAGCCGGTGCGCTAGCGGATCTTCGCGGAGAACGTCCTCGTCGCGGTCGCGCCGCGAACGCTGACGGTGACGGTCCCGACGACGCGCTTGCCGTGTGCGTTCTTCGGCACGCGCCACACGCAGCTGGCGACGCCGTTCGCGACCGAATGGGACGACACCGCGAGGGTCTTGCCGCCGGCGGTCGCGCGGCAGCTGACGGCTCCACCGGTGAACGGCCCCTCCGTGTCGTTCTCCGTCGCCGCGAGCGACGCGGAGAGGGTTCCGCCTGCGCGCGGCACCGCCGGCGAGGCCTGGAAGTTCGTCACGGTCAGCCGCAGCGTCGTTCGCACCTGGTACGCGAACGTGCCGTGCTGGGGATCGGGAGCGAGGTCGAACGCCGCGTTGTCGTAGTTCGGACTGCCGGTCGCGTCGACCGTGACCCCCGACCCGGCTGCCGCGCTGAAGTTGAACGCGTGCGTGCCGCCGAGGTCGGACGCCCTCACCTTGACGGTCGCGCCGCTCGCGTCGTACGAGTACACGAGCGACGGCGTCGCAACGGCCCTGTAGTCGGCGCCGTTCCACGCGTACAGGTCGACCGATCCCTGCACGAGCTGGATCACGTACTCGGCGCCGAGGGAGTTCGGGTCGCCCGTCGCGGGGTTCGAATCGGTGTCGAGGAAGAAGTCGATCTCCATGTCGGGCGTGAGCGACGGCCGATTCGCGATGTTCAGCTTGAAGGTCACGATTCCGCCGTCGTCGTTCGAGACGACGACGCTCGTGATGTCCGGCGCCTGAGGGTTCTCTCCGGTCGAGTCGAGGAACGTCTGCGAGTTGGACGCGGCCGCCGACGGGGCGAAGAGCGCGAGCAGGACGAAGGCGAGCGGCACGCTCGACGGCTTCATGCCATCGACTCTAGTGGCTCTCGCGCTAGGAGGCTCCGCGGAAACCCCGGATGCGCCGTTCGCACGCGCACACCAGACTCGCGACTACCGTGACCGCCGTTCCTCCGGAGCTGTCGTCGGTGCGCGTGCGCGAGACCGAGTCGGAGCTCATCGTGGAGATCGAGCTCCCCGACGGGGTGGAGCTCCCGCAGCTGGTCGCGCGCATGCACGACGGCCTGCTCACGATCACCTTCCCGCGAACCGAGCCCGACCCGGGAAGCTAGCGCGCGCGGCGGGCGCGATACGCGCGCGTCTTCGTGCGGTTGCCGCACACCGCCATCTGGCACCAGCGTGCCGAGCGGTTCCTCGAGCGGTCGTAGAACAGCCAGCCGCAGACGTCGCGGCGGCACGCCTTCAGCCGCGGCCACGTCCCGTCGGCCGTCGCGGTGTACACGATCCCGACGAGCGCGGCGAGCGCACCCTCGACCCCGCCCGCAGGCGACTCGAGCGTCGCCGTGCCCGCGCCGACGACGGCGACGAGCTCGGCCTCGAGGACGACGTCGGTCTTGACGCCATTGTTCGCGAGCGCGAGCGAGCGGAGCGCCTCGCGGAGCTCGAGCGCCGCCTGCAGGTCGGCGGCGGTGACGCGCGCCCCGGCGGGAAGGAGGCCGAGGTCGACGAGCAGCGCGCGCAGCCGCGCCGGACTGTGGAGCGCCTCGCGTCCGTGCTCGTAGTCGACCGTGTTCACGAACCGCTGGACGAGCCGCAGCGCGCCCGGCGCCGGCGGCCGCTCGCGCGGGTACGGGATCGCGTCGACGGGCTCCACCCCGGCGACACTAGCAACGGGCTTACGGCGGTGTCAGTGCAGCTTCTGCGCCATCGCCGTGAGCAGCTTCCACGCGATCGTGGAGTTGCTCTCGACGAGCGGCTTGAAGTCCCACGACGTCATCCCGTAGCAGACCATGTCGGTCAGCGCGGTCACGCTCGCCGTCCGGTCCGAGCCGGTGAGCAGGGCGATCTCGCCGAAGTAGTCGCCGGGGCCGATGGTGCCGCGCGGCTTCCCGTCGACGGTCACCTCGGCCTCTCCCTGCTCGACCACGAAGAAGCCGGCGCCGCCCGCGCCCTGCTCCAGGACGGTCTCGCCGGCGGACACGTCCCTCTCCTTCATCGAGGCCGCGATCTCGGAGAGCTCGCGATCGTCGAGGCCCGCGAACAGCGGCACCTTCCTCAGCATCTCCTTCGAGGGTCCGGCCACGGCCGATTTATACACCGCCGCCTCGACCCGCCGCGATTCGCGAGGATGTGCGGATGAGGCTGACGGTGATCGGCTGCTCGCCGGCCTGGCCCAACTCGGGCGGCGCGCAGTCGGGCTACCTCGTCGAGGGCGCCGGCCGGCTCCTCCTCGACTGCGGCCCGGGCGTGCTCGCGCGGCTCCGCAACGGCAACGGCTGGCCGGCGGTGGACGCGATCGCGATCACCCACTTCCACCTCGACCACTGGGGCGACCTCGTCCCGTGGGCCTTCGGGGCGGCCTTCGGGCCTGGCCGGGACGCGAAGCGGCCGGAGCTGTGGCTGCCGCCCGGTGGGTCGAGCCGCATCCACGAGCTCGGCGGGGAGCTCGGGTTCGGCCGCCAGCTCGACGAGACGTTCCGGGTGCGGGAGTACCACGGGACGACGCCGTTCGGCGCGGCCGGCTTCGAGGTGACGCCGACGCAGCTCGCGCACTACGACGAGCTGACGTTCGGGCTGCGCGTGAGCGACGGCGAGCGGACGCTCGCCTACTCCGGCGACACGGGCCCGACGCCGAGGCTCGCCGAGCTCGCGCGCGGCGCCGACCTCTTCCTGTGCGAAGCGACGCTGGCCGACCCGGAGCCCCCCGGCGAGCGCGGGCATCTCACCGCGGACGAGGCGACGACCGCGTTCGCGGCCTCGGGCGCGCACCGCCTGCTCGTCATCCACCGGCCCGAGGAGCTTCCGCTCGACGCCGGCGTCGAGCTCGCCCACGACGGGCTCAGCCTGGAAGTCTGACCGGAAGCGTCACCGATCTCCGGCGGTCCCGTGACGGGGACTGTCCCCTTGTCGGTTCCGGTCTAGACCGCGGGCAGCCGGAACGCGCGCTCGCCGAGCAGGCGATGGCCTTCGACGGACGGATGGTCGCCGTCGTCGCTCCACGCGAAGCCGGCCGCCGCGAGCGTGTCGTGGAAGGGCAGATGCGTCACGCCCTCGATCGCGTGCACGAGCTCGTTCAGCCGGTCGATCTCGCGCGCCGCGCGGTCGTCGCCGGCCGGCCACGGGAGCACGTCCGCGAGCGCGACCGGCAGGCCGAGCGCACGGCCGCGCTCGACGATCGCGGCGAGATTGCGCGCGGCGTCCTCGACGGAACGCCTCTGCGCGACGTCGTTGATGCCGCCCTGCACGACGAGCACGTCGGCGCCCTCGACCACGCCGTCGAGGAACGCGGCGATCTCGTCCGTTCGCTTGCCGTAGGCCGCGCGCGTGCGGAACTCGAGGCGAGGATCGCTCCGCGCCGCCCACCACTGCCACTGGCTGCGCTCGTCGGGCGCAGGGATGCGCGCGCGCACGTCCGGATCGGGATCCCAGAGCGGCGAGCCGGCGCTGATGGAGTCGCCGACGACGGCGATCTTCACGTGCCGTCGGGTCTTCCGTGGTTTCGGGCCCCCAGCGAAATGCGCAGCATGTCGCTGGGAAGGACGGCGACGATCACGAATGCGGGACGAGCTCGACCTGCAGGTCGCAGTCGAGCGCCTCCGCGATGCGGAGCAGCGTGTCGATCCGCGGCGGACGCCCGCCGCGCTCGAGCCGTGCGATCGCCGACTGCGTCGTCCCGACGAGCGCCGCGAGCTCACGCTGCGACATGTTCATCTCGACGCGGCGATCGGCCACCTTGTCCGCGATCGCGGCGAAGAACCAGCCGCGGTCGCCGGTCTTGATTCGCTCGTGCAGACGCTCGAGCGGGCGCTTCACGTCGTCGCGGGCGCGTGCTGCCACTACGAAGATGATAGCGGAACTGCTATGTCTCCGACCCGGACGCGGCCGGGCGTGCGCACCGTCCCCTTCACCCCGAACGGCAGCGGCTCGTTCCGGCCCTCCCGCCGGTAGGCGGCGAGCGTCACGAGCGTCGGCATGTCGACGACGCCGCTGTCGGGGTCGCGCGAGGTGACGACGCAGCGACCGATGTCGCCGCGGACGACGAGCTCCGTGTCGCCGAGCTGCACGTGCCGGCCGATCCACGTGTCCTCCTCGTGCGCCTCGAGACCCTCGAGCTCGAACAGCATCCGGAACCGCCGGCCGTCGACGGGCCGCTCCTCGCCCATCTCCTCCTGCAGGCGCTCGAGCGACGCGGTCGAGACGAGCGACACGGTTCCCTGGTCGGTGAGCCGGTCGACGCCGCCGTCGTCCGCCCACAGCAGCTCGAGCGGCCGGCCGACGAACTCCGAGATCGCGTCCTGCCACGGGCCGGCGACGCGCCGCGACGAGCGCAGCTCGCCGTACATGATCGCGTCCACCTGCTCTCCGAGCTCGACGATCCCTTCCGCGCGCTCGCCGTCGGGGAAGGCGAGCGCGAGGCGCCGCGACGACTCGTCCCACTCGGGCCGGATCTGCATGAGCCTGCCGTCGCGCTTGCCGTTGAAGAGCCGCCCGCTCTCGTCGCGCAGCCAGAAGCGGCGGTCGCCGACGACGCCGATCGCGCCGACGACCACCTCGTCGGGATGGACGAGGCCGAGCGCCTTCACCGGCGCGATCGAGATGCGCACGACCCGGGCACCCACGACCCGAGCGTAGCTACGCGGGACCTTCCACCTCCACCTCGCTCCGTCCGCGTGCGCCTTCGAGGTCGAAGATCCAGAAGGCGCGCCCGGTGACGTGGACGGCGACGTTGTCACGAGGTCCGCGCCGCACTCCGCGATCGGCGTCGCGAGCCGGCCGGCGGGCCGATCACCGACGAGTGGCTCGAGCGCGCGCCGATGATCGAGGTGATGGCGCGACGCGTCCGCGTGTCGACGCTCGAGGATCTGATGACGACGAAGCTTCTCGCGCTGAACGAGCAGGAGCCGAACTTCGGCAGCGTGCTCGAGCTCGCCCGCGCGCTGCGCGAGCAGGTGGACTGGGACGACGTGCGCGCGCGCACGTCAGGCGTCGCCGCTCCGCACGCGCGTTCTTCACCCTCGTCGAGGGGCTCGGGATCGTGGAGACGAGCAGCGTCTAGAAGTAGAAGCTGGTCCAGGCCTGCCACCAGTCGTCCCCGCGGGAGACGATGGTGGTCGGACCGGTCACCTCGACGCCGCGCCGGTGCCGGAATTCCTCCAGCCGGTCGGGCGTCGTGAACACGACCTCGATCTCGCACGGTCGGCCGGGGTCGTACGGCTGCACGGCTCCGAGATCCTGCAAGGCCTGCTTCGAGCCCGCCTCGATCAGCTCGCGGGCGCGCGTCGCGGTGACGCTGCGCGCGCTGAAGCGGCCGAGCCCCTCCTTGACCTCGACGACGGTCAGGCCGTCGCCGAGCAGCGCCCGGGCCTCGCGGCACACGGCGCGGTCGCCCGTGACGAGCAGGACCGGGCAGCCCCACTGGCCGCAGAGGGCGGCGTTGATGCCCGTCTCGCCGACGAGGACCCCGTTGAAGCGGAGGCTCTGCCACGCCTGCCCAGACACGGTGTGGGAGAGCACGCCGTCGGGCGTCCCCGCCATCGCGTGCATGCCGACGAAGAGGGCGGCGTCGCAGCCCTGCTCGAGGAAGCCGGTGTACTCGGTCCACTCGTTCTGCACGACGAACTCGCAGTCGGCGTCGAGCAGATCGGGCAGGAGCGAGTTGAACGTGTAGTCGCCGCCGGCGCCGTGGCAGTCCATCACGACGATCTCGGTCGCGCCCGCGGCCTTCGCGCCGCGCACCGCGGCGTTGATCTCCTCGGTGTACAGCCGGCGGGCCTCCTGATAGAGCGGCAGGTCGCCGCCCGTCTGGCCCCACTTCACGATTCCGGCGACGCCCTCGATGTCGCTGATGACGTGGACGCGCACCGCGTGAGATTAACTACCGCTCGTGGACACCGGCCTCGCAGGGAAAGGCGTGCTCGTCACCGGCGGGGCCGGCGGGATCGGCTCGGCGTGCGTCCGAGCGTTCGCAACGGAGGGTGCGCGCGTCGCGGTCCATTACAAGGCGAGCAGGGAGCGGGCCGAGCAGCTGGCCGCCGAGACGGGCGGCGTCGCGATCGGCGCCGACCTCACCGACGAGAACGCCGTCGACCTGTTGTTCACGCGCGCGCGCGAGGAGCTGGGAGTCGTCGACGTGTGCGCGGCGGTCGCAGGCATCTGGCCGCGAGACGACGAGCCGGTGTGGCGCCTCTCGCTCGCGCGCTGGGAGGAGGTGCTCCGCGCGAACCTGACCGCGACGTTCCTCACCGCGCGCGGCTTCCTGCGCGAGGTGCAGCGCAACGGGCATGGGAGCCTCGTCCTCGTGGGGTCGACCGCCGGACGCTTCGGCGAGGCGGGGCACGCCGACTACGCGGCGGCGAAGGCGGCAATCCAGGTCGGTCTCCTCCTCAGCCTGAAGAACGAGGTCGTCCGCATCGCGCCGGGCGGGCGCGTGAACGCGGTCGCTCCGGGATGGACGTACTCGCCGATGACGCGCGGCGAGCTCGAGGACGAGTTCGTCGAGCGGCTGACGCGCACGATGGCGCTACGCAAGGTCGCGCTCGCCGACGACGTGGCACGGGCGGTGGTCGTGCTCGCGTCGGACGAGCTCTCCGGCCACGTCACCGGCGAGCTGATCACCGTCGCCGGTGGGATGGAAGGCCGGACGGTTCACTCCTAGAAACGCGGAAGCGGCGCCTTGGCGCCGCCTCACGCCCCCCTGCCGCAGAGATGATTGCCGTCAGTCCCCGTGGAGGAGTCGATGGGTCCATCGGCATCCGGGGAGTTCGGCTTTAGCCCCTAGACTGGCCCCGATGAGCAGGTTCCTCGAGCGGCTCGCCTCGGGGCCGCCGATCGTCGCCGACGGAGGGATGGGGGCGCTGATCGCGAGCGCGGTCACCGGCCTCCGCTGCCCCGAGGAGGCGAACCTCCGGGCGCCCGAGAGCGTCCTCGACGTCCACCTCGGCTACATCCGGGCCGGCGCGGAGCTGATCGAGACGAACACCTTCGGCGCCAACCGGCCCAAGCTCGCCGAGGCCTACCTCGAGGACGAGCTCGAGCGCATCTCGAGCGAGGGCGTCCGGATCGCGCGCGAGGCGCGCGAGATCGCCGGGCGCGAGGTCTTCATCGCCGGCTCGATCGGGCCCGACGCGAGCCGCGGCTACGCGGAGCAGGCGGTGGTGCTGGAGGGACGCGGCGTCGACCTCTTCATGGTCGAGACGTTCTTCGACCTCGACGACCTCGAGGCGGCGGTGGCGGCGATCCGCACGGTGTCCGCGCTCCCGATCGTCGCGCTCATGTCGTTCGACGCCGACGGGGAGACGATCGCCGGCGTCTCCGCGACCGCCGCCGGAGAGCGTCTGCGCACGCTCGGCGTCGCGGCGTTCGGGGCGAACCACGGCGCCGGCCCCACCGCCGCGCTCAACGCGCTCAGGCACATGGACGGCGAGGGATGCGTGCTCGCCGCCCTGCCGAACGTGGGCCTCGCGAGCATGTCGGGGCAGCGCGTCGTGTTCCCGCACGCAACGCCGGAGTACTTCGGCGACTTCGCGGCGCAGGCGCGCGCGCTCGGCGCGGGGATCATCGGCGGCTGCTGCGGGACGACGCCAGCGCAGATCGCGGCCGTGCGCGCGGCGATCGACGAGAACCTCCCGCCCACCGGCTCGTTCCTCGTACGCGAGCGCGCGCACG
>Ga0335069_10005524_pt1 | contig 18575 bp, 14 predicted proteins | sample Lox_Sample_11_FD_206714 | JGI IMG/M metagenome (GOLD analysis project Ga0335069, IMG submission 206714) | Soil microbial communities from Loxahatchee National Wildlife Refuge, Florida, United States - Lox_Sample_1.1 | ecosystem: Environmental > Terrestrial > Soil > Wetlands | place: USA... | reverse complement strand
GAATATCGATGGCGATGAAGGGAATGTTGGCTTCCAGGTACTTGCTGGCGATGGCCGGCGCGATGCCTTCGTCGGTCTGGAACTCGATCACGAGATCCACCTGCTCCTTGATCAGATAGTCCGCGCTACGCAGGGCGATTTTCGGCTGGTAGCGGTTATCCACCGTGATCAGCTCGACGTGCTCGCGTTCGGCGGCGCGGGTCAGGCTGGTGCGCACCTCGCGATCGAACGACGTGTCCTGCCCCTGCGCGGCATAGCCGATACGGTAGAGCCGGCGGCGGCGGACTTCGCTGGCCAGGCGGTAGTGATTCTCGCCGACTTTGTCCAGAAATCCGCACTGATGCAGCGTATAGAGCAGGCGGAAGCACATGCCCTTGTTGTATCCCGTGCGCATGACCACGTCGCGCAGGCGAAGCACGTCGCCGGCGGATTGAAAGGCCTCGAGGACGCGCGAGGCATGCACCAGGCTCTTGACCAGGTACCGGCTGTGGTTGGAAGTCTTCATGGACCTCGGTTTCGCTATTCGAAACGCATTATAGCTGGCCGAACGCCGCGGCGCGTGCGCTACCATGAGCATTCAATGGATCCGAATCCCTTATTGGGTGTCATCTTCCACTGGCTGGGCGGCCTCGCATCCGGCAGTTTCTATGTTCCGTTCCGCGGCGTCAAGCGCTGGAGCTGGGAGACCTACTGGCTGGTAGGCGGCTTCTTCAGTTGGATCATCGCCCCCTGGGTCATGGGCCTTCACATGACCAGCGACCTGGTCGGAGTGCTGCGGGAAGCGCCGGGCTCGACCCTGCTGTGGTGCTACTTCTGGGGCATGATGTGGGGCATGGGCGGCCTGACATTCGGGCTGACCATGCGGTATCTCGGGATGTCGCTGGGCATGGCCATCGCGCTCGGCTATTGCGCCGCGTTCGGCACCCTGATGCCGCCCATCTTCGACGGCGTGTTCCTGACCAACGTGGTGGGAACGCTGTCCGGCCGGGTGATTCTGCTGGGCGTGGCGGTCTGCCTCACCGGAATCGCGTTTGCCGGCAAGGCCGGAACCTCTAAGGAAAGCGAGATGTCGCCCGAGCAGAAGCAGGAGGTGATCAAGGAGTTCAACCTCAAGAAGGGCCTGCTGGTGGGGACGTTCTCGGGCGTCATGAGCGCGTGTTTTTCGTACGGGCTGCGCGCCGGAGATCCCATCAAGGCACTGGCCCTCAAGCACGGCACCTCCATGCTCTGGCAGGGGCTGCCGGTGCTGGTTCCGGTGCTGCTCGGCGGGTTCACCACCAACTTCATCTGGTGCGTGACGCTGAACTTCCGCAATCGCAGCGGGCACGAGTACTTCAGCTCGCGCATGACCAAGGCGCCGATGCTCAGCAACTACTTGTTCAGCGCCCTGGCCGGTACCACCTGGTATTTCCAGTTCTTCTTCTACACCATGGGCGAGACCCAGATGGGCGCGTACAAGTTCTCGAGCTGGACGTTGCACATGGCGAGCATCATCATCTTCAGCACTCTGTGGGGCATCGCGCTGCACGAATGGCGCGGCGCCAGCGGCAGGACCAAGGCGTGGCTGACCGTGAGCATCTTCGTGCTGGTGCTCTCCACCTGCGTCGTGGGGTACGGAAATTATCTGGGGACGCTGAAGTAGCCTATGCCTCGATCTCGGTGTAAATGGTCCCCGTCTCCGCGGATTCCAGGCCCACGTTGAATCGCATCGCGACGGCAAACGCCGCAAGCGAGGCGCGCGTGACTATTCCGGCGGCAGCCAGGAGCGCCCCGGTCACCGCAGCAACCATCCACACCGATCGGAACACGATCAGGTATTGAAGACCCACGGCCATCGAAATCGCCACTGCGCCGCCCATCATGATTCCCATGAAGTAGACTCCCCGCGAGGTCACCGGCTGTTTCGAAAAAGGGATGCCGTCGATGAGGCGCAGCACCATCCCCAGATAGAGCGACGCGACCGACAGGCTGAACACAACCCACAGCAACACGTGAGAAAGCGGCCAAAGCCACACGAGAACCGCGAGGAGGACCGCGTGCGGCACTCCGATCATCGCGAACCACAGCAGGCCATACACGCCGCGCGCAAAGCCCGCGAACACACCCGAGGGGGCCAGCAGGAATACCCAGGAGCCTTTGTGATCGCCGCCGTAAACGATCGCGATGGCAACCAGGAACAATGCCACACCGAACAGGTGCGGAACAATGTGAACCGCGCTGAACCGGCCTGAGAACGGGTCGATGGCTCCGCCCTGGCCCAGCATCACGCCGGCCGAAATCATGAGGGGCACGATCGCGATCAACTGGCGGCGGAATGCCCAATCGCGGCGCATCAGGCGCGCCGTATAGGCGAAGCCGGCCCTTGCGGGCGGACCGCCGAACCAGCGGGCAACGATGTCGCTGGCCGGGGATCGCCGCGATTTCACGCGCCCGCCTCCGCCGCCGTGTACCAGGCCGGAGACGCGGATCATGTAATCGCCGGAGAGCGCCCACACGCCTGTCAGCACAATGGCGGCGGCGAGAATCGGCAGAGCGATGGAGCAGTACAGTCGCAGCCCGCTTCCCTCAGGCATCCAGGCGCCGATCCGCGCCGCGGTCACATTCCAGATCTGGCCGGCAAACATCACGGCCAGGAACGGCAGTGCCTCGACAATTTGTGCCACGGATTTCAGCCGGGCTGCCGGAAAGAAACGCAGCAGCCATCCGAAGAGCGCGCAGGCGAACAGGCCGGTCAGCAGGCCGGCCACGTAGGTCGCGGCCAGGTGGATCGCCGGGTAATACCAGAAGGGCTCTTTGAGAATCCAGAATGAGGCCAGCGCCGGTATCGCGTTGAGAGCCGGCGCCAGGTACCCGACCACGCGCAGCAGGTGCGTCAGCTTGGCCGCGGTGTAGGTCGCGCCTTCGATCGGCTGGTGCGCCAGAACCAGCGCTTCTACCGGATTGACCAGGCTGTTGCCGGCTTCCGAGATCAGAATGCACCCCAGCATGAGGGCGGTGATCAGTGCAAAAGCTACCAGGAATGTCAGGGCGGAAGGTGGGTGGCGCAAAAACCCGAGGCACGCCAGTCCGCCAACGAAGACGAACATCCAGCTCGAAATCTTGAGCGTGATCCCGTCGCGGCCCAGTTGGTTGAGGATCTCGCGGCGATCGGCGAGCTCGGTGAAGAGATCGAGCAGAAGCCAGTAGCGCAAGGCGTCGATTCCGGCCGCCGCCAGCATCCGTTCCGCCGCGGGACCGCGCAGCAGGCGTTTCATGACCGCAGGACCGAGACGATCCGGCCCACTCCCGGGTCCACGTTCGCGGAATTGGTCAGCACGCGAAATACGTCCTCAAGCGTGGTTTGTTTGGTGGATTCCTTCAGGCCTTCGGCGGAGCCGTCGGCAATAAGCCGGCCCTGGTGGATGATGAGGACCCGATCGCAGATTTTCTCCACCACGTCCAGCACATGCGAGCTGTAAAGGATGGTCTTGCCTTCCGCGGCGAGCGCTGCGATCAGGTCCTTGACGAGGATGGCGGCGTTGACGTCGAGGCCGGAGAGCGGCTCATCGAGCAGAATGAGATCGGGGTTGTGGAGCAGCGCCGCGGCAATCAGAATCTTCTGGCGCATGCCCTTGGAGTATGCGTCGAGGCGCAGGACGCGGTCGCTGGACAGGCTGAAGGTCTCCAGGATGCCGGCGATGCGCGCCTGCAGCGTGTCCTCTTCAACGCCGTGGAGGCGCCCGCAAAGCTCGAGGAACTCCTGCCCGGTGAGAGTCTCGAAGAGCATGGCCGCTTCGGGCACGTAGCCGATGCGTTGTTTGACATCGATGGCGCGCTCGGGAAGCGGCAGGCCGGCCACCCGCACGTTTCCGCTGCGGTGGGCGTGGATGCCCGCGATGATCTTGATGGTGGTGCTTTTGCCGGCGCCGTTCGGCCCCAGCAGGCCGACGATCTGGCCGCGCTCCAACCGGAACGAAATCTCGTGCAGAACTTCGACGTGCCCGTACGAGAAGACGACCTGGTCGAATTCGACGATAGCGTCATTGTATCCTGTGGATTCGCCATGACCAAAGTTCACATCCGTTTCCGCCTCCAGAAGCCCCTCGACGACGCGACGCTTCCGCATCTGGCCGCCGCGCACGCCATCTACGGGATACAGAAACTGAAGCTCGCGCCGGCGCTCGACGCGGTGGAAGTAGAGTACGACGCTACGCGGTTGAAGCCAGCGGACGTGGTGCGAGCACTCTCAGAAGCCGGCGTGCCGGTAGAGCGGTAGCGAGCGTTCTCAGGCTGCGCCCTGTGACGCGAGGATCTTTCTCCTCACAGCCGGAGGGAAATCTACGAACACGAATTGGCTCTTGTGGTATAGATAATCCTCGCCGCTCTCGTCGACGATCCGCACCAGGTCGTCTTTCGCGGCTACCGGATCCGCAATCAGGCGATAGACCTTCCCCGAAATCAGTGAGGCACGATAGCCGCCATCGTCGATGCAGACCGCGAACGGTTTTCCTGGAGCTCTCATGATGCCGCCAAATAGCGCTTGATCTTCATGTCCCTCTTGCCTATTCCGTGGGCTTGGTACCAGTGTAGCTCGACGCAGCGGATAGCGCCGTTCGGCAACCTCACCCTGGCGATTCCCTTCATCTTCCTCCACCGGCCCTGGCCGTAGGCTTTGTTGAGATACTTCCGAACGCGCACGCCCGGTCCGGCCGCAATCACCGAGATGTTGGAAATGAGGCCAACGACTTCAAACTTCATCGCGGTGCCTCACCCCGCAATCGCGTGGTCCGCTGCCGCATCCTCGCCGCGCCAGATCCGCCGCGACGTCCAGTCTTCCGCGGGCCCGTTCCAGAAGGGATCGCCGGGCGTCAGCCCGAGCGGCAGAAACGCGGCCGCGCACAGATACAGGCTTCCGGTCGAGATGTAGCTCTCCCCCAGGTGCGGCTGGTGGCCGCAGAAGCCTACGGTCAGCCAGCCGTTGGAATCGAATGTGCCCGGCGCTTCCAGCAGGCGGCGCATGACGGCGGTCAGCGCGGCCCTCACCCGCGGCGGCGTGAGCGGCGCCGGCAGCTCGCCCATCAGCGCGATCTGAGCCAGCACCTGCATCGCGCCCGTGCGGTAGCAAATGGAGCGGCCGATCGCCGGAAAGGTGCCCTCCGGTGAGATCAGGCGCTCCTGAATCGCCGCATAGCGTTTGGCCCGCGCGAGAATATCTGGATGCATGCCCTGCCACGCCCGGCTGTAAGGCGCGATCGCCCGCAGCGTATCGAGCAGCATCGGCTGGATCACAAAGCTGTTGTAGTAGTCCCAATGGAACCGCGGACCGTCGCCGTAGAGGCCGTCGCCCACATACCACTGCTGGTGCGCGCGCACGGCGTAATCGATCCGCATGGCGTCGTAGCGCTCGCCCATCGTCGCCAGCGCCGCCTCGACCGTGGCCGCGAACAGCAGCCAGTTGTTCTGCCCGGGCGTAATCACGCGCGATGAGATCAATGCCGCAGCCAGGTTTTTCTGGGTCGCGGAGTCCAGCTTCTTCCAAAGCTCGTTCGGCGCGCGCAGCAGCGCCTGGGCCAGGAAGCCGCAATCCACCAGCGGCTGCGAGCCCTCGTGGAAATTGAGGAAGTCGGGCGACGCGGAGTCGCAAGCGGAACGGATGGCGCGGCGGGCGAGGTCCGCGTATCGCTGTTGCAGATCGCGCTCGGGGCCGGAATCCAGCACGACTTCCAGCCAGGGTGCCATGCCGCTGAGCAGGCGCCCGATGGCTTCCAGGTGCGTGTACTTCCGGCGGTCCTCCACATTGCCGGTGACGCACTCGACCGGCATGTTGCGCTTCAGCGTTCCGGCAGCCAGGTTCGTCAACACGGGCTCGGCGATCTTGGACATCGTGCGCAGCCAGTATTGGCGGTCGTTTTCGGTGCCCTGCCCAGAGGCCTGCGCGGCGGCAAGTCCGGAGAGCGTGGTCTGCAGGAAGGCCCGTCGATGGTTCATCGGCACCCAGTGTAACGGATCTCGCCCCCCATCAAACTCTCCCGCCACCCCCAAACGCGTCGCCGTAACCCCCCATATCCCCCAAGTTATACTGGGGGTTACGAACAAACCCAGACGCCCATGGCTGAAATGAGCATCATCTGGCTGCGCGTGGCGGCGGCGCTGTACTCTATCGGCCTGCTGCACGCGATCCTCACCCTGGTGCGGCGGCGCGAGCATCTCTTCCGCGTCGCGCTCGGCGCCTTCACCCTCGGCAGCGTCTTCCATTTCGTGTCCATCGTCGAAGAGGGGATCGCCAGCAACCACTGCCCGATCACCAATTTCTACGAGACTCTCTCGATGTGCGCCTTTCTCGTGGTCATCATCTATCTGGGCGTCCACCTGCGCTACAAGGTCGAGAGCCTCAGCGTCTTCATCTTTCCCCTGGTGTTCGTGATGGCTCTGGTCTCCACCTTCGGCAACCCCGTCGGCGGCTGGTCCAGCCCGCTTCTCAAGAGCGCCTGGCTCACGGTGCACATCGTGCTCGTGCTGCTCGGCATCGCGGCGCTGGTGCTCACCTCCGGCGCTTCGCTCCTGTATCTCTACCAGGAGCGCGAGCTCAAGGCGAAAAAGCCCCGAAAATTCTACTATCGTCTGCCCGCGTTGGGCACCCTGGATGAATTGATCTCGAAATTCATGGGTCTCGGATTCGTGCTGTTTACGCTCGGCGTGATTGCCGGCAGCACGTGGGCCTTCATGTCGCTGCAGGCCGACTGGATCCGCCAGCCCGCGATCGCCATTTCCTTCTTCACCTGGGGCGTGTACCTGGCCATGATCTGCCTGCGCGTCACCGTCGGATGGCGCGGGCGCAAGGCCGCGATCATGACCCTGACCGTGGTCGGCTTTTCCGCGATCACGTGGGCCGCCCACGCGCGGCTGGGCTCGATCCTCTTCAAGCCATGAAGCTGCTGACCACCGGAGTGAGCCACAAGACCGCGCCCGTCGAAGTGCGCGAGTGCCTTGCCTTCCGGGAAGATTCGCTGGCCGGCGCCCTCGCCGATCTCCGGTCGCGCGCGGGCGTGAGCGAAGCGGTGATCCTCTCCACCTGCAACCGCGTGGAGATCACGCTCACCACCGACGATACCGCCGACCCGCAGGCCATCGTCGACGGCTTCCTCGCCGACCACAAAGCCGTCTCCGCCGATTCCATCGGCCCGCACCTCTACCGCCACGAAGGCCGCGACGCCATCCACCACCTGTTTCGCGTCGCCGCCAGCCTGGATTCGATGGTCGTCGGCGAGCCCCAGATTCTGGGACAGCTCAAGTCGGCCTACGCCGCGGCCAAGGAATGCGGATCGGTGTGCGGGTGGCTGGAAGGGCTGCTGACACGCGCCTTCAGCGTGGCCAAGCGCGTGCGCTCGGAAACCGGCATCGGCCAGATGGCCGTCTCCGTCAGCTACGCTGCGGTCGAGCTGGCCCGCAAAATCTTCGGCACGCTGGATAACCGCACCGTGATGATCGTCGGCGCGGGCAAGATGAGCGAGCTGGCCGCGCGCCACCTGCGCCGCAGCGGCGCTTCGCACGTCTTCGTCACCAACCGCACGCACGAGCGCGCCGTGGAGATGGCGGAGCTGTTCCAGGGCACGCCGGTCGAATACACCCGCTTCACCTCGCTCCTGCCCGAGGTGGACATCCTGATCGCCAGCTCCGGCGCGCCGCACTACATCCTTCATAAGGACGAAATGCAGCGCGTAATCACCGCGCGCCGCAACCGGCCGATGTTCCTCATCGATATCGCGGTGCCGCGCAATATCGAGCCCGCGGTCAACGACCTGGACAACGTCTTCCTCTACGACATCGACGATCTGCAGGAGGTGGTCAACTCCAACCTGCGCGAGCGGGCCAAGGAAGCGGATCACGCCGAGAAGATGGTCGCCGAGGAAGTCGAGCGCATGATGGCACGGCTGAAGGTGGCCGAGGTCACGCCGACCATCGTGGGGCTTCAGGAGCAGCTCGAGCAGATCCGCACCGGCGAGCTGGACAAGGCCCGCCGGCGCTTCGGTCCGTTCACCGAGCAGCAGGAAGAAGCGCTGGAAGCGCTCACGCGGGGTATCATCAATAAGATCGCTCACGGGCCGATTTCGGAGCTGCGGTCGCAGGCGGGCAAACCCGACGGCGCGCACGTGATCGCGGCCATACGAAAGGCGTTTCATCTCCAGGATTGACATGCTGGTCATCGCATCGCGCGGATCGCAGCTCGCACTGTGGCAGGCCCGCTGGGTGGAGACTCAACTCCGCGCCCTGGGACACGCGTGCCGCATCGAGATCATCAAGACCACCGGAGATAAGATCACCGACGTGCCGCTGGCGAAAGTCGGCACCAAGGGTCTGTTCACCAAGGAAATCGAAGAGGCGCTGCTCGACGGGCGCGCCGACCTCGCCGTGCACTCGCTGAAGGACCTGCCGACCGAGCTGCCGGCAGGCCTGGTGCTGGCCGCGGTGCCGGAGCGCGAAGATCCGCGCGACGCGGTGCTGGGAAAACGGCTCGCCGATCTGCCGGCGGGCGCCAAGATCGGGACGAGCTCGCTGCGCCGCGCGGCGCAACTGCGCAAACTGCGGCCGGACCTGGCGATCGAATCGGTTCGCGGTAATCTGGACACGCGCATACGCAAGCTCGATGAAGGCCGGTACGACGCCATCGTGCTCGCAGCCGCCGGATTGAAGCGGCTGGGGTTGGCGGACCGGATCGTGGAAATTCTGGATCCGGATCGCATGTGCTCGGCCGTCGGACAAGGCGCGCTGGCCATCGAAACGCGCGCCGGCGGCGCCGGCTTCGATGCCTGCCGCGCGCTCGACCACGCGCCGACCCACGCTGCGGTGCTCGCCGAGCGCGGCGTGCTGGGCGCGCTGGGCGGCGGCTGCCAGGTGCCGATCGGCGCCTACGCCACGGTGGCGGACGGACATGTGAAGGTGACCGCGATCGTGGCCTCGCCCGATGGTGTGGAGCTTATCCGGGGCGAAGATCGGGGGCCGCTGGCCGATGCCGCGGTGGTGGGCGCCAGGCTCGGCGCCGAGTTGCTCCGCAAGGGCGCGGACAGAATCCTGGAGGCAGTGTACGGGTAAGTGAAGGGGAGAGTCTACCTGGTGGGCGCAGGGCCCGGCGATCCCGAGTTGATCACCGTGAAAGGGCGGCGCATCCTCCAGCAGGCCGACTCGATTCTCTACGATCACCTCGCCCCCCACGCCCTGCTCGACCTCGCGCCCGCATCGGCCGAGCGCGTCTACGTCGGCAAGAAAAAATCCGTCCACCAGTTCACGCAGGAGGAGATCGGCACCATGCTGGTGGAGCGCGCGCGCCGCGGCCTGACCGTGGTGCGGCTGAAGGGCGGCGATCCGTTCCTCTTCGGCCGCGGCGGCGAAGAGGCCGAGGCACTCGCCGAGGCCGGCATTCCATTCGAGATCGTTCCCGGCGTCACCACCCCGCTCGGCATCGCGGCATATACGGGAGTCCCGCTCACGCATCGCGAGCACACCAGCGCCGTCACGTTCGTCACCGGGCACGCCGTGGACAAGATCGACTGGGACAAAGTCGGCCACGCCGAAACCCTGGTCATCTTCATGGGGCTGACTACCTTTCCGCAGATCGCGCGCGAGCTGATCGCTCGCGGACGCGCGCCCGGTACGCCGGCCATGGCGGTCCGCTGGGCCACCCGGCCGGACCAGGAGACCGCCATCGGCACGCTGGCCACGTTGCCCGCGCTCACCGCCGGCATGAAGCCGCCGGCCACGATCATCGTGGGCGAAGTGGTCCGCCTGCACGAAAAGCTCGACTGGTACGGCCGCCTCCCGCTCTTCAGCAAGCGCATCGTGGTGACGCGCGCCCGCGAACAGGCGGACACGCTGGCGGCACGGTTGAGCGCCCTGGGCGCGGCGGTGATCGAGTTGCCCACCATCGAGATCCAGCCGCCCGCCGACCCCGGCCCCCTCGATCGCGCCATTGCCGAACTGCCCTACTACGACTGGCTCATCTTCACCAGCGCCAACGGCGTGAAGGCGTTCATCGAGCGCCTGCCGGACCTGCGCGCCCTGCGCGCAAAGATCTGCGCTATCGGACCGGCAACGCGCGCTGCCGTCGAAGCTCTCCACCTTAAGGTCGATCTCATGGGTGAGCAGTACGTCGCCGAAAGCCTGGTCGAGGCCTTCGCTCGCGAGGCCCTCGAAGGCAAACGCGTCCTGCTGCCGCGCGCGGCCGTGGCTCGCGACCTCGTGCCCGTCGAGCTTGCCCGGCGCGGCGCGCAGGTGAACGTGGTGGAAGCCTACCGGACCGTCGCCCCGGAAGATCTGTCCGCCAGGTTCCGCGAGGCCTGGACGCACAAGCCTGATTGCATCACGTTCACCAGCTCGTCCACGGTGAAAAACTTCGTGGCCGCCGTGGGCACGGCGCCGCTCGAAGGCGTGAATGTCGTCTCGATCGGCCCGGTGACCACGCAGACCGCACGCGATCTCGGGGTCGCGGTGGCGGCGCAGGCCCGCGTCTACACCGTCGAGGGCCTTGTGGAAGCGCTGGTTGGGTTGTACACTGAATCGACTCCCCCGGCGACAACAAATTCATGAGAGCGCACATCATTGGAATTGCCGGTCCGTCCAGCTCCGGCAAGACGGAATTGGCGCGGCAACTCGCCGCGAGACTGCCTGGGACCGCTATCGTATCGCTGGATTCCTACTATCGCGGAATGGAAGAGATTCCGCTGGAAGACCGCAAGAAGGTCAATTTCGATCACCCTGACGCGCTCGATTGGGAGCTGCTCCACGAGCACCTCGCGGCCATCGCCGCGGGCCGCGCATTCGAAGAACCGGTGTACTCCTTCGCCGATTACGCGCGCACCGCGGAGACCCGTCCGATCGAGCCTTCGCGATACCTGATCGTGGAGGGCCTCTTCGTGCTCTACTGGCCGGAGCTGCGCGCCACGCTGGATACCAAGGTGTACGTGCAGACCGACCCGGGCGTTTGTTTCAACCGGCGCCTGAGGCGCGACGTGGCCGAGCGCGGCCGCACGCCGGAAAGCGTGATTGAGCAGTATGAAAAGACGGTTCGGCCGAGCGCCGAGTGGTTCGTCAACCCGACGCAAAAGTACGCCGACCTCACCGTCTCCGGCGAGGAGCCGCTGGATCGCTCCACCAGCGCGGTAATCGCCGCGCTCAACCGCGCCACCGCCGCGGCGGGAGGGCGGTAGGTGCTGACGCGCGAGCAGGCCTGGGACATCGTCTGCGAGTTCACCAAGAGCGAAGGCCTGCGCAAGCACGCGCTGGCCGTTGAAGCGTGCGTAGTCGCCTACGCGAAGAAGCTGGGCGGGGACGAGCACAAGTGGAGCGTCACCGCCCTGCTCCACGATTTCGACTGGGAGATCCATCCGCAGGCGCCGGATCATCCCATGAAGGGCGAGGCGATCCTGGCCGAGCGCGGCGTGGACGGCGAGATCCGGCGCGCGATCCTCTCGCACGCCAACTACAGCGGCGTGCCGCGGGTCTCCGCGCTGGAAAAGGTTCTCTATGCGTGCGACGAGCTCGCCGGATTCATCACCGCGATCTCGTACGTGAAGCCGGGCCGCACCGTGCACGAAGTCGATGTGGCCAGCGTAAAGAAAAAGATGAAGGACAAAGCCTTCGCGCGCAGCGTGAACCGCCAGGACATCGTCGACGGCGCGCAGGAGCTCGGCGTGCCGCTGGAGGAGCACATCGATTTCTGCGTCAAAGCCATGCAGGCCCGCTCCCAGCCCCTCGGCCTCTAATCCTTCCAACCTCAGAATCAGTTTCCAAACCCTGTGGGGCAGGCTTCAGCCTGCGCGGGACTTTAGTCCCGCTCTCTTCGGTTGGCAGCTCACCAGCGCCGCAGCCAGCGGTTGGCCGGTTCTTCGAGCACCGCGTACACCACAGCCGAAGCCCCAATCACCATCGCCACGTACAGCGCCGCCGAGAAGCGGTGCGCTTCGCGCAAGTACCACCACATCATCGGCACGTGCAGGATGTACATCGCGTAGCTGGACTTGCCCAGGTACACCAGCACGCGCCCGCCGAGCCCATTGCATCCGATGGCCAAACCCACCAGCAGAAGCCCGTTGAGCGGCCGCAGAACGCTGTTCAGATCCACGGGCAGCCAGTGCTCCCACGCGATGGCCGCGGCCACGCCGAGGAAACCGGGGACATAGAGCCACCACGCGCGCACCTTGCCCTGTACCAGCTCGAAAGCGCAAGCCGCGGCGATGCCCATCAGGAAATCGCTCAAGTGCACCAGGGGCTTGATTCCATCGGAGATCCCCGCGGCCCACATGACGCGAGTCAGGACGCAGGCCACCGCCGCGGCGCCGAGGGTCATGCGCCAGCTCAGGCGTCGGACCAGGAACGCCCCCAGCACTGGGAACACCGCATAAAAGAACATCTCGCAGGAGAGCGACCATGCCGGCGTGTTCCAATTCACAGGGATCGGCCCCAGCCAGGCTTGGGTCAGGGTGAGGTGAGCGGCAAGATAGCCCGACGTACCGGGCGTGGCGTCGGCAAGGATGAACGGCGCCACAGCCATGAGGCTGAGCAGATAGACGGGGTACACGCGCGCGATGCGGCCGCGGTAGTATTTCGCCAGCGCCGCTCGTGTCCAGGACGCATTCCAGTAACTGCGCGTGAGGACAAACCCGCTGAGCACGAAGAAGGTAGTCACCGCCTGGTATCCGCCGCGGATGAGCGCAAAGACCGGCGCAGGCAGCACGGCGGAGAGAGTCGTGCCGAGTTCCTGTCCTGGGCCTGTGAGGTGATGCAGGATCACCCAGAGCGCCAGGAAGAAACGGAGGCCGGTGAGCGCCGGCAGGTCACGGCGCACTACGGGCGTGACGGCCGGCGGTGCTGGAGCTGTGAAAGTCGCGATACGTCGAGTGTAACAGGATGCGCGCTAACCGCGCGGGCGGAGCCGGCTTTCGATTGAAGTTACGATCCGCGCCGGGGCGACAAGCTCAAACGGCTGGTGGTTGTGTCCGCCTGCCGCCTGCGATACAATCATGGCTCCTTTGCCGCAGGACTTACCATGCCAAGAGTAACTCCCCTCCTCAATGCATCCGGCTGCGCTGAGCTCGAGACACAGGGGCGCTACATCCCACGCTCGGTGGTCCTCCGGAATAAGGGAAATGTAATCAGTTACTCGAAGAAAGCCGAACGGCTCGATTTAGTAATCAGGCGGGAAGTGGCGCTGCTCCAGAATACCAACTGGATGCGCTGCTGGTGCCTCAGCGCGCGGCCCGAAGACGGCCTGTCGTGGTCGGCCCAGGGAATCCAGAACACGCTCGCCGATCTGTTCCCGGGTTTCACGCACATCGGCATTCCGAAGGGCACGTCGGTCGATGGCCTGCCGCCTATCGCCCACATCGTCGGGATCAGGCGTTTTCTCCGCCTGGCGTCGCGGAGGAATCTCACCACGCCTTTCCTCTCCCTTCGCTCGTGGCTCACCGCCGCGATCCTGGCGGCCTCGTTCGGTCTGGCGCTGCTGGTCAAGGTCCTGGATGCCCTGTGGAAGGTCAAGTCGCCTGCCACGGCGCAGCAGGTGGGACCGGCCCTGGTGGACACCACGTTCTGGCTGGTGGCCGCACTCTCCGCGGCCGCCGGGCTCGTGACGCAATGGACCGGCGTCCTGTTCTCCAGCCGCACCAAAACCAAGAGCGTCGAGAACTACCTGAGTAACATCGGCGATAAGAAAAGAAGCCGGGAGTTCGAGGACTTCATCGAAGATCTGGCGGGCGAGCTCGCCGGGCTGAGCTTTCCCCGCACGGTGGTCATCGACCATTTCGATCAACTGGAGTCGATGACGCAGAAGGTGATCGATCGTTATTTTACGCGTTACTCCCAGCGCGCCATCGGCTCCGAGCTGTGGGTGATCTTCGAATCGGCGGACCTGCAGACTTTCGATTCGTACGCCGCGCTGCAGCCCAACGCGCATGGCTACCTGCACGCCCGCTTCGGTAAGCAGGCGCCGCTCACCAGGACGGAGAAACAGACGTTAGGCGATTTGCTCGGACTGGATGCGCAGGCGCTCGAGTTCGAGTCGGTTAAACGCATCTGCGAAAACCGCGCCGGGGCGGGTGAAGCTCTTGCCGCGCGGTTCAAGGACTTCCGGTCGCACCATCCCGCGGACCCCGCGCGCTACGGGCCGCTGGAGCTGACCTATCTTCTGGCGCTGACCTCGCGCCCCGCGAGCGTCAGCGTGTCCGACAGGTTTTTGCGCAACAACCTGTCCAACAAGGAGGGTGTGCCGGCGCAGTTGTTGCGGCAGCTCCTGCGGGGCACGACGTTGCGCCGGGACGAGATCAGCACGGCCCTGGTGGAGGTGCGCGAGCACTTCGGTTCCCTCCTCGGTTCTACCGAGGACGACGGCGAGCCGCAGATCCGCATCGCGCCTGAGGCGGCCGATGTCCTGGAGAACGTGGCGGACGAGCTCGGCCTCCCGCCGCCGGGCCTTGGCCACCTCTTTTGGGGAACCTTCTGGCACGCGGTCCTGCGCCGCCACCCCCCCGAGGCCCCGTGGATGCAGAAGCTGGCGCGCCACCTGCTGGAAGCCGACGTGTCGCGGGCCGCGCCCGAACTCAGTCAGCTCGCCCTGGACGACACGATCGAATCCATCCTGCTGGCCATTCGAGGCTGCCTCGATACCTGCCTGTTCGAAAGTATCGGCCCGCTGCTGGAGCGCGGCGTGCTTCTGCTTCCGTCCGGCAGCCCCTCCGGCTCCGCGCAACGGCAAACCATGTTGCGGGAGTCTTGCGGAGATGCTCTCGTGCTGTTGGGGCAGAACGAGGTAGTGCGAGTCCTGGCGGAGCTCCGGGCCTCCTCGCCGCACCTGGTCAAGCCCTCCCGAGGCGTGCTCGACCTCCTCGGGCTCGAAACTGCGACCCTGCGCGACAGCGACGACGGTTGGGCCGGCGAGTTTTCGCAGCGCCACCTTCAGCATTTTCGGCTCAAGGGGGCCTGGCTGGCGCTTTCGCTGCGCTCGCTGTTGCCGGAGAGCGTGCGAAGCCTGCTGGCACAGGCCGTGTCCGAATCCTACACGGAGCTGCGCGAAGTCCGGGAGAGCGCGCGGCGGCAGGCCGCGGATGCCTCCTCTTCGGCCCCCTCGGCCGCCGATGCGCTCAGTTTTTCCCTCGCGCTCTGGTGCGACGCCCTCGCCGCCGGCGCGATCTTCGATGCCGCGCCCCCTGTGGCGCTGGAATGGCTCTCGGATCTCGTCGGTTTTGCAGCCGGCGTAGTGTCTCTCGCCTGCGCAGACCGCCAAGCCGGCCCCCATTCGGACCTGCTGCGCCGGGCCCTGAGCCGCGAGCTGGCCGCCACCGCGGCGGCGTCCATCGTGACCGCGTGTCATCTGTGGCGGGAGCGGCAGACCGGCGCCGCTTCGCCCGCCCCAACCATACCGGACGAGATGTTCGGGCAAATTTCCGCCTGCCTGCGGCGCGCCGCCGAAGCGCTTGAAGACGAGCTGCCGCCCCTGGACGATGCCGCCGCCCTGGACTCGCCCGACCTCGTGGCGGCCATCGACAACTGGATGCACCTCGCGAGCATGGTGTGGCACGCGTTCCGCCTGGAGCACTTGAGGAGCCTCGCCGTCATTCGAAGGACCCAGTTCAACGCTCTCTGCGGGCACGGCCCGAAGGAGAAGCGCGACCATCTGTTGCTGCAATCCGAAGGAGCCGTCATCGAGCGCCAGGACTATGCGGGCCTCCTGGCGAACTGTGTCGCCGCAGGCTGCCTGAAGCACGCCGGCGAGCTCTCCGTGCACTACATCCGCCGCGCGGGAGCCATCGTTCAGGGGTGGGAGGGCGTCCGGACGTGGAAGCGAGAGTTCTCGCACCTCGTGATCGCCCAGGCCCACATGTTCCACACCGACTTGAAGAGCTTCCTGGAAGACGTCCTGGAGGAAGATCCCGGCGGCGGGAATGGGCTGGAATCCTATCTCGAACAGGTCCAGCCGGGCGAGCTTGCGGGCGTGGCCAACCGGTATCTGAACGCGGCCAACTACGGGCACGCGCAAACCCTTGCGGAGGCCGTCAATTCTTCGATCCGGTCGTTTCTCAATAAACACCCGGACGATCCGGATGCCCTCAACACGGAGGCGCTGCTGGACCTCGACAGGCTCGCCAGGCAGTTTCGATCCAAAAAGCCTGTCTCGATCGACCGCGAGATGGCCGCCTGGACACCTCGCCGCGAGTCATGGCTCTATGGCCAGTTCCTGCGGACGATTTACGACCACGATGTCGCCAACGACCAGGTCCGGCTGGAGATCCTTCGCGTACTCTCGGAAGACCAGCCGTGGGACAACAGCAACTGCCGGCTGTTGCTGGCGTTCTCGATCATCCAGCGCAGCGCCAACAATCACTCCGTGGAGTGCGCGGCCGCCGTGCGATTCGTGAGGGCCAGGATGTCCGTGTGGCAGCACGCGCTGAGCGCGGAACGAAACGTGTCGGTGTACACCTCGCTCTGCTGGCTCGATCCGGAACACAAAAGTGAATATCTGATTCCGCTGGCCGAGTGGCAGTTGATCCGGCTCCATCGCGAGCACCTGCAGGATTTTCCGCAGTTGGTCAGCCAGGGACAATACTTCCTTCTCTTCTTGAATTATTTCGATGCCATGCAGGTGTGGGGGCTGCATGCCGACGTGGAACGGTCGGAGCTGGCCCGGCGGCGCGAACTCTCCGGCGACCGCCGGAAGGAAGCCCTGGAACGCTGGAAGGCGCGCTCCGGCCGTGCCGTGGCATTCAAAGGCGCCGGCAAGTCCGTCAACGCGGAGTTTTTGACGATCGGCACGTACATCTTCGACCCGGAGCTCCCGGACCAGAACGAATACGCCGAGGATCGGGCCGCCTTCAACCACGCGGCGGAACAGGCGCTGCCGGCCCTGCTACAGCTGATCGTGGCGCTGCCGGCGTTGTCGAAGCCGATCAAGGAGCTGCTGCGCAGCCACTCGGACCGGCTCTATAGCTTTTCCCTTCCGGCCGATCTTCCGGCGCCCGTGGCGAAGGGTGCCACAGGATCTTAGCACTGCTGTGCCAAAAATGTGGGACCGGCTTCAGCCGGCTTCAGCCCGCCTGCGCATCAGACCGATATCGCCGCCACCTCGTAATCCACCACGCGCGGCACAGTGAACTCAATGACTCCGCCTGCCACGCCAAAGCGCGCCTCCTGCTCCGCCCGCAGCAGCTCCACCCGCCTTACGCGACGCCCTCCCGGCAGCCGCACCGTCACCTTCTGCCCGCCGATCGGGTAATATCGCCGCACCCAGCCGCGATGCATGTTCGGGTTCGTGTAATTGAGAAGGTGGATCGCCATGCCTGCCTCAGTCTCCCAGGCGAACGTCTCGATGACTCCGTCGCCTTCGACCTTCACCGTCGGCTCCGGACCGGCGACCCAGCGGATCGCGTTTTGCAGCAGGCGGCTGAGATCGGTGTGTCCGGAGCGCCAGAGCGTGCGCTCGATATCGCCGGCGAAGTATGCCAGGCGGCTGCCGCCCTTCTCGCGCAGCACCGCGGCAGGCTCGTTGGTGCGCGCCGGGTCCGGGTAAGCCAGCTCCGGCGGGTAGGCGACGAAGCCCGGGACGACGGTCAGCACCGGATCGTCCACCGGCGCAATGGGCAGGCGGTTCTCGGCGCCGGGAATCCAGTGGGTATCGGAGAAGCCCGCGACGACGGGGTGCTGCCGCTCGATTCGCGCGTAGTACGCATTGCCCGTGGTGCCTTTGATCTCCCCGGCTTTGTGAATCCCGAAGACATCGGCCAGCCCGAAATCGCCGCGCCGCTGGTTGCGCTCCGTGTACATGCTGGTCTCGAACGTCGCCAGCAGCGAACCGCCCGCTCCCGCGTACGCGCGCAACGCGGCACACTGGGAATCGCTGAGCAGCGCGGTGTTGGGGAGCAGCAGCGCGCGATAGCGCTTGAGGTTTTCGGGCGCCAGGTTGTCCTCGTGCACGAAATCGAAGAGGAAGCGGCCCTCCAGAAGTGCGTAATAGAGCCCGTCCATGAACTGCGCCGCCGCGGCGCCGCGCGGCGGCGTGTAGAAGAGCTGCGTGCGCTGCCCCATCACCACGCCGATATCGGCGATCGAACGCCGGTTGATCCAGTGCGGGTCGTGACGCGCCGTCCACTGAAAAAACTTGCGGCCTGGTTCCAGCCAGCGGCGGTCCTCGCCCATGCCGGTCTCGCCCCCGATGAAGTGCCAGTAGGGCGCCATGCCGCTGGCCAGCGTCTGGTCGAGCCACATCTGCGCTTCCTCGGGAGATTTGGCCGCGTTGCGCCAGCGCACGCCGCCGGTCGACCAGGCGCCGGTGACGTTGGTCGCCATCTTGCCCTTCTGCACCGCCGCGCACGCGCGCCCTTGCAGGGCGCAGGCCCAGATGGGAGTCTCGTCGCCGCCGCGGCCCTGGTTGTCGCACTGGAACCATTCGCAGATCTCGCCGAGCGCCTTGAGATTCGGCGTGGCGCGAATCCCGCCTCCCAGGTTCGCGAAGTAGAAGTTCCCGTGCTTCTTCTCCTTGGCGATGCCGTCGTAGAGCCCCCAGAGGTACAGAACGCGGTCGTTGAATTCGTCCCAGTAATCCAGGGTGCCGGGGC
>Ga0335069_10005523_pt1 | contig 18581 bp, 16 predicted proteins | sample Lox_Sample_11_FD_206714 | JGI IMG/M metagenome (GOLD analysis project Ga0335069, IMG submission 206714) | Soil microbial communities from Loxahatchee National Wildlife Refuge, Florida, United States - Lox_Sample_1.1 | ecosystem: Environmental > Terrestrial > Soil > Wetlands | place: USA... | reverse complement strand
GACGGTACGCAACGTTGGGTATTTGTCCAAGGATGGCAAGACGAACTGGAAGCCGTACTTCGATTTTCTCTACCGGCCCAATAGGTAACAGCGCATCCTCTGCGCTATCGACTCGGGGGGTTATTCGAACCGTACCCCGACCTTGATACCAATGGTCAAGGGCCGGCCAATATAAAGAAGATCGCCTGGTTGGTACGGTGCACCAGGGCCCACAGCCGCGCTATTGCCGATGATGATGCGCTCGTTGGTCAAGTTGCGACCGTAGAGGGTCCATTCGAACCGGCCGTGCTGTAGCGTGGCGGCCGCGTTCAGCACATTGTTTGCCGGAATCGTTCTGAAGTCACTGGCAGTGACATCAAAGTCTGTCGTGACATCACCGCGATGGTTGAAGTCGGCCGTCAGGAGGAAGTTCCCAATCGGGAAAGCCCGGTGATAGGTCGCCTGCAGGCTTGCTGTGACCTTGGGGAAGTAAGGCGCGCGCGCGCCGTCGGGGGCATTCAGGTTAGCTATCGCGCCGTCCGTCCGGGCATCGACGTAAGCGCCGGTCACACCGAACGCGAGCGTCGGGGTGGCCTGCCACTGCCCCTCGAACTCGACTCCGTCGCTGCGCACATCGCCTTTATTTTCGATGTAGTAGTATCCGCATTCCGGCAAGTTTTTCCGCGTCTGGACGTCGCCCCATCTCAATTCGAATACGGTCGCGTTCAGGGTCATTCGCCTGTCGAACAGCGTCGCCTTCTCACCGAGGGAATAACTCCAGATGTGGTCGGGCCCGAAAGTCAACGGTGCGCTTGTTAGGCCGGGAGGGAGGTAGGCCGAGCAGGCCGGGGGCGGACCGAGTGGTACGGGCTGGTTGATCCCGCCATAACGAAAGCCCTTAGCCGCCTCGGCGAAGACCATGACATCAGGCGTGACATGTAAGACGGCGTTAACCCGAGGATTCGTGCCGCTCTCCGTGCTCGTGCCGTTGACGCTCAGCGGTGTCCCCGTCGCCGGGTTGATACCAAACAAACCGGCGAAGTAAAGGTCAAAACTCTGATGCCAATCGAAGTAGCGGGCGCCGACGGTAAGGTCAAAGAGCTCATTTGGCGAGTAAGTCAGTTCCCCGAACACTGCCGTTTGACGCGTGACGGCGTCCGTCTGGCCAGAGAAGAAGGTATCGGTAGTGAATGCCCCGAGGTCCAGCGAATTGCCGCCCCAGAGAGCGTCGAAACCCTTGGAGGGAAAGTTCTGCCACTGATCGCGCCCCTGATGCTCGTAGAAGATGCCGGCCTGACCCTTCCAATTCTTCCAAGCGGTCGATGCAATGCGCAGCTCCTGTGCGAAATCGTGTATGCCATTCCTGAGCACGTTCGAAGTGGGTATGTCCACTGCGGGTACAGGTGGATTGGTGAAGAAGCTGGAGATACCCTCTCCGAAAAATGATGCGTCAGCCGTGCTGTCGATAGTTCGATCGTCGTACGACGTCGAAGAAATGAAATCGAAGGATGCGGCCTTGTATTCTGCGGTCAGATTGAGGATTTGGAACTTATCTTCGTATTGACCGGGCACGACACCGGCATACTGGTTTACACCGAGTCCACTATAGACATTATTGTTCTCGTCCCTCTGCACTTTACCGTACAGATAGCTGGCGTCCACGGTCCAGCCACCAGTATTCGAAAGGCGCAGCGCGGCGCGCACCTGAGTGTTGCGCTGTGAATTAACGTTCGTCGCACCGGTCAGGACGTTGTCGATCCAGCCCGGATCCTCGCCCTGGTACACACCCACACGCAGTGCCAGCTGATTGGCAATTAGCGGTGTGTTCAGACTGCCACGGACGCTCCAGCCGGTGGTGCCGTACTTGGTGTTATCCCCCGAAGCCTCCAGCAGGGCATCGAAGGCGTCGGGATTCGGTTTGCGCGTAATGTATCGGATGTTGCCGGCCATCGCGCCGGCACCGTATAGCGTGCCCTGTGGACCACGGACCACCTCGACGCGCTCCAGGTCGAAGACCCGAAGATCCGGTGTGGCGCCAGCCAGCGAGATGGGGGTGTCATCGAGATAGACCGAGACGGTCGGCTGGGTCTCGACGTCAGTGTTGACAGGCAGGCCATCGGTTGTAACCCCGCGAATGATAATTACATTCTGGCCGCCACCGAAGTCCGTGACGTTAATGCCCGGGACATCGCGAGTGATGTCAACCAACGAGTTCAGGTCATTGCGGTCCAACGTATTGGTGTCCAGCGAGGTGACCGTGATCGGTGTCTTTTGCAGGTCTTGCTCGCCCAGGCGATTGGAGGTGACGACAACTTCCGCAAGCTGGCCGGCGCTGGTCTCCTCCTGGGCCTCACTTGGGGGGGCCCAGCCTAGGGAGAGGAAGCAGACTCCGGCTGCACCAAGCCGCCACCACCGAGGCCTGCGCGGTTGGTGCGGGGCCGCGCGCATTGAACGCCGTTTATCGAACATGTCCGACCCCCCGTCGCGGCCAGTCCGCTATCATCATAATGTTTCAGTGGATGCTACGCGGCTACTGATTGAGGATATCGGCGCGCTGGCAAGGCGACTGAGGGGATCGGCCACGATATGGCGTCGATTGGATCAGTTTAATCCCAGGCAATGCTGATCGGTGGTACCACCGCCACCCATCGGTCACTGGAATGAGTCGACGCTCTTCTCGCAACCCCCACCTTCGTCGCTGACACTAGCGGCAAGGTGCGACCGCGATCAGTTCCTCGTAAGTCACCGCTCGCGAACCGAAAGACTCGGTCGAAAGTCTAAAATCCTAAACGCTGGTGGTTTGCGGGCGTCAGAATCTGGACGCCTTCGTCGAGGCCATATGAGCGAGTCCATGAAAACTGACCTGCCTCATCTGACTCCGTCGCGCACAGACGAGATCCAGGGCAAACCATCGGGATTAGGTTTGGAGCGCCAGCCGTCAATAAGCCGCCGCGACTTCGTTCAAGCGACGAACGCGCTCCTTGTGAGTGCTAGTGCAGTCGGGCCGATAGTATCCATGCTTGGAGCGGCAGCGGCAGCTGCTGCTCCCGCGGCGCCGGCGCGGATGGGTCCTCGAAAGGTGCGTTCCATTGAGAACGTTTGGATCCCGATGCCGGACGGAGTCAAGATCGCTGCCCGTCTCTGGCTGCCGGAAGACGCCGAGCAGGATCCCGTGCCTGCGATCATGGATTACATCCCCTATCGAAAGCGTGATAGCACCCGGCTCTACGACGAGACCCGCATGCCGTACTTGGCGTCATACGGCTATGCCTGCCTCCGGCCAGATATCCGTGGAGCGGGTGATTCGGAAGGACTCCCGCTGGACGAATACGTTAAGCAGGAACAAGACGATGGTGTTGAGATCATCGGCTGGTTGTCGAAGCAATCATGGTGCACGGGCAAAGTGGGTCAATACGGCATCTCCTGGGGCGGCTTCAGTGCGCTGCAGGTAGCGGCGCGTCGCCCGCCTGCGCTCAAGGCGATCATTACGCACTGCTCGACGGACGATCGCTATACGGACGATGCACACTATGAAGGCGGTTGCATCATTCAGGATATGTTTGTTTGGGGGGCTTATCACACCCTAGATGGCACGAGGCCGCCTGATCCAGCGATCGTCGGGGATCGTTGGCGGGACATGTGGATGGAGAGGCTGAACCACCTCGACTTTTACGTCGGTAACTGGTTTACCCACCAGCACAGAGACGCGTTTTGGAAGCACGCGTCAGTCGATGAGGATTACAACCAGATCACTTGTGCTGTCTACGCCGTCGGTGGATGGGTCGACGCATACAACTGCGCCATTCCACGGATGCTCGCTGGGTTGAAATGTCCCCGCAAGGGCTTGATTGGGCCCTGGAGCCACAACTACCCGAATGAAGGCGTTCCGGGTCCCGCAATAGACTGGCTGACCGAATCGCTGCGATGGTGGGACTATTGGTTGAAAGGCGTTGACACCGGGATCATGGACGAACCCATGTACCGCGTCTGGATGCAGAACGAGGAAGCCACACTCGGCAAGCATGAGGTGTCGGGCCGCTGGGTAGCGGAGGACATCTGGCCATCACCGCGAATCAAGGCGAGCAAGCATTACCTTACTGCTGCGGGCGTCGAGATGCGCCCGGGGGTCGAGGTCGCGAAGATCCTTAAACCTCGTCAAACCGTTGGGATGACTGCACCACATTGGCTAGCGTTCAACCCAGACACGGAAGCACCGACTGACCAGCGGATCGATGACGCGCGTTCGCTGACATTCGATTCAGAACCGCTGAAGGAGGGATTCGAGATTCTGGGAGCGCCACTGGTGACTCTCGATCTCTCGGTGGACAAGCCGGTGGCGTTCCTAGCGGTTCGCCTCAACGAGGTCGAGCCTACGGGCGAATCGACGCGAATCACTTATGCGGTGCTCAATCTTACCCAACGAGACAGCCGTGAATTTCCGACGGCGCTGGAGCCGGGCAAACGTTACCGTATACGCATCCAACTGCGTGATAGAGCTCATGTCTTCAAGGCTAGCAACCGCCTCCGCGTGGCTGTGTCGACGACATATTGGCCGCTGATTTGGCCATCCCCCGAGCCAGTAACATTAACGGTCTATGCAGGTAAGTCCGAGCTCGAACTGCCCGTGCGACCGCCCCGTTCGGCGGATGCAACACTCAGACCCTTTGGGGCAGCATTTGTCCCGGACTCTTCCGGGAGCACAGTAATTGAAGGGAGCGTGGGAGAGCCGAAGGTCTTCGAATGGAATGTGGCGACGAAGACCCTGACCGAAATCAACAAGCGCTCACCCCAACGAAAAAGACTCAACGCCACAGGCACCGAGGTACTGTACAGCGGCCGACAGGTTCTTGCGATTCGCGACGACGATCCAACGAGCGCGACACTCGATAGTGAATACACGACCGGGTTCAAGCGAGACGACTGGGATGTGCGGATGGATACCGCCTTGCGCATGCGCCTGACAAAAAGCGAGTTTCTGCTAGTCGGCGAAATCAAAGCATATGAGCACGACAAGGAGGTGTTCTCAAAGGTCTGGGACCGGAAGATTCCGCGGATGCTGTTGTGAGGGTCGCAATGGAGCGTTCTCGGGCCTGCCGGGTTTGCAGCGAAGGCGGCCGTTTTGCTGCGGCTATGGGCCGAAACTCTTCAATCGGTTGCGCGGAGGCCCGCTAGAATCGGGGCATGGCACGACGCGACGATCCCACCGTCTCAGCCTCCACCGACTCACGTAACGCGACCGCAAATACCCTCGACCGCCGCACGCTCCTTAGAGGCGTCTCGGCGCTTGGGGCGCTTGCGCTTGGTGCCGGGATACAGCGTGCGTTTCCAGCCCCCGCTAGCCCGGTTCCCGGTCCCTATTCGGTCCGCAACATCGAAGGGGTCGAGATATCGATGCAGGATGGCACGGTGCTGCGGGGTCGTTTGTGGCTGCCGCGAGTGCCTGAGAGCACGCGCGTCCCAGCGATATTCAACTACTGCCCATACCATTGGCGTCTGTTCACCCGTATCGAGGACGAACAGCGCTTCCCGTACTACGCCTCGCACGGCTACGCGTGCGTGCGCGTCGACATCCGCGGTTCCGGCAACTCGCAAGGCAAGCCGCAGGATGAGTACGCCCAACAGGAACAGGACGACGGCGCGCGGATCATCGAGTGGATCGCGCAGCAGCCGTGGTGCAGTGGCAAGGTGGGTATGGAAGGCCTCTCATGGTCCGGGTTCAGCGCTTTGCAGGTTGCTGCCCGTCGCCCGCCGGCCTTGAAGGCGATAATCACGCACTGCTCCACCGACGACCGTTACACGGATGATGCGCATTACAAGGGCGGCTGCATCCTGCACGACATGATCGCCTGGGGTGTGGACTTCCTGGCGTTCCAGGGGCTCGCTGCGGATCCGACGATCGGAGGCTCGAAGGACTGGAAGGCCGACTGGCTTACGCGCCTGCAGCAGGTGGAATTCAATCTCGGCACCTGGCTCAACCATCAGCACAAGGACGCCTTCTGGAAGCACGCCTCGGTTAATCAGGATTACTCCCTGATCCAGTGCCCGGTGTACGCCATTGGCGGCTGGGTTGATGGGTACAAGAACACCGTGTTCCGACTGTTGAGCCACCTGAGCGTGCCGCGCAAGGGCCTCGTAGGGCCGTGGACGCATATCTACCCCCACACCGGAGTACCGGAGCCCGCGATTGGCTACCTGCAGGAGGCACTGCGGTGGTGGGATTACTGGCTGAAGGGGAGAGACACCGGGATCATGGATGAACCGGCGTTACGCGTCTGGATGCAGGAGGGCGTTGCACTGCCCGGTGTCCCGGCCGTCCCGGGGCGGTGGGCGGCCGAGGAGCACTGGCCGAGCCCGCGGATCACATCTAAGATCCTGCACCTGAACAGCGACGGCCGACTCGCTGAAGCGGCAGCTCCGGAAACCGTTGTGACGACGCGTTCTCCTCAAACTGTGGGTAGTGCTTCCGGCAACTGGTGTCCTTCAGGTGGGGGCGGATCGGAGGATCTCGACCTGGAAATCGCGCTCGATCAGCGCATCGACGATGCCCGCTCGCTCACCTTCGACTCGGAACTGCTGGAAGCGCCGCTTGAGATCCTCGGTGCGCCGGAGTTGGCTCTGACTGCCTCCGTCGACCATCCCGTCGCATACCTGGCGGTACGCCTTAACGAAGTCATGCCCGATGGTGCATCCCGCCGCGTAACGTACGGAATCCTCAACCTATGCCACCGCGACGGGAGCGAATCGCCCGTAGCACTCGAACCCCACCGGCAATACAACTTCCGTCTCACCCTCGATCACTGCGCCCATCGTTTTGCCGCAGGCAGCCGCCTGCGTTTGGCGATCTCGACCACTTACTGGCCACTGATATTGCCTTCACCGCAAGCAGTCACACTGCAGGTGCATACCGGACGTAGCCAGCTAACGCTGCCGGTACGCCCCGCGCGGCCGGACGACGCGCAGCTGCGCGTCTTTGATGCCCCGTACGTGCCGCCGGTGGCGACCAAGGAGATCTCGAGTGCGCCGGGTAAGCGCACCATCGAGTACGACGTGCGCCGCCGTACCCAGACCTTGCATCACCGCGTTGCGACCGGAGAGGTGCTTCTGCTCGACATCGACGCGTCCGTTATTTCGAACCTCGAGCTGAAGTGCGTCATCGACGATGACAACCCAAACGCGGCGCGAATGGAATATCAGACCACCTTCGGTTGGAAGCGCGGTCAGGCGCAGCCGCGCACAGTTGCGAATGCGATCGTGACCATGCACCCGACCGAGCTCGAAATCGACGCAACCCTGCATGCCTTCGACGGCGACGAGCGTGTGTTTGAGCGCACATGGCAGCAGCGCATCAAGCGCGAGCTCGTCTGAACCTGCTCATTAGGCCGCCCCTCCAGATCCCAGATGGGAGCTCACAATGCGCCGCTTAACCAGGACTGAATCGAGCGCACGTCTTTCGCGACGTGAAACAGTGCTGCTCGGCTCGTCTTTCTGTATTGCAACGATGGCAGGCCCCTCGGCGACGCGGGAGTCCACCCCTTCTTCCGTTAACCAACATGACGCGTTTTCCAAGGATAGCGAAATAGGCGCCATGAGGATTTACGATGCCATTCATGGCGGCAAAGGCAGCGTCGGGGTCAAGAGATTTCCTTTCGACGGCAATCCCTCTCCCGCAAACTTCATCATTTACGATATTCCGCCGGGCGCAAGCGAAGGAGTTCACGTCCATCATTTGGACAATCGAAATAATGAGGGGCCTTATGATGAGTACTACTACATCATTAGCGGGCATGGTCGGATGAGCATCGATGGAAGAGACGTTCCCGTGTCCGCCGGGGATCACGTGCACACTCCCTTGGACGTCGCACACGGGATCGAGAACACCCACCCCGAAGAACACCTTAAGGTCTTCTTGACCTTTATCACTCGGACATCTGGGGGCTGAGCCCCCCTGGCGTGGCATCTCTTCGGCTGGCTTGGTAATGAATCTCCGGCTGGTCCAGAGCCCCCACCCCCTGACAACCTCATACCGGCGCAGCAATTCACTGCGACCTGCCGGCTGGACGTTCATGACGCTCGCCATCCTCCCGAGTGGGTCGGCCTTGGAATTCATCCGAAGACGCGAGATCTGATGCTGGACAACGTGGGGCTGTCTTGGGTAGCGCTGGACGGGGATGATCACGCAGCCAACCGTTTTTTCCTCGAAGATCTTGCCATTGGACTCATGCGGCCGATCCTCAATGTGGATGTCGAACGCTAGCGGCTCCGTGTCATGGCACTCCGTGTTCAACGAATTTCCAACTCAGCGGGGATTGGCCCAATGAAGAACATCGCGATTGTCCTGGTGGTCGTGGCACTCGGCATCCTTGCGTGGGTGCTGCTTCACTCGAGCCATGTTGCCGTCACGGTGAATGGGCACAAGCTCGTCGGGCCGGCAAAGCTCGCCGCCGAAGGCTGGGGGGTGCTGGTGGGGATCGTGTCGCTTTTCTGCGCAGCGATCCTACTGGTCTTCGCGTTCGCCGGAACGGGACTGATGGTCCTCGGTGTGTTGGTGATTGCCGGCTTCGTGGCGGCTTGGTCCGCCTTCCCGTTCCTGCTGCCCTTGTTAATTCCGCTTCTCCTTGTCTGGATCTTCGTCGCAGCTGTGCGTGGAGGACGGAAATCCGGAAGATAGCGTGGAAAGCGTTCGGCGCTACACTTCACGAATGGTTGGTGCGTGACGGAATCGAACCGTCGACCAGCGGATCAAAAGACGAACTCCATGCCCTTGAGCGCACTGATGCACTCGAACAATTTTCGCGCAAATGCCTGATTGTTCGCTGCAATCGCGCGATGACCCGCGCGCCGTTCGGAGCGGCCATGAGCCATTTTGAGTAGCCTACTGTGCCAAACTTGTGCCAAATGATCCGCAGCTATCGCACTAACTCTGGATTGAGGCCGGAGGCTGCCCAAGGTTACCTGGCGACAGCGACGAGTTCAGTGGAGTTCGTTGCGGACGAGCTCACCCGCCCGAATGATTACGCGTAGATTCTTGCCGCTCGCGGCGAGGAGTTCGATGTCGTTCAATGGATCGCCATCGACGACAATGAGATCGGCGCGCGCGCCCTGCTTCACGCACCCGAGCTGATCCTTCTGCATCAGGATCTCGGCGTTGACGGAGGTCGCCTGGCGCAGGATCTCGAGCGGCGAGAAGACCTGCCTACGAATCGAGAACTCGCGGCACTGCTGGATGTAAGTCTCACCGAGCAGGTCAGTGCCGAAACCTACCTTGACCCCCGCCTTGCGCATCGATTCCATGCCGCTGATCGCCTGCTTGAACGCGAACTCCGCCTTTTCCTGACTCTGCGGCGGGAAGCCGAGCTTCTTGCCGAGCTCGACAAGCGCAAAGATTATCGCCATTGTTGGTATGACGAATGCGCCTTTTTCGGCGACGAAACGCGCCGTATCGTCATCCATAAGCGTGCCGTGTTCGATGCAGCGTACGCCGAAATCAACCGACCGGCGCACGGCACTCGTCGGGTGGCAGTGCGCCGCCGTGTAGGTGCGCCGCTCGGTCGTCTCGTTGACGATCGCGCGGATCTCATCCTCGCGGTACTGGTTCATCCAGATCGGGTCGGTCGGTGAGGCGACGCCGCCCGAGCCCATGATCTTGATGCAATGCGCCCCGCGACGCAGCTCCTCACGCACCGCCTTGACGCACTCGTCGACGCCGTCTGCTATGACGCTGATTGAGTTGAAAGCTCCGCACGAGCAATACCCGTGACTGTGTCGGCTCTCGCCCATCTGCCGGAAGTCGCCGTGCCCGCCAGTCATGGAGATGATCTTGCCCGCATATAGGAACCGCGGCGCTCGGATCAGTCGGTCTTCGATCGCCCGCCAGAGACTGTAGTCTCCGCCGCCGATGTCGCGGACCGTCGTGAAGCCACAGTCGAGTGCGAACCCAAGCATTCGCGCGGCATGCGCGGTACGATAGGCCTCGCCCGCGAGGTCGACCTTCTGGACGCTGACGTCGGATGCGTAGGCGTGGATGTGGGCATCGATGAGCCCAGGCATCAGGGTCCGGCCCTTAACGTCAATGATCTGGGCGTTAGCTGCCTGCAATGGCTTCGCCGATATTTCGCGGATCGTGTCGCCTTCGATGAGGACATGCATGCCCTCTGGGCAGTCGCCGCTGACACCATCGAAGATACGGGCGTTCTTCAGGACGACGATCGTCATATGCCACTCCTTGATTCGCCGTGGCGCCGCATCGCCGTCATCATTGGCGCAAAATCGCCGCAGCGGGACCGTCGCAGTCCGCGTCGATGACCTTCCCTGGATTCAGGATGTTGTGCGGATCCAGGCTCCGTTTCAGCAGGCGCATCGTGGCGATCTCCTCGGTCGTGCGCGAGATTCTAAGCCACGACTTCTTCTCGAGGCCGATTCCGTGCTCCGCCGACACCGCCCCGCCGAAACGAACCAGGGGCTCGTAAACGGCAGCGTTGAGCATCTGGTGGAGTTCAGGTTCGTTGCAACCAGGTGAGATGAAAAAGTGGAGATTGCCGTCACCGATGTGACCCAGCACGTACAGGCGCGCCCCCGGCCAGCGGACGTCCAGCCGGTGCCGGACGTCCGCGACATAAGCCATCATGTCTTTGATCGGCAGGCTCACGTCGTAGAGATATTGGGGCCGATCACCGAGAACCGCACTGAAATCCTCGCGAATCGCCCAGATGCGGTCACGTTCCTGGCGCGACTTCGGCAGCACTGCATCGGCAATGAGCCCGGCGTCCATCGCAGACTCGAGCGTCCGGCCGAAGCGTGTCTCGTCGAGCGTCGCGTCGGAGCCCAGCGCTTCCATTACCACGTAGAAGGCGTAGTCTCGGTTCAACGGCGACACATGCGCCCCTGGTGCCGTCACGGCCCGGTAGTGGTCACCCCACATGACCTCAAACGACGTGAGCGTGCCGCCGAGCCCGCGGACCATGTGCTTGAGTAGCCCGGCGAGGTGGTCGCCACGCTCTAGCGCGACGAGCGCTGACGTCGCGCTCGTGAATTCCTCCTCGAGTGACAAGACGACCCGAGTGACCACGCCGAGCGTTCCCTCCGAGCCGATGAAGAGCTGCTTCAGGTCGTAGCCTGAGTTGTTCTTGAGCATGCGGTTCAGTGACGACAGGATCGTGCCGTCAGCAAGCACAACCTCGAGCCCAAGCACGAGCGCACGCGTCATTCCAAAGCGAATCACGTTGATGCCGCCGGCGTTGGTCGCGACGTTGCCGCCAATCGTGCACGAGCCACGTGCCCCGAGATCCAGGGGCAGGTAGAGCCCCTTCGCCGCGACCGCTTGCTGCAGGCGTTCGAGAACGCAGCCAGCCTGGACGACCACGGTCCGGCCGGCCACGTCGATCTCCTCGACCGCGGCAAGGCGCTCCAGTGAAAGCACGACGTCGCCGGCGGTCGCGCGGTCGCCGTCACAGACACCGGTCCGCCCACCCTGCGGGACAACCGGTTGCCTGTGCGCATGGCAAATCCGCAGAACGGTCGCGACCTCCTCCGTCGACCGAGGACGAACGACCGCCATAGCCTCCATGGATGCCGGATCCCAATAATTACGAGCGCGCATCCGGACGTCGGCGCCCACCAAGACGTCTCCTTCCGGCAAAGCCGCGATGAGCTTTTGAACAGCCGTCATTGGGGTTGCGCCAGCCTTCTTGGCGGTCGCAACCCGTGCCGCAGCCGCCTGCGAATAGCTGAAACCCGTCGCGTAATGCCAGCGGAACGCAGATGAAAGCAGCGACGCCATCACCGACGTATGCGTCTCTTCGGGATAGACCCGCAGCGCCAAATCAATGCCGCTCACTGGCGGTGCGGCAAGCCGTTCTAGCAATTGCATGCCCCCCCGCAACGCCGGTCCGAGTTTCTCATCCACGAGCTCGGCCCCGCCCACGCCGTAATAGACGCGGACATGCCTTCCGTGTCCGCTGTCCCGGAATGCTGCAATTCGGGCGGTCACTTCATCACCCAACCAGTCGGCAGGGAATGAGCCTGCCGTGTAATGCGAAAATGGCGAGCTGGGGGTGAGCAGCGCGTGCACCGTGAAGATCCCGCCGGCCGAGTGACCAAAGAGACCCAAGCGCGTGACATCGACTCGGTAGCGCCCGGTGACGAACGGCAGGAGTCTGTTTGCGAGGAAGGCTAAAAAAGCGTCAGCGCCACCGAAGGCCTCTGTCGGTGTCAGACCCGCGCCCGCAATTCGCTGGAGCAGCAGCCGATCGACGGGCGATTCTGCGCCGTCGAGGCGAGGCACGACCGGCGTCATATCTCGGAGACGCTTGAGCGCGTGTGCGGCGAGCCCCTCCCGACGCGGCGTCCCGACTCCGACGACGATTAACTCGGCAATTTCCCCCGTGGCGGACTGTAAGCTTGCCGCGTCCAAAGCGATCCCGAAACAAAGATTGCCGTCCAGCACCACCACCGCTGGATATGGCCGGTCTGTGGCCGCGTACGATAGAGGCAGCGCAATGCCGATCTCGTAAGTCCGCCCGCTATCCGGATCGGTGAGTTCGTAACGGTCGACCGAATCGACCTGCCAGGCCTCGCCTGTTTGCGTCATGCGAATCGTCTCCCTAATCGACTGCTGTGCTTCATGCCCGCGCGAGTGACGTGACGGGTAGTTCGTAATCCGATCGCCAAAAGTGCGCTGATCATCGGCGCCGCCCCCGAGCTCATCTGCGACCTCGGTGGCGGACGTGGTGCGAATTGAGTTCCTTCACCGACCGACAGCCGATAAGTGCGAGATCACGCTCGACCTCCGTTTTAAGGATGGACAGCGCACGATCGACACCGCGCTCGCCGCCGGCCGCCAGCCCGTATAGGTACGGCCGACCGATCGAGCATGCATCGGCCCCGAGTGCGAGCGCCTTCAAGACGTGGGTGCCACGTCGGACTCCGCCGTCGAGGATGAGTTCGAGCCGATCTCCGACGGCAGCGCGCACTTCACGTACGAGGTCGATCGGAGCGATCGCGCCGTCCAGCTGGCGGCCGCCGTGATTCGACAACATGAGCGCCGAAATGCCCGAGCCAATCGCGCGCTCAGCGTCACGCACTGATTGAACTCCCTTGAGAATCAGCGGCCCGGACCACTCTGACGCCAGCCATTCGACGTCGTTCCAGTTGAGCGACCGGTCCATCTGGCTGTTGACGTAGTCGATGACTGAAACCAGCGAATCGCTGAGCGCGCCAACCCGATGCGCCACATTCGCCAGCTCAAATCCAGGGTGCAGCAGGAGATTGAGCGCCCAGCGCGGACGCATCGCGAAGCTTAAGAAGCTCTTCAACGTGAAGCGGGGCGGCATCGCCATACCGGTTGTGCGATCGCGCTCTCGGTTACCGGCCACCGGCGTGTCAATCGTGAGGCACAGCGCATCGTAGCCAGCTGCCTTGCAGCGTATGACTAACTCGCGCGTTAGTTCCCGGTCTTTGAGCACGTAGATCTGAAATATCTTCGGCCCCTCGCTCGCTGCGGCGACCTCCTCGAGCGAGGTCGATCCGAGCGTCGACAGCGAGTAGAAAGTCTCCAGCCGTGCGGCGGCTCGCGCCACGGCGAGCTCCGCATCATGGTGGAAGAGCCGGGACATGCCAGTCGGCGCAATGATGAACGGGACGCCGATCCTCCTCCCGAGAAGCGTCGTGCCCGTATTGATAATGGACACGTCGGCCAGGCAGTTCGCAAGCAAGTCATAGTCGTCGAATGCGAGCGTATTACGTCGAAGGCTCACCTCGTCGTCGGCGCCACCGTCTATGTAGTGAAAGATGGGCGCTGGCAGCCGCCTGCGGGCAACGCGCCGCAGATCTTCGGTACTGAAACATTGCTCGGGCGTCCGCGGCCGCCTGCGCAACCCCTTTCCTTCGCGATCGGTCACTTCAGCAGTCCCATAACGAGCCGCTGACTGGCGGCGACCCAGAGTCGGCGCCGACGACTGGGGCTTCTGGTCGAACCGAAAGAGGCAACTCCATCGACGGTGGACAGGGTCTTACAGCGTTTCTGCATGAGACCCACTCCGTTCCTATAATGACGTGTAGGTCGCATCGATCAGGGCTCTCGCCCGCTCGCCGAGTGCCAGCGCGGGCCACCAGCGATTTAGGCTGTATGCGGCGCTCAGGCCACGCTCCCGATCGGCCATACCGAAGCTTCCGCCGCCGCCTGCGGTTCCGAAGGCTTTGGGATTGGGGCCGATGTAGAAGAAGCTGTTGTTGAGCAGCAGGCCAAGCGCCGTCTTGAACGGTGAGCCCCAGACCGCGCAGCGCGCATCCCACTGCACCTCAGTCATCAAGTCGATGATACGGGGGCTGAAGATGCGGATCCCGTCAAGCTCGCCGTCCATCGCGGCGAAGGCAAAGAGCCGCGCCACGCCACGTGCATTGCCACCGGCCATCATGAAGGGGAGCTGGGCGGCCTCTTCCGGGGTCAAGAATTCCCCCATCCTGTTCATGTCACCAATCGGCTTGAAGAATCGTGCCCAAACGTCTGGCGGCGCCGCCGGGTTCTTGAGGAACTCCTCTGTCTCAACATCCGAGCTGAAGCGCGCCAACTCGGCAGCACGCATCCGAAAGTGGTAGTCGACTCCGAGGCGGTTCGTGACCTGCTCGCGGAAGAAGTCCCAGGGCCGCTGACCAGAAACGCACTCGATCAAATGACCGAGGATCGGGATCACTGTAAGTGTGTGGTAAACGCCACGGGTTCCGGGCTGCCACTCGGGCCTCTGCTGCGCAACAGCCGCGACCAAACGGTCCCAGCGGAAGAAGTCACCTGGTTGCGCGGCATCACAAAAATGAATCGCCGCGTGGTGGCCGATGGCCTGACGAACCGTGACGCGGTCCTTGCCGTTCTGGGCAAAGTCGGGCCAGTACTGCGCCACGGGCGCGTCGTAACTGATCTTCCCCTGGTCGGCCAGCATGTGCAGCGCCATTGCCAGCATGCCCTTGACCACGCTCGCCATCCCGACCAGCGTGTCGCCGGTCCAGAGCGTCGTTCGCCGCGGGTCACGGTGACCGGCCCACAGGTCGACGACCTTGCGGCCGCCAAGATAAACGCAGTAAGACGCCCCTAGTTCGCGTCGGTCTCGGAAATTATTCGCGAACGCAGACAGTATCGCATTGAAGGCGGCCGGACACTCACCGCGGATGTCGATCATCTGGCCGTCAACTGCGACGCGATCCAATATCTCAGCGGCCATGTTCTCTCCTAGTGCTCCACGGTTCGCCATTTTCTATTCACGGACGCGAGACCGACTGGACCAATTTCCCGACGATCCGGGCAAGCGTTGGCGCGGGAGATTCAAAACGGTGTGGCATTCCGCGACCACTAACGGCACGCGTCACGCGGAATAGGCGCCAATCTGTAGGCATCATGCCACCCTCCGAGCGGGACCTTCCCATGAAACGCTCAGCTCTCAAGGCTGTAACATCGGGTTCGAATCCCGTAGGGAGCGCTGACCTACTCGCGCAAACATTGCTGCGTTGCAGAAACCGACCGGCTGGCAAGACCGTAGGAGACAACTATCTCAAGGTGCTAGCAGTCGCAAACCCGGATCGGGAGTCCCGGCGAAGTCTCTTGAAGTTGTTTCGCAACTCGATCAATGAGCACACTCAGGTACTGGCTTTTGACTCCCTAAAACAATGCGCAGAATACCTCGTGCCCGTTAGGTAGAGACGTCGGTTCCCTACCCCCTAAGATTGCAGCAAGTCGCGGCGACTGACAGGATGATATGCGCTCCATTGCCTCGGCAGACCTCCGCCGTCGAATTGACGCCCGCTGTCCGCTCTCGTATGAAGCACAAGAAATCATTCGATCCCGCAGTGCTCGCGCAAAGAATCTACAAGGCGCGCGGCCGGCTCTATAAGCGAATAAGGAACAAATCTGCGATAGAGCGCTACCTGATTTCGGTCAGGTCACGCGATGACTTTGTCGCTTTTTACAAGGTTCGGCTGCAAAAAAAACACGCCGGTCAATTGTATCGGTATCTGCTTCGACACATGGCTTTCGAAACGTGCCCCACGATCACTACGGCCTTAAGAACCATAAACGGGATCACCTCCTCGATTGAGCTATCGCAGGCGTCGAAGGTCATCGCAAGCCTGAATCGCAAGAAACCCGTATACGACAGTGTAGTCCGGCGACATCTGAAGCTCAGTCATCCCGGAGGAGACCTGAAACGGGCGATCGAGATCTACGCGCAACTTCTGGAACGGATGTCGGCACTTCTCCGAGAAGCGGATGTCAGCAAGGCAATCCGCGAGTTCAACCGTGAATTCCCCCAGTTCAGCCGTACGATCTTTCTCACCAAGATGAAGAAGCTCGACCTCTTACTCTGGCAACTGAAGTAAGTGAAGGTTCGGGGTAACGGCTCACCCGCGTAGGGCTATAAGATGAACTTTGCCGATCAGTTTCCCCTCACGTGATCCAGGTTCGGGCTATGGCCACCCTTTCGCTGCGCGCCGAGGCCATGCGTAGGTCTGCGAGTCGACCGCGTGTTCACCACGGCCGAATGGCCGCCTAACGGCTGGTCGCCGGCCAAATGAAAAAATACAGCATCCGCACGGCCGCCATCATTTGCTCGACTTTGACGCTGTGAACCCGTGGTCTGTGGTGGTTTGTAATCATTGATTAAAATGCAATCCATGATTAATGCTTAAGCGAGGACCGCTCATGGCTAGCATCGGTTTCGAGGCATCGGTTCCAACCTTGAAGGTGCGCGCAGCGGCGGGAAGACTACGCAAGGACTTCGCGGACGCGGGGGTTATGCACGCCCGAAAGGACAGTAGGTCTCCTTGTCCACCAGGTTGAGCACGAATGACAGCTTGGCCATACCCGAAATCACCGCCATGACGGTACCAAGCTCGAGGATGTCCGCCTCCGAAAAATGCTCACGCAGGGCCGCGAAGAGCTCCGGGCTCAGCGTGCCTTCCATGTTGGTCAGCGCCACTTGCGAGGCATAGTCGATCACCGCGCGCTCGGCGGTGGTGAATGCGCTGAAGTCACCGTTGGTCAGCCCAGCGATCTGCGTTTGCGAGAACCCGGCCTCGAGTGCCCCGGGAATGTTTTGACGATTGCAGGTCTGGCAGCCATGGAGTAGTGACAGCCGCAGACGCGCGAGCTGCTTGTAGCGCTGCGCCACCCGGCCGCCGAAGAACAACTTCTGGTAGAACGCGTCCATCACGAAATCCAGGGCCTGCGGCGCTTGCGCGAATACCTCGACGAATGTCGCGGACCCGGTAAGGCGGTTCAGCATGTCCCAGGCCGGTTGGTACTGCGGCGCGAGCTGCGTGCGCGGCGTGCAGGTCATCAGCGTTTCGGTCATGGCTTTCCTCGCTTGCATTGGTGCCAATCGGAGAGGGCACGTTGACGGGTCTCGTCGCATCTGATCAGGGCGGCCCCGCGATCGCATCGCGCCCGCTCCAGTCACGAGCCGCGCGGCGCATGTGCTCGAAAAAAGCGACGGTCTTGGGGGTCGCCTCGATGAGCTCTACCATTCCGCCGGGGTGATGGTCCGTCATCACGTACGCGAAGCGCATGCCGGCGGCATTGCCGTGCTGCACCGGCTCGATGCCCGCTGCCTTGAGCCGTGTAAGGTCACGTCCGAGGTCGGCACTCATGACGCCCATGTGCTGCAGACCAGTCCCGTGCCGGCCACGGAACTCCGTATAGATGGATGGGACGTCGTTGCGCTGCCGGATGAGCTCGATCTGCACCTCGCCCCAGTAGGCGATGGCAACGGTGAGATCGATATCGTTGGCGGGGAGCCCCCGATACCACAGCTCCTTGAACGGCACAGGCTCGAACACGAAGAAGGGACCGACGTGCATGACGCGCGCCCAGTGCTCGATCGCGGCCTGCAGGTCCTCCACGACGAACGCGTTCTGCATGACCGGGCCGAAGAGTCGCTCGAAGGTCGCCATGCTAGCCGGCCGCTTCGGAATCGAGCCGCGTCACCCAGCGTATCCCGCGGTTGAGCAGCTCGTAGTACACCGGCGACTGCCAGCTGCAGCGTTCCACCGTCGGATAGTCCTCGAGCAGGGGCTGCATGTCATAGCGGCCCCGGCAGTGCCCGAGCGTGAAGTACAGGACTTCGCCCCGGCCGTGCTCGTGCAGGTACATCACCGGTCGCAACTCGTCGGAGAACCATTCGCGCTCGACGAAGCCGCGCTGCGCCTTGCCGTTGTAGTGGGTGTGCAGCAGCACGCGGTTCGGGCCGTGCAGCTCCGACAGGTACAGCTCGTCGTTGACGGTAAAGGGCGCGAGGCCACGGACCAGCGGGTGCCCGGGCTCGGTGATCTTGACCTCAAAGTCCATGAGCGGCGGATGAGCCAGGAACTGGCTGCCGAGAACCGCCATCAAGCGCGGCAACGCCCGCGGCGTCGTGATGTGTCCGTCGGCCGTGAATTCGATCAGCGAGTTGGTGCCGTGCAGCGCGAGCCAGCGGCCACCCTGCTCCACGTAGCCGAGCAGCGCATCCTGCTCGGCTTCCCCGGGGCGCAGGTCGCAGGTGTAGGTGATCAGGGCGTCCGCGGCGGCGAGGGTGCGCGTGTCGGCATAATCCCCGGCGACCGAGACGCGCAGCCGCTCGTGC
>Ga0335069_10005522_pt1 | contig 18584 bp, 21 predicted proteins | sample Lox_Sample_11_FD_206714 | JGI IMG/M metagenome (GOLD analysis project Ga0335069, IMG submission 206714) | Soil microbial communities from Loxahatchee National Wildlife Refuge, Florida, United States - Lox_Sample_1.1 | ecosystem: Environmental > Terrestrial > Soil > Wetlands | place: USA... | reverse complement strand
GTTGCCGACCACCTCGTCGCGCTCCTTGATCGCGCCGATACGGCGGATGTCGAGGCGCACGGAGGAATAGAATTTGAGCGCGTTGCCGCCGGTGGTGGTCTCCGGCGAGCCGTACATCACACCGATCTTCATGCGGATCTGGTTGATGAAGATCAGCATGGTGTTGGATTTGTTGATCGAGGCCGTGAGCTTGCGCATCGCCTGGCTCATCAGCCGCGCCTGCAGGCCTGGCAGCGACTCGCCCATCTCGCCTTCGAGCTCGGCCTTCGGCACCAGCGCCGCGACCGAATCGACCACCAGCACGTCGACCGCGCCGGAGCGCACCAGCGTGTCGCAGATTTCCAGCGCCTGCTCGCCGGTGTCGGGCTGCGAGATCAAGAGCTCGTCGATATTGACGCCGAGCTTGCGGGCATAGACCGGATCGAGCGCATGCTCCGCATCGATGAAGGCACAGATGCCGCCCTTCTTCTGCCCTTCCGCCACCGTGTGCAGCGCCAGCGTCGTTTTCCCCGAGGATTCCGGCCCGTAGATCTCCACGATGCGGCCCTTCGGCAGACCACCGATGCCGAGCGCCATGTCGAGCCCGAGCGAACCGGAGGACACCGTCTCGACATCCATCGAGCGGTCGTTCTTGCCGAGCTTCATCACGCTGCCCTTGCCGAACTGGCGCTCGATCTGGGACAGCGCAGCGGAGAGAGCCTTACTCTTGTCCATGGAGGATCCTTCGACGATACGCAGGGCATTGGCGGACATGGGTGCTGCTCCTTATGGCGGGGATTCGCCCGATGGACAAACGCTGGGTAGCATTGGTCTGTGGTGAAAACCAACGTACCCTATTTGTTCCAAGTTCGCAATATGTTCTTTTGCGCCCCAGGCTGCTTTTTCCCTTTCCGTGCTGTTTCCATGCTGCTTTCATGGCTGTTTCCATCCCGTCCGGCAGACAACCCTTTTGGTTCTTGCCCGTTCTGGCCAAGGCTTGGTCGCGGGCCGCCCCACGATCGCGTCGAACGCGTCCTTGCCGATCGCGTCATGCAGAACGCGGGCAGCGGCCTCGATTGCCTTCAATGTCGGCCGCCAACCATGGCGGTGCCTCCACGAACCGAGTGAGGCTGGGACTGAAGCCCGAAAACCCCAGGCCAAATTCCGCCGCACCCCGCCTATGTCCAATTTTATCCTTTCGCTGCGGAACGGAATCCGGGTTCCTGCGTGATGTCTCCAAGGACATCAAGGACCCGGGCATCACGGAGAAGGCAGCGCAATGCCTCACAGGAACTATTTGATCCGGCAGGCCGCCTCGCTCCTGAGGTTTGCAAAGGAAACAAGCAATTCCGAAATGGCGACCGTGCTCATGACCAAAGCCGCCGAATTCAACGAGAAGCTGGACGAGGCGCCGCTTCGCCGGGCGGACGTCAGTCCGCGCGCTCCGGACGTGGAGCCGAAAACTTAAATCGACTGCATCGCCCCTGCTCGCCGGATGCCGACCCACGGCCGTTCAGCACGTCACGGGACGGACGTCCCCGACGCCTCGCGGCCCACCGGCAGGACCGGACCTACATGCGCAAGCATTGGAAGATTTTCGAACAGAGGGCATCTCGACCAGCTGGATCCGTGGTCGCCATCTGCAGAAAAGACATCCCGGCCGTCGCAGAGTTTAAGGACATACGCGCTGCATGAAGAAGACCGACATTCAATGCCCCGATTGCGCAGCCGGCTATCGGCGGATCGAACTCGTCTCGACGCGCGGGAAGGCGGGCGTCTTTCGTTGCCTGCTCTGCAACCGCGTTCTCGAGACGTTCGACGGCGCGACCGAAATTGCCTATCGTCTCACGGTCGTCCCTGAGAGGATGCTCGACTAGGCGAGCCGGCAAGGCCTTGCGGCTTGTCCTGGATTGCCGCTTTCCGAGACGTCACGTCGACGCCGCCCTGCGGTTTCGCATCATGCTGAGCCGACGCCCGGCACTGGCCAGGATCGCGATCGAGCTGATCAGGGCCGGAACGCCGAACGGCGCCAGAAAGAACGGCACCATCCATGCGTCCAATTCGGGTCCGCGGCACTGCGTGCCGACGGACGGAATGAGCGAGCAGATGAATTGTGCCCAGACGACCGTGAGCACGAACAGCCCTGCCACGATCAGAAAAACCGTATTGCGAATGATTGCGATCGCATGGCGCATTCGTGTCCCCCGTTCCACCGCATACGATTGTGGTCGCTGCAAGTTACGGGCCTGCTAATCTGATATTTAAGGATGTTCTGATTAGCTAATTAAGCAGGTTGCATGCGGTCGCACCACAACTCTGGAACGCAGGCACCGCAGACCGAGGCCGGTTTCAAGTCTTTTGCTCGGGCTTCACGCGCGATCGTCCAGTCGATCCTTCACCTGACAGCGCGCTGGAACATTCGCTTGCAGGATTCACTTGTGAAGATTCACCTGCGAAGCTCCACTTGCGAAGCTTCACTTGGGAAACAGCTTGTCCCTGATGTAGCGCGAGGTCGCCGTGAGGCGGACGCTGCTGCGCGGCTTGATCCAGGAGGCGCGATCGATCTCGTGCTTGTCGCCGATCGCGAGCGCGCCCCTGGCCTTCTTGGCGATGAAAATCGCATCGCTCATCTTGCGGCCCGTGCGCCGGTTCTTGGCCTTGACCTCCTTCCAGAGCCGGAGCCGGCCAAGCTTCAGCTTGGGGAGCTCTTCCTTGATCTCGCGGCGCAGGCAGGCCTTCGCATCCTCGCGGTCCCTCTTCCGGCCGCCCGGAAACATCCAGCGCCGGTCGCTCCGCCGCCTGACCAGAAGAACGCGTCCGCGCTTTGCCGCGACCAGCTTGGATGACTTCGCCATGTCTGCCGCAATCTCCCCACAGAGTAGAATCGCGAAAATATTTTACCCGCTTTCCGTGTTCGGAACAAAGCGAATCAGGCACGCGAGCAGTTCTCCGGCCGCCGGCGGCGTTTCGCGAGCAGCGCCTGATGCCGCAACCGTCAGCTGCGATTGTGGAGACTTAAGGCGCGCCGAGCCATTGCCGATGCAGCGCGGATCGGGCTTTTATTCAATTCGACGAAGTCGGGGCGTCGCCTTCGTAAGCATCGCTGTGCGTGTCGGAGCGCGGGCGATTGACAATCACACCCCGATGGCGCTCGCAATAAGTGGCTGGCTGTGACTGCACCGCCAGCCACAAGGACAACCCAACCTTATCGAAGATCGCTTCACGTCATGGAACCTGCAGATGATCCGGAGCACCGCCGAGCGCAGCGCTTCCGCGTTTTCAAGGCCGGCACGATCGAGTTCAGCAGCAACGCGATTCCCTGCACGATCCGGAACCTCTCCGCCTCGGGCGCCGCTCTCGAGGTCAACAGCCCGCTCTGGTTTCCCGATCGCTTCACGCTGGCCATCGCAAGCGACGGCTCGCAGCGAGCCTGTCACATCGTCTGGCGCAAGGAGAAGCGGATCGGGGTCGCCTTCGAACAGCCGCCGCCGGCCTGACGTCGCGGCAATTGCATGGGCACCGGCCGATCACCCGCGCGGCAGCGCGCGCAATTCCTGCCACGTCAGACCGGCGCCCCGATGTTCTCCGGGCGAGAACAAAGTTCCCATCAACCTTCTCTTAAGCAAACTGAAGCAGACGCGCCTTGTTAAACTCATTCTAAAGCGCGGTGGATTTCGCGGCGGAACACCATTCATGCTTCGCTTCCTGTGCGGGCGATGCCGGTCCAGCCATCGGCAGCACGCGCGCAAGAACCTGGTCGCAAATTGCCGTCCGGCGCGCGCCCTCCAAGAGCTGATCCTGCCTCGAATGATCGCTACACGAAGGCGCGGCAGCGTTCGCGCTGGACGTGTGTCGATGCGCAGGCAAATTCATGCACGCTGTCGTGGAACGGTCGTCACATCGGCGCATAGTCCTCGGATGAGACGAGGCGACGTCATCTGCCCGCAATGCCACGCCAGTTTCCGGCGCATCGAGCTTGCGACCCGACGCGGCAAGGCGGGCGAGTTTCGCTGCTCGCTCTGCGACCAGGTGCTGGAGGTCTTCGACGGCTCCACGGAAATCGCCTACCGCATCACGGTTGCACCGGAAAAGCTGTTCGAATAGGCCCCGCTCTGCTCCTGATCGCCGTCGATCCGTTTCGTTCAGCCGCGGCGCCTCGTTTTCGGAAAAACCACTACAGACATTCCCGCATCCTGTTTCTAGAATGCGATTTGAGTAACGTCGAATCGCCCGGTTCGCGAAGCGAATGTCAGACACGTCACACGAATGCCGCCTGCGTGAGTTTCCACGATGACCGTCCACGCGCAAAAACTTCTCACTCCGGAAGAGTTTGCCTCGCTGATCGAGATCGCGGTGACCTCGCCCGATCCGAGCATCCCCGCAGCCCATCTCGGCAAGCTCGTCGCGCTCGGATATGTCGCGCTGACCGAAAGAGGTCCGGTCGTGACGGGTGACGGGCTGATCCGAATCACCGAGAGCGAGTGACCGGCAAGTCCACGGGATGGTGAAAATGTGACGCGCGCGCGACGCCATTGCGCCCGTTCGCCGCAGCCGCGACGTCGGCCCGTAATGGCCCGGGATTGATCTGGCAGGCCTTTGCGCTTCCACTGCACCCGCCCACAAAAACTCATCCATCGGGAGCCGCCGTCGCGTCGGCCCAAGCATGCCGCTCTACTTCTTTCGCATCCGCAACGGCCGCTACTCCGGCGCATCGGAGCTCGGCACCGAATGCGCCGACCGCGCTGAGGCTTGGCGCGCGCTGACGACCACCTGCGCCGAGATGGCCGCCGGGATCTCGCGCAAGCTCAGGGAAAATTCGGAATGGCAGATGGAGCTGCTCGACGAACAGCAGCGCCCGGTATTTCGCATCCGCATCGTTGGCGAAGCGTTGGCTGAGGACGAACGTTCCGATGCTGCTTCCTTCGCACGTCCCGCGCCTGCCAAACATTGATCGAGATCAAAACCGGGTCGGCCGGCGCCGCCTAGTCTGTTTAACATGAAGCTCGCTCCAGCGCCGCGAGTTCGTGAGCGAACTTCCGGTTCTCAGATTCGGATGTGGTCTGGTTCGGACCTTCGCGTTCGCGGACGATGCCCGCGGCAATCGAGCGCGCGTAGGTGATCAGGCTCGTTTGCAACCGACATGCCGCAATTGCTGTTCAAGTGTCCACGGACCGGGATGAACGTACAGCATTGGCTCGACGAGCCCGAGTCGAGCGATCCGCATCCCGTCTACCAGTCGGTGGTGTGCAAGGCCTGCACAAGGATCCACTTCATCAACAGCGCCACCGGCAAGCTGCTCGGCGGCGAGCGAGAAAATTGAACGGGTTCATCCTGCAGCCGGGCGGCGCGCCGGAAGCGTACTCTCTCAGTCGGCGCTAGGCAGCCGGCGCATCGTGAATTCGATCTCGTCGCCGGGCAATTCCCGCCAGCTTTCGACCACGCTCATGTAGCCGCCTTTTGGATAGCGCGCCAGAAAGTCCCTGGCCTTCTGGCGTGCCTGCTCACGCGGCAGCCTGAAGGTCTCGCGCAGGTAGCCATCGGACGGCTTGCGCCGTCCCCCCATTCGGGACGCGAGGTCGCGCGGACGAACGACCATCTCGATGGCTCCAACGCAGATACAACCCGCACCATAGATAGGTACGGCAGGAGCGCGATGTCAGCCCTGGACCGGGGATGGCTGTCCCGGCCTCCCGCAACCTTCCTCAGTTCTGGCTGCTGCCGGTCTTGCTCTTTGGCTTCGCAGACGCCGCCGTCTTGGCTTGTACGGCTTTGGGCTGCACTGTCTTGGGCGCATCGGATGTGCGCACACCGCCCCAGGGATCGTTCGAGCCCTTGGCGTCGGGAATCTTTTTCAGCGATTCTTTATAGGCCTGGTTCCGTTGCTGCTCGGCCTCCAGCTCGTCAGGCGTCTTGGAGGGACCGTCCGCCAAGATGTTGATGTGGGGTCCATCGCTCCCGCCCATTTGCGCCTGGACGCGCCCCGGCAACAGCGTGGCGGATGCCGCCAGCACGATGGCCAACGCAGCAAAACCAAAGCTTCTCATTTCAGACGCTCCCCTGGCTCAACACGCTTCTTTACCATCGCGCCGGAGGCGGCGCCAAGCGGCCAGTTTGTTTCGATCGATGTCATGGAAGGTCCGGATCTCCTTTCCAGGCCCCCCGTTTTGGATTACCGCAGAGCGCCGTCGGATCAAGGGAACCGCCATTCATGCCGCAGGAAATCCAGGCTGAACCATTCACTATCGAGGAAGCGCGGCGTATTCTTGGCGATGTCTTTGCGCCCTGGGTCAGGGACCTCGACCTGTCGGTCGATAGCGTCGATTATGAACGGCCTGACGATGCCGGTCCCGACTGGCAGCCCGGCGCGCTCCTGCGCATGGCCTTCTCCGACCGGCTGTGCCGGCATGGCGGCGTCGTCTGCGGACAGGCGCTGATGGCCCTTGCCGATACCGCGATGGTGATCGCCATGGTCGCGGCGAGCCGCGGCTACCGGCCGATGACCACGGTCGACCAGACCACGCATTTCATGCGCGCGGTCGCCTCCTCGGACGTGCTCGCGGACGCGCGCGTGGTGCGGCTCGGCCGCACCATGAGCTTTGGTCGTGTCACGCTCTTTGCCGCGACCGACCGGAAACCGGTGGCGATGTGCTCCAGCGCCTTCGCCATGCTGTGAAGCCTCGCGCATGGTTAACCGCCTCTGAATCCGATCCCGCCTCCGTAGGCATACGGATTCAGACGGCTGCAACCGGCGCGTGTCATGCTCGCCCCATTATCCACGGCCAAGTGGGCCAGTATAGTGTGGGCCACGACCATGAGCGCGGTTGCGATGGAGAAGCGGGGAGCACCCCGGCACAGAGTATTCAAGCATGGCACGCTGGCATTTCCCGGCGGCGGCGCCATCGACTGCACGGTCCGGAACATCTCGGACACCGGAGCGCGGGTCGACGTCGACAGTCCCGTCGGCCTGCCTGAAGTTGTCACGCTGATGATTTCGACCGATCATTTCGTGCGCCAGTGCCGCACGGTCTGGTGCAATGACAACCGGATCGGCCTCGCGTTCGATCAGGCGGGCGCTTGAGCCTTCCGCCTGGCGGCTCGACGCCAGGCGAGGAGCGCGAATGCGACGCCCGCAATCGCGCCGAGAACCGCAAGCGCACCGGCCGCGAAGCGCCCGCCGGGGCGATCGATCGTGCGGGACCACAGCGAGGGCGCCTCGCCGGCCCGCGCCAGGCGGAACGCCACCACGCTGTCGCCGATCGAGGTGCCGACCTCGGAATGACCACCGGCCGAGATCACGACATATTGCTCTCCCTTCCACAGATAGGTCATCGGGTTGGCGATGCCGGGAACCGGCAACCGCCCCTGCCACACCTCCTCGCCGGTTGCCGCGTCGAGCGCGCGCAGATAGGCATCGCCGGCGCCGGTAAAGATCAGGCCGCCCGCGGTGACCGCAACGCCATTGACCAGCGGCGTGCCCCATTTGAGCGCGAGGCCGAGCGGCGCACGATCCTCGGTCGTACCGACGCTCGAGCGCCAAAGAATCTTTCCGGCCCTGACATCGAGCGCGACGGTTTCGCCCCAGGGCGGGCTGTTGCACGGCAGGCCATACTGCGACAGCGCGACCTTGCGCAACATCGCAAACGGTGCGCCGCGTTGCGGGCCGAAATCGGTGCCCGGCGGCGGCTTGAAGTCCACCGCGTCGGACGCCGGCATCAACTTGATGATGTGGATCGCGCGCGTGACATTGGCGTAGAGGATCTGGCGGACCGGATCGAACGCGGCGCTGCCCCAGTTCACGCCGCCGCCGGTCATCGGATATTCCAGCGTGCCGTGCGTCGATGGCGGAGTGAAGAGCCCGTCATTGCGCAACGCCTTGAGTTCTGCGTCACAAGACGGGCTCCCGATCAGCGGAAGCGGCTTGAACGTGTCCGCAAGCGCAAAACTCTGCGGCAACAGCGGTGGCAGATGGGTCGGGAATGGCTGCGTCGGCGACAGCGCCTCGCCCTCCGCGCCGCCTTGCGGGACCGGCCGCTCCTCGACCGGCCACACCGGCTTGCCGGTGTCGCGGTCGAGCACGAACACAAAACCCTGCTTGGTCGGTTCGATCACGACGTCGCGGGGGCCGTCGGGCGTGTCAATCCGTGACAGCGTCGGCTGCGCCGCCAGATCGTAGTCAAAGACGTCGTGATGTACGGTCTGGAACGACCATTTGAGCGCGCCGGTCTCAGTGTCCAGCGCCACCACGGAATTGGCGTGCTCGTTGTTGCCCGGCCGCTTGCCGCCCCAGAAATCGGGGCTTGGCGACGTGGTCGGCAGGAACACCAGCCCCCGCTCCTCATCCGCCGACATCGGCGCCCAGACATTGCTCTGGCCGGCGCTGATGCCGTCATGGATCAGCGGATCGAAATTCCAGCGCGGCGCCCCGGTGCGCGCATCGAAGGCGCGCACCACACCGAGCGGTCCGTCGAGGCGCACATTGTCGGCAATCGAGGAGCCCACCACAACCACGCCCCGGCTCACCACCGGCGCCGAGCTGATCTGAAACTCGCCGGGCCAGACAAGCTCCTTGCCGACATCGATCCTGACCTCGCCATGCGTGCCAAAATCCTCGCAGGGCGCGCCGGTCCTGGCGTCGAGCGCGATGACGCGGACATCGTTGGTGCCCATGAAAATGCGCGAACGGCAGGCGGCGCCCGCGGCCGCCCGGTCGTCGACCCAATAGGCGACGCCGCGGCAGACATAGCGATTGGCCGGGCGCAGGCTGTTGGAGACATGCGGGTCGTAGCGCCATTTCTGCGTCCCGGTGCCGGGATCGAGTGCGATCACCTCATTGAAGGGCGAGCAGAACACCAGGCTGTCCTCGACGAACAGCGGCGTTGCCTCGAACTTGGTCCGTGCCATCGCGGCCGGCGGACGGTTTTCCAGATCGCCGGTATGATAGTCCCAGGCGCGCACCAGGTTCGCCACGTTGGCGGGCGTGACCTGGTCAAGGCTCGAGAAGCGCGTTCCGCCGCGGTCGCCGCCCCAATGATCCCAGCCGCGCGCCGGGCTCACGATCAGCAGAATCGCGAGTATAAACAACGGCTTACCTGTGAAATATCGCATCGCAAATCGCCCTGATCCCTGCCTGCCTTCACGGCCGCGCGGCCACGGTATAGGATCACCATGATTGGCATTCCGAACCTGCATTTCCTGTCCGGCGCCCGTGATTAGGTCCCTCATCCGAATAGCAAGCGCGCCGCCCGTCCAGCTCCGATGGGATGGGTGGTTGCGTCCGCGGGACGAACCGGCCGCCGCCGCGACGAGCGGTTCGGATTCGAGGGCCGGCGGTGGCGACAGGCGGCTTCCGCTTCGGGTGGCTTACGGGATCGCCACCGGAATGGTCATCGTCTCCTGCACACTCAGCGCCATGAGCGAGGCGCGCGACATATCATGGCGCCTGGGGACGCCGCATAATTTCTGGGAACCCGCGATGTGGGATGCCACGAGCGGCATTGTCGTCATCGCGCTGCTGCCGCTTGCCAGGTTCGCGGCCGCGCTGATCGGCGCGAGCAGCGGCTGGCTGCTTGCGGTCGGGCTCGCGGCTGGCGCGGCGCTCGAATTCCTGTTCTCCACCCTTCACATCGTCGGCATGGGTCTGCTCAGGGAGTTCGTCTATCGCATCAGTGGCTGGGCCTACGCGTTTCCCTGGGGAAGCCAGTTTCCCTATGAGATGCGCAAGGATCTGCTCGCCTTCTGCGGTCTCGTCACGATTTTCTGGCTCGCCGACCGTCTCAGCATCGTGACAGAGTCGGCGCCCGGCAAAAGGCCCGATGTCATTGAGCCGCCGGCGTCCGCACAGGAGATCTGGCTGCGCGATGGCCGGATCAGCGTCCTGATCGATCCGACCGAGATCATTTCGGTGACGTCGGCCGGCAACTATGTCGAATATCGCTTGACGGCAAATCGCACCCATCTGGTGCGCGCCACCCTGCAGACCCAGGAAGACCGGTTGGCGCCGCTCGGCATCGTCCGGGTCCATCGCACCCGACTGATCAACCTTAGACGTATCGTCGCGCTGGAATGGCGCCAGTCCGGTGATTTCGAAGTCCGACTCGATACCGGCGAAACCGTCGCCTGCAGCCGCCGCTTCAAGACGGCCGTCGCCCATCTTGCGGCTTGACGCGGCGCGCGCACTCGCGCCGACTTCGCAACCTGTTCATTGCGGCTTGTTCGTTTGCGGACGCGCCACGCCCCACGGATCGTATTTCTCCTTGGGTTCCGGAATGCGTTCCAGCGCGGACTTGTAAGCCTTCTCATCGACGACCGGCTTCTTCTGGTCCGGGCTCCTGAGATCGCTGGTGTTCTTCCCGCGTCCGCCACCACCCATCATCTGGGCCTGCGCAGGCACGATCATAAGCGCTACCAGCGCCGTTGCCGTGACAATGGTCCGCATCTTGTTCCTCGTCGTCCGCGTGCGGGGCACCTTAGCGCGGCAAAAGAGGCCGGCAAACGGCATTTCCGGCATTTTAGAAGCGTCCCACAGATGACGAATGCGGCCATCGCGAGATGGCCGCATCTTTGCCGGATTGGCTCAACTTTCAGTAGCGGCGGATGGGTCCGTTCATGCCTCCGCGCTCGCCGCCGCCCCAGTGGCCGCGGCCAATTCCGATCCCGATGCCGACGCCGACCGGTGGTCCGTAGACGATTTCGGGGGGCGGCGGCTGGCGATAGATCACGACATCATCGCCGCCATCATCGACCCGCGGCGGCCGCTTGCGCTTCGGAGTATCGGCGTCGGTCTTCTTGATCGGCTGCACCGGCGCGCTGCAGGGACAGGTCGGGCCGAGCGCGACGTTGGTCGGCTGAGCAGGGGCACTCGCGATCGCCGCGACCACGGGCAGCGGGCTCGGACGGTTGCGCAGCCGCTCGATCAGCCGCTGCGCGGTCGGCGTCAGGTCGCTGTCCGGATATTTTGCGAGGAAGCCCCGGTACGACGCCACGGTGTTGAGCAGCACCGCGTCCTTCCACGCCACCATCCGGCGATGCAGATCGAGCCATTCCCGCGCCTGCGGCGTGAATGGCGGATCGGTGTACAGCGTGACAAAGGCTTCATAGGCTTCCACCGTGCCGTCGGCGACGATGGTCTCGTTGGCAAGTGCGATCGGTTTGCCCTTCAGGTCCCGCTGCCAGTCCTCGACGCTGCGCCTCGTGGCGGCCGGCATCGGGCCGGCATTGGCCGCGGCAGGCGACGCAGGCGCAGCGCCGCCCACGAACCTGAAATCCTCGGTCAGCGACGAGCTTTCCCAGGGCGTCTGGCGGCCCTCGGTCGCCTTGTTGACGGCGACGCGAACGCGCTTGAAGGCCTGCTCGATCGGCAGGTTTGGTTCGCGCGCAGCCGCCAGCAGCGCCGTCGTATAGGGGCTGTCGGCGCCGTCGCCATCCTCCGCAACGGCTCCCGGCGCGGTCGAATAGGACAAGAATGTGCCGGGCGCACCGCTCTTGGTATCGACCAGCGCAAGCCCATGTCCCGCGGTCTGGCTGATGGCCGGGAACGGATTGTTGCGGCAGGCATCGAGCAGCAGCAGCCGCATCCTGCTCGGCACCGCGTTCAGCGTGTTCAGGACGTCGTTCAGCCGCACCGCCTGCAGCGGGATGTCGGTCTCCCGTTTCGGGTCGACATCGACGGGCACCAGATAATTCTCGCCATCGATCTGCAGGCCGTGTCCTGCATAGAACAACAGCGCCACGGTGTCGGGACCCTTGGCGGCGATTTTTGCGGCGAAATCGCCGACCTTCTCGTTCATGTCCTTCTGCGTCAGGTCGTCGGCGAGCGTCACGTCAAAACCGGCGTCAGTCAGCAGTTTCGACATCGCATTGGCATCGTTGGCCGGATTGGGCAGCGCGGTGACGGTGCGGTAGGCGGACTGCCCGATCACCAGCGCCAGACGGTTTTCGGCGCGCGCGGCATCGGACGTCGCGGCGATCCCGGCGAGTGCGAGCGCGGCACAGAGGACACGGGGAAACATGGCGACATCTCCGTTTACGTTCACCTTCTCCTTGGTTGGCCTCTGCTGTGGACCGGTTCAAAAACAAGGCATGCCGAAGGCCGCTGGATCAGATATTGTTGATCGGGGGAAGCATGGCGGCTCCGGTCGGCCGCGGTAAGATTGTCCGGCAGGGACAATTTCGCGCATGCGGGGGATTATTGCTCGTTGGACGTTGCTGGGCGTGTCGGCGCTGACGCTGTCGGCGTGCGCCGCGGACAGCCATGCCTCGCTCCCGCAATTCATGCGCGCGCAGGCCGCCGTGCCGCTGCCAGAGCCGGCTCCCGACGTCAAGCAGATGGTCCACGACAAACTGGACTCGGTCTTCATGACCACCTCGCATCCGCGCCAGGTACGGGTGTCTGCGCCCTCGCGCGACGTGCAGGGACATGGCTGGACCGCCTGCGTCAGGGCCGAGGTCGATTCCGCGACCGGCAAGCCGCTGGGCTCGCAGACCTATCGCATCACGATCAGCGACGGCACGATCCTCGACCGGCGCCGCGTCGGCGCCGAGGACAATTGCGATTCCGAAAACTACGAGCCGATCTGACGAAGCGATCCGCCGGCTCGTCTCGGCGACGACGTCGAGTTCCTGCCCGAACGCCGCGATCGCGTCAGCCACGCATATCGAGAATGGCGCGCCGCCCATCCAGGCAGCCACGCCGACGTGCTAGCACGTTTGCGGCCGCGCGGCAGCTGTACAACTCGTCTAGAAGAAGAGGCCTTCTTTAGTTCTTTAAGTGTTGACTGGGTTGTGGATGCCTGCTGATACCCGTCTTGGGGATGAGGTAACTGGGAACGGTGGGGCTGCGGTGCTCGCGCAGATTGTGAGGCTTTTGCGGCCCAAGGAGTGGGTCAAGAATGCGTTCGTGATCGCACCGCTCTTTTTCACACCGAATGCTGTCAGCCGGAACAATTGCCTATTGGTTCTTTTCGGAGCGATGCTGTTCTGCGCCGCATCCAGCGCCGTCTACGTCCTCAACGACCTCATGGACTGCGAGGCGGACCGGTTGCACCCGAAGAAGCGCTACAGGCCCGTCGCGTCCGGAGCGGTCAAGCCGTGGCAGGCGGCCATCATCGGCACTGTTTTCGGCATCGTCGCACTGTCGGGTGGATTTTTCCTGTCAGTTAAGTTCGGCACCTATCTCGCTGCCTACCTGGTGATCAACGCGGGCTACTCGTTCGGTCTGAAGACGATTTCCATTTTGGACATCCTGTTGATCGCCGTCGGCTTCGTCATCAGGGTCTTCGCGGGCGCTACGCTGATCGGTGGGACGCCTTCACCCTGGATCATCATCGCAACCGGCCTGATCTCCCTGTTCCTGGCTGCGGGGAAGCGGCGCGACGACCTCGTTCAACAGCTCGATTCCAACCACAGGTCGAGCCTGACCGGCTACTCGATCGAGTTCCTTGACACCCTGATCGCGATCATCCTGGGTACCCTGATCGTCAGCTACCTCATGTACACCACGAGCGAGGAGGTCATGCAGCGGCTGAGTTCGCGCCATCTCTACGTCACTTCGGCCTTCGTCGTTGCCGGCATTTTCCGATATCTCCAACTCGCAATGGTGGCCCGCACCAGCGGCTCGCCCACCGACGTCGTGCTGCGAGATCGCTTCATATTCCTGACAATGATCGGCTGGCTCTTTACGTTTGGATACTTCGTCTATGGCTGAGTCAGCCGGGGTCGATCGGCAGCGCGGCCGCGGCTTCATCGCCATGCTGAGGTTGTTGACGATCCTGATTCTCCTTGGCGTCTTGTCACCGCCGATCAACGATCCGAGCTTTTTTACCCTGTTCTTTCTGCTTTCGCTGGCCACCGTTTTTGGTGACATCCGTCTCGGCCGAGGACGGTGGTTGCTCGCGGCTGCGGTGCTTGTGGCCTCACTACCGATACAGAGTGGCATCCCCACAACGAAGATCATCGAGCGCCACAACCTGTTTCTTCGCATCGTTGAAGGCGAAGCCGTTCAGCGACAGCTGCCAGACCGGATCTATGCCGACATGGCCGAGAGCTTCGAACGGCAGTATCCTCTCGATCGCCGCTGTGATGCGAAAAATTTCGGCTGCTGGGCTTATTTCGGGGTGCCACGGACCGCCTCTGCCTGGTCGGCAGATCATGCGTTCGGCGAGCCCAGCCGAGTGGTGTCCGGCATTGATTTTCACGATCTGGCTTCGTTCCGGCTCGGCGTGATCAACGAGATCCAGTATAATTGGTATGATTTTCTGACGCGCGGCGATCCGGCTTTCAGCGAGATCAAGCGCGAGAGTGCGCCGTTCTTCGTCGACTACGAATTGCCGTCCAGTCTGGTCGGCAGCTCGCTTTGTATCAGGGGCACGTCCTTCTGGAATGAGACGAGCGGGTTCGAGAGGCTTTCCGGCGACGGCGAATATTGCAGGCGGATTGTCAGCCCGCAGACGCAGGTCATTGCCTACTCCTTCGACCCGGCCAAGCCGCTTGCGATGAGACTGCAAAAGACGCCGTCTCGGCTGGCATGGGATTGGCTATCTTTCGCGCTGCATTTGATCTGCGCAATCTCGATTGCGCTGTGTCTCGTCAGGCTTACGCCTCGGGCGCTGCCTCCGATTGCAATCGGCGCCTTCGCGCTGCTGGCGATCTATTGCGTCTATCCGACGCTGCTCACCGGATTCCGGGTTCACGATGGCGGGAATGACGGCCTCACGCACGAAGGATACGGTCGCAACATCCTGCAGGCAGCGATCAGCGGCAATTGGCGCGAGGCGCTCCAGGGCATGGAGCCGGTATTCTACTTCATGCCGGGGCTTCGCTACTTTCGGGCCCTCGAGAAAGCTTTGTTCGGCGACACCAACTATGGATACATCATTGCCATAGCGGGGATACCGATCGCGATTTTCTGCATTCTGCGACAGCTGGTGCCGACGAAACTCGCAATTGCAACCGTGGCGACTTTCGTCCTCTCGATCGCTTTTCCGGCTGCCGTTCTCGGTTTCCTGCCTTACGTTCAATTTGCGGAGCAAGGATTTCCGGACACGCTTGGCTATCTCTTTTTCCTTATCGGGATCATCTACGGATTCAAGGCGGCACAAGCGCCCGATGACAGGCTTCCCGCATGTGTTTCCAGCTTCGCCTTCGCGCTGGCCGTCTTTGTCCGGCCGAATCTTGCTGCCGGTGGCGCCGTGTTCCTGAGCCTGTGGGGGATCGCGCTGATCCGCGAGCGGCGCTGGTGGAATCTTTGCTTTGCCGCGATCGGGCTCTCTCCGGCCTTCCTGATAACGCTCCACAATTGGGTTTTCGGCAAAAAGCTCGTCTTGCTCACGGCTGCCGCCTTCATCAAGGAAAACCTCGATATGCCGCCCAGTCGGTATGCCAGCGCGCTCGGATCACTCGTTGGTCGGGGAGATCCGGCGGACTGGCTCGCGGTGACGCGACACTTGAAGAATTGGCTGCAGGTTCTGCCGGGCCACTCGCCCTGGTATCATCTCGTGTTGCTGATCATGGCGCTGTCGGTCTGCTTTCGCTCCGAACAGACGTGGCGCATTCGTACCCTGATGGCGACGGCGCTGTCGCTCCACGCCGTGCTGTGGTTCTGGTACCCGTACGGTCGATACGCCTTGATGGCATGGACGTTGACGGCGATCGCAACAATGGGCGCGCTCGTCTCATCCTGGGGCAAACGCATCTCGGTGAAGGTCACAGACCGGTACGGCAGCGTCCCCATGATGTTTGGATTTCGTGGCGCCGCGCATGGGAAATAGCGCGTCGGTCAATGGACACGATCGCCAACGGCACGATCATCGACCGGCGCCGAGGACAATTGCGACTCGGAAGACTACGAACCGATCTGAGCACCGGGATGCGCCGGCTGTAGCACTACGCGGCGACGTTGAGCTCCTGCTGGAACTGCTCGAAGGCGGAGATCGCGTCGGCCGCGTACATCAAGGATGGCCCGCCGCCCATGTAGACGGCCATGCCGAGCGTCTCTTCCACCTCCTGGCGCGTCGCGCCGAGCCTGACCAGCGCCTCGGTGTGGAAACCGATGCAGCCATCGCAGCGCGTCGCGATCCCGATCGCGAGCGCGATGAGCTCCTTGGTTTTCCTGTCCAGCGCCCCGTCGCTGGTCGCGGCCTTGGCCAGCGCGGAGAAGCCCTGCATGGTTTCGGGAATGTCCTTGCGCAGCTTCTTCAGCTCGGCGGAGATTCGCCGGGTGATTTCGGTGTAGTTCTTGTCCATGGCCAAAAGTCCTTACTTGCTTGGAGAGGATGCGGGCGGCGTCCGCAACGCGATGTAGATGGCGGGAATGACGAGGACGGTGAGCAGCGTCGACGATGCGAGGCCGAACAGCAGCGAGATCGCCAGCCCCTGAAAGATCGGATCGAGCAGAATGGTGGCGGCGCCGATCATCGCGGCGAGCGCGGTCAACAGGATCGGCTTGAAGCGCACAGCGCCGGCCTCGAGCACCACATCGCGCAGCGGTTTGCCTTCGCCGCCGCTGTGCCGGATGAAGTCGACCAGCAGGATCGAGTTGCGCACGATGATGCCGGCGAGCGCGATGAAGCCGATCATCGATGTCGCGGTGAACGGCGCACCGAGCAGCCAATGCCCGATCAGGATTCCGATCAGCGTCAGCGGGATCGGCGTCAGGATCACGAGCGGCAGGCGAAAACTCCTGAACTGGGCGACCACGAGCACATAGATGCCGAGGATCGCCGCGCCGAACGCGGCGCCCATGTCGCGGAAGGTGACATAGGTGATCTCCCACTCGCCGTCCCAGAGCAGCGTCGGGTGTGACTCGTCCGCCGGCTGTCCATGCAGAGCGATCACGGGTTTGGGCAATGCGCCCCAGTCGTGGGCATCCACGCGATTGGCCACCTCCAGCATGCCGTAGAGCGGCGCCTCGAAGCGGCCGGCAAGCTCCGCCATCACCATGTCGGCGAAGCGGCCGTCACGCCGGAAGATGACCGGCGAGCCCTCCTCCATGGTCGCCTTCACGACCTGGCCGAGTTCGACAACCGTCTTGCTGCCGGGCAGCGTGTTGGCCGGCACCGGCGTCGAGGCGAGTGCCTCGTCCCAGCTCAGATCGCGCTTCGGCAGCTTGACGGCGATCTCGATCGGATTGCGGTCCTCGCCGCGATGCGAGTAGCCGACCGAGACGCCGCCGAACAGGGTCTGGATGGTGTCGTAGACGTCGCGCTGCTCGACATTGAAGAACTCGAGCCGCTCCTGATCGATCGACAGCCGTAGCCGCGGCCGTTTTGCGCCGATCGAGTCGTCGACATCGACGATGAACGGCACCTCGGCAAAGATCTTCTTCAGCTCGCCGGTCACGGCGCGTCGCGTCGCCGCGTCCGGTCCATAGATCTCGGCCAGCAGCGTCGCAAGCACCGGCGGCCCCGGCGGCACCTCGACGACCTTGACGACGGTGCCGGCCGGCAAGGCGACGGCCTTCAGACGCTGGCGCAGGTCGAGCGCAATGTCGTGGCTCGCCCGCTTGCGGTCGGCCCGCGCGGTCAGGTTGACCTGCAGCTCGCCGAGCTCGGGGCGCTCCCGGAGATAATAATGGCGAACCAGCCCGTTGAAATTGAACGGCGCCGGCGTGCCGGCATAGGCCTGCACCGAGGTGATCTCGGGCAATGCGTGCGCGACGTCGGCAGCCTCGAACAGCACTCGCTCGGTCGCCTCCAGACTCGCGCCTTCCGGCAGGTCGACGACCACGGCGATCTCGGACTTGTTGTCGAACGGCAGCAGCTTGACCGTGACGGATTTTGTCGCGAACAGCAGCATCGACAAAAGCGTCGCGACGCCGACACTGACCAGAAAAATCCAGGCCGAGCGCCTGCTCCTGACGACGTGATACGCGACCCGCCGATAGAGCCGTCCCAGTCGGCCTTCGTCATGCGCGGCCTGGCGCGACGCCGTGCCGCTTCGCTTCGGAGCCAGCCGCAGCATCAGCCAGGGCGCCACCACGACGGCGACGAAAAACGAGAACAGCATGGCCGCAGATGCATTGGCCGGGATCGGCGCCATGTAGGGCCCCATCAATCCGGACACGAACAGCATCGGCAGCAGCGCGGCGACCACGGTCAGCGTCGCGACGACCGTCGGGTTGCCGACCTCGGCGACCGCCTCGATCGTCGCCTGGAGCCGCGGCCGGCCATCCTGCATCGCCCAGTGCCGCGCGATGTTCTCGACCACGACGATGGCATCGTCGACCAGGATTCCGATCGAGAAGATCAGCGCGAACAGGCTGACGCGATTGATGGTGTAGCCCATCAGGTTGGCGGCAAACATCGTGAGCAGGATCGTGGTCGGAATCACCACGGCCGTGACCAGTGCCTCGCGCCAGCCGATCGCAAGCGCAATCAGCGCAACGATCGAGACCGTTGCGAGGGCGAGATGAAACAGCAGCTCGTTGGCCTTTTCGTTCGCGGTCTCGCCATAGTCGCGCGTCACCGTGACGGTCACATCGTCGGGAATGAGTTGCGACTTCAATCCCGCGAGACGCGCTGCGATGTCCTTCGAGACCACCACCGCATTGGCGCCCGCCCGCTTGGCAAGCGCGAGGCTGACCGCCGGAACGCGCTGCCAGTTGCCGTCGG